>OMKS01000371.1_pt1 | contig 42328 bp, 32 predicted proteins | sample 1674721 | NCBI WGS metagenome assembly OMKS01 (sample SAMN06264996, study PRJEB25208) | sediment metagenome | isolation source: hot spring sediment | place: USA: California | collected 2014-09-02 | reverse complement strand
AAGAGCACCGGTAGCAGGGCCACCGTGTGCTCTTCGCATCCTACTATAGCATAACTAACCGGTATTTGTCAAGTAGGAAAAAGCAAATTCCGTAACACGCGCTTTCCAAAGCGCGTGTTCGGGCGCGAAATGGATTTCGCGGCTACGGTTCCTATAATTTGTCCTATACCCAAAGTACCTGGTTACTACTCGATGGGTTCGGCCGGCAATGAGAAGTTCGTGCGCAATCCTTGCCCGGGAGCGCTATCGAAGAAGATTTTGCCGCCAAGCATCTCGATGCGCTCGCGCAGGGTGGGCAGATTGAGGCGCGTGGCGTCTGTGGTGGTCAGCGCCTCGTCGAGTTCGAAACCACTCCCGTTGTCCTCGATGGTGACCATCACCTGCGCGTCGCCGATGTCCATCACGATGTTGATACTGCTCGCCCGCCCTTGCTCGCGCCCCAGATGGATCAGCGCCTGTATCACGCGGAAAATGGTGACTTCTTTGTGCGCTGCAAGGCGCCGGTCTTTGCCGGTGATGTGCAAGCTCAGCCCGGTATAGCCTGTTTCTTTGGTCCCTTCGACGTAGCGGCGCATGGTGGGCGCCAGCCCCAGGTCATCCAGCATCATGGGCCGCAAGTCGAAGATGAAGCCTTTCACGGATTTGAAGGTATTGACGACGTTCTTCTTTAGCTCGGATAACTCATCCTTCGCCCGTGCCGGGTCCCGGTCGAAGAGCCGTTCACAGATTTCGGCCTGGAGCACCAAATTGGTCAGTGCCTGGGCCGGGCCATCGTGCATCTGGCGGGAGAGGCGCAAGCGTTCTTGTTCTTGCGCCTCGATGATGCCGACGACCATGGTCTGCGGCGCAGTCGGTCTGTCGGAACCAATGCTTTCGGCGACGTCGATTTCTTCAGGCGCGGTGTGTTCCAGAATGGTCTGGTAGAGTTCGACCAGACGGGTGAGGTTCTTCTGATCGCTTTGCAGTTTCTCCAACTGCCCGCGCATCGTGAAAAGCCGCCGCTGGTTCTCGATCAACGAGTCGTAGGCCGATTTGATGTCCTCTCTGGGGGTGGTATCGAACGAGGATTCGATCTGCCGCGCGCGGGCGACCGCGCGGGCGTTCGTCTGCATGATGCGATCCACCTCTACGGACGTTTGCTGGATCAGCATGTCCACTTCTTTCAGCTCTTTCTTGACTTGTTCGTTGTCGCGATGACAAACTTCGATAAACTGTTCCCAAGCGTTTTCGGTCATTTTATCTCTCCGTGGTTATACATAGGATGATGATGGTGCGTCCTCTTCGCGCGGTAACCGCACCCAGCCGTGGCGCAGTGCATAGATGGCGGCCTGGGTGCGGTCGGACAGGTTGAGTTTGGCGAGGATAGAGGTGACGTGGTTTTTAACGGTCTGTTGGCTGATGCTCAGCCGGAAGGCGATTTCTTTGTTGCTCAATCCTTCGATGATGAGTTCCAGGATCTCCATCTCGCGGTCGGTGAGCGGTGAAAAGGTGGTGTCCTCAGGCTTGAGTCCGTAACGGCGGTAGCGTTCCAGCAACCATTGCTCCGCCTGGCCCGGTGTCATCCGTCTGCTGGCGATCACATAATACCCTTGAGATACCGTCCGCACGGTATCCAACAAATAGCTAGGGTCTACGTCTTTGGCAAAGTAGGCCGAGGCTCCGATGCGGATCGCGTGGTAGATTTGTTCTTCATCATCGTAAGCGGTGAGGATGATGACGTTGACGTCAGGACATTGGTTTTTGAGCCTCTGCGTCACCTGCAATCCGTTCATCGTAGGCAAGTTCACGTCCATAAGCACGACATCCGGACGGGTGGTGCGCAACAGTTCGAGCGCTTCTAGCCCATCACCGCTTTCGGCGACCACGTCAATATCGGCCTCTTTGTCCAAAACGTCGCGCACGCCCTGGCGAAAGAAGGGATGGTCATCGACGACGATGACTTTTATCGGAGTTATTTGGCCTGCCGGTTGTTTTGACATTAACGTGCTCCTTTCGTGCATTTTTCAGTATACCATAGCCGATAGATTGCGAAACTGTCTTAGGGTCTGTAAAAGAATAAGTTCCTGACCGCGACCTTCCCGGAAGCTGATCATAGCCTGATCGCGGTGTTTTCCAAGCGCCACCGCATATCCAAGTCCAGCTTCCGGGAAGGTTGGCACGGGAAGTTATATTTTTACGAATCCTTAGGCCGTCGAGAACCGGTCCAGTGACAGCAGCCCGATCTTTTCATCGTGCAACAGCGTGCCGACCAAGCGATCGACGGCGACACAGACCCAACTCCAGCCACACGGGCCTAATCCGTTGACGACGTATACGTTCGGCATATCCGGTGCTTGCCCCACCACCGGTAGCCCGTCGGCGCTCTGTGCCGTCCACCAGGAATGGCGGGCCATGACGGGAGCGTCGGGGCAGAGATGCTGCGCGACGCCGGCCATCGCGGGTAAAATGTCCTCGTTGCTGCTACTCCAACCGACCATACGCCAGTCTGTCCCGTGCGCATGGACGACGACTTGCCCGCGATTGATGAGCAGCGGTGTGGGCAGCGCCGTGGCGTTGCGCACGTCGATGGCGTGCATCGGCAACGGGCTGATGATGCCGGCAAGGCCTGGGTGCAGACGTGGCGCGTGCGCGCCATTAGCCAGGATGATGTTTTTCGCGTGGAGATAGTGTTTGCGCGCCCAAATGCTGAGCGCCGCCGTTTCTGCCTGACGCTGCGCCTGGCGAATTGCCTGTACCTCGGTCTCGTACTCGACGGTGATGTTGGGGTGGTCGAGCAGCGCGGCAGTAAGCGCCTCCGGATCAAAAGCCAGGTCTTCGGCGGTGCGCAGACCGACCTGGTAGCCATAGACCGCAACCTCATCGTCTATCTCGGCGGCGTACAGGTCTTGCCGTAGCAGGGTCGCAGATTCTTGTAACAGAGCGGCTTCGGCGGCATCAGCGGTGATGCGCAGGCTTCCGACCAGTGTAGCTTGCTGGTGGACCTTTTCCAAAGTCGCGGTCAGCAAATCGAGATTCCGCCGGGTAAGCTTCCAAACCTGGCGCCCTTCATCGGCGCCCAGTCGCGCCTGCAGGGCGGCGTAAGGTTCCGGCGTGCCGAGGAACGCTACCCCTGAACCTTTGGCCGCTGTGCTGCCGGGTGCGCTCTTCGCCTCCAGGACGGCGACGTTCTGGGAGGCCTCGGCGAGGTGGTGGGCGACGAGGGCACCGGTAAGACCTGCGCCGACGACAACAGTATCGTAAGTATCTGACAGGATTGACATACTCCTCCTTTTGCTCTCTCGGGTATACTGACTAGCGTGGTGGCGTGGCAATCAGTTGCGCCTGATCGAAGAAGGCGGCGTTGTTGACGTGGGGGTAGGTGGGTTCAGCGTAAAAGCAGATGGTCACTTTGCCAAATATCTCCGTTTCTTCTGCCGGTTCCGGTGCGGGCGTTTCTCGTTCCTGTGGGTCCGGGGTAGCGGTCGGCGTCGGCGTGCTCTTGTCCGCCGGGGCCGCGACGATGACTCTGGGCGACGTCAGCGTGACGATGCCGTCGTCCTGGTTGATTTGCCACGTCTCGCCCCACCGGACGTCGTCGCAGTGCGGTTGTCCCGTGGGATCGATGCCGGCTTTGACCATCAACCGGTCCGTCGACGAGAAGGCGTTAGCCTTGATGCTGAACTGCACGCTGCTGCCGGCGGTGACGGTCACAGTCTGGTATACCCAGGTGCGGAACTTGAGCCAGCGGATGGTCTCCATTTTGAGGGTCGAGCCACTAATCTGGCGCGCCGGGTCGTCGGCGGCGGTAAACATTGGTTCGGCGAAAGAGTTCTGCGGATCGGTTTCCCCGCTCTGATAATTCACGTAGGCGTACCACTCCCAGCCCGGGATACGATTGGGCATGATGTAGTCGAAATTCGCGTTGTCGAGCGGAACCGGCCCGGCTGTGGGCACTGGCCTGGGTGTGGAGGTGGGCGTAGGTGTATGCGTAGGGAAGGGGGTGGGGGTAGGCGTGGCGGTGTTGGTGGCGCGCGGTGGTAGCGTTGGGCGCGCGGTCGGCTCCACCGTTGGCGTCCACGTGGGAACCCCGACAGGTGCGCTGAGCGCGGTGGGTGTGAGCGTAGGCTGGATGATCGGGATGGGGAGTGGCGCGCGCATTGACCGGATGACGATACTGCCCAGAACCGCGATGACGCTCACATTCAGAATGGCCAAGATGATCAAAACGATTTTCTGTCCCCGGCTTAATGCTTTCATAGGTTCCTTTCTGCGCACCGGCAGGGTGCTTTGTGTCATAGCGCCTATAGTATAGCGCCGTATCTGTACGATGCTACTCCTCAATGATACTCCAACGTTAGCTTCGTGACAAGCGCCTTTTGCACCCCAATGCCGGGGAGGTCGGGCAGGCACAGTCGCGCGCCGTCGTAAGTCACACCGGTGAAGGGGTCATTGCGCACTAACAGCGGCCCATCGAGATCGGCTAGCTCGCAGAGGGGCGCCAGGTGTGCCGCTGCCGTCACCCCGACGGAGCTTTCAACCATGCAACTGAGCATCACCTGCATCCCCAGCGCGTGCGCCGTGTGAATGGCGCGCAACGCCTCGCGGATGCCGCCGGTCTTCATCAACTTGATGACCACCCCATCGACCGCCCCCGCGTGCGCCGCCACATCCCACGCCGTCTTGATGCTCTCGTCGGCAAAGATCGGGAGGCCGAGGCCCAGCGCCTTCAGCCAGCGCAGTCCTTCGATATCGCCTACCGGCAACGGTTGTTCGACCAGTTCCAGGTCGTAGCTGGCCAGTTGGGGGATGAGGGCCGCGGCCTGCTCCCGGGTCCAACCGGCGTTCGCGTCCACCCGCAGTCGCGCGGGACTGACGGCGCGGATGGCAGCCACCGCCGCCACATCCTGCGCGCCGCCCACCTTGATTTTATAAATGGGCAGCCCGGCCTCCCGCGCCTGCTCCGCCATGGCCTCCGGCGCAGCCATAGCGATGGTGAACGAGGTGAGCGGCGCGCGCGCCGGGTTCAGGCCAAATAGGCGGTAGAGCGGCTGGCCCAGGCGTTTGCCCCACACATCGTGCAGCGCGATGTCGATTGCCGCGCGCGCCGCCGCCGACCCGGCCGGCAACCGCGCCCAAACGTCCTCCAGTAAACACGGATCGTCCTCCCAGATATCGCCCACGGCGGCCAGATACGCCATAATGCCTGCCGGTGTCTCGCCGTGATAGGCCACCGCCGCCGCCTCGCCCAGACCCTCGTCCAGACGGACGAGCACGTTGTCGCGCCGGTCGCTGGCCCCGTGGGCGATGCGGAAGGTGGTGCGCAAATCCAACGGTAACGGTTCCCAACTCAGTCTCATGTCATCTCCTCAAAATAAACCGCTAATCTGCGCGAATCTTTTTGAAAATCAGCGAAGATTCGGCGAATGTGACATTCGTGGTAGAAGCTTCAATTCACCGAAATCGCCTCACACCCAAACAGTGGGTGTGCAGCCAGGCGTTGTAATCCGGCGCGTCCGGCGCGAAATGGTTGATCGTGATACACCACGTCCGGCCGGTGGCGTGGATGAAGCCGTCGTCGCCCAGGGCGATGCCGACGTGGGTGACGCGCGGTCGTTCTTCGCCCGGATGGCCGAAGAAGTACAGGTCTCCCGGCTCCGGCGTCCCCGTGACCGGCTGCCCGGCGTGGAACTGCTGGTCGGCGTCGCGGGGGATGCGTATTCCGAGCAGCCCGTAGAAGGTCTGCGACAGCCCGGAGCAGTCGAAGCCGAAAGGTGTGCGCCCACCCCACAGGTATGGCACGCCGATCAGCACGCGGATCAGGCCAAGCGCGGCGTCGATCCCCGCTGCATCCGGGGCAAGGCGCTCCTCCGGCGGCGCGACCTCTCCGGCGAGCGCGTATCCCACGTTACCGTCGGGCAGGCGCACCGCCGTGAAGCGACCGGCATCTCCGGCGTAGGGTAGTTTCACGCCGAGCGGCAACTGGCCGAGCAGCGGCGCATCTGGAGTTGGGGCGGCATAGAGCCGCGCCAGGGAAGCTCTCACCCACAGTTCGCATTTAGCCTGGTAATCCTGGACTGCGACGGCGTCGCCGCGCCAGAGGGCCGCCTGATGCAGCCAGCCCAGGTAGCCGTCGTGCGTCATCTGCACATAGGCCCAGCCGTCGCGTTCCTTCAGGATACGCACGGCTTCGCCCAGGCGGGCCTGTGATACCCGCTCTACGTCGTCGTCAGGCGCGCGGCGCAGGTCGGTGACGGCGCGGTTGACGAGCGCCCACGGCGTGTCCGCGGTGAGCAGCACCCGGATGGTGTCCTGTAGCGGCGCATCCAGATGCGGCGCATCCAGATGCGGGGCGAGCGTTTCCAGGGCCGCGATGCGCTGTGCCGCCTCCAATACGCGACCGACAACGCACGGTTCCCCATTTTCCCATATTACTACATGCACGCCGAAGACCGTCTCCCGCCTATCACGATAGCGTCTTTGCTTGAGGCGGTATAGGGCGTCGTTGGCGTCGTCGCCGCGCCGCGCCAGGAAATCCAGCACGTGCTCCCACCAGGGGAAAGGCAAATCGTGATGGACGTTGTGGGCAACCTTGGCCGGCGTCCACAGTTCCGCGTCGGGGATGGCGCGGGCGATAAAGCGGCCGTGCTGCGCGGGGGCGTTCACCGGGTCGTCCGCGCCCTCGATGACGAGGACGGGCCTTTGCACCTGCGCCAGGTCGGCGGCGGTGTAGTTGGGCGCGGCGATGGTCTCCGCCAGCGTCAGGCGGAGCAGCTCGCGCCAGTAATCCGGGCCGAGCGCGGCGTGGCGCGTGGTGAGCGCCTCCAGCCAGGCCGGGTCTTCGCGGGCGATGCGCTCCGGGTCGAAGACGGCCGGCTCGCGGGCGCGCAGGTCGTCGCTGACGTAGGCGTTGGCGGCCTGCAACACGGCGCACTGCGCCACGTCTGGATGTTCCAGCAGCAGCGTCAGGGCGACGTTGCCGCCGTTGCTGTGGCCGATGACGTGCACGCGCGGGTGTCCCAATGCGCGGATCAATGCGGCGAGGTCATCCGCCATTTCGGTGAAGCAATAGGTGTGCTGTGGGTTGGCGCTGCGTCCGTGCCCCCGGCAATCGGGGACGATGACGTGGTAGTCGCGGGCGAGCAAGGGCGCGATGTGACCCCATTCCGCCGCGCCTGTACTGGTCGCGCCGTGGATCAGCAGCAGCGGAGGCCGGTCGGGTCGCGCTGCGCCAAAGGTTTCATAGTACAATTGCGTTCCGTTGAGTTCGCAGTAGGGCATAATTCCTCCGAAAATGGTTGAACGTTTCCTGTGTTTTTTGAGTAATATAAATGCCGATTTTGCGATAGTCTTTGTTAAGATAGTTTACTCAAGATAGATGGGTTGGCAAGAGTTACAGAACAGGAGCAAGACTACAAAAGTCTCACGAGGTGCTTGCTTGAGCCAGTGTGTACGCTAAACGATAGGTCTGCAAGACACAATACGTGCTGAGACTTTTGTAGTCTGGTTATTTTGGGCGCCGGGTGCGATTGCAAAAAAATAAAAAGTTCTTATAATCGTGTTATAGGGTAAATACATATTTGAGTAAGACAATCTTTTATATGTGGCCCAATCTCAATTCCCTCCATTAATCTTCTTTTGATGTGGATTTGACGGACCCAACGCATAATGACCTGAACATTGATGTGTAGTGCTGTTTTCGTTTTGCAACAAACGGGTTCTATTCGTAATCTGTGTTCGAGCCAGTCATTTGCTTGGCGCCGATCTTGGGCGTATCACAGGCGAGGAATTTTATGGCCGGTACACAACATCTACTCGAAGTAAAGAACTTGACCACCCGTTTCCATACTGAAGATGGCGTCGTCCATGCCGTAAACGACGTCTCCTATACGCTGAATGAAGGGGACACGTTGGGCGTGGTGGGGGAAAGCGGCTGCGGGAAGAGCGTTCACGCCCTTTCTATCATGCGCTTGATCCAGATACCCCCCGGTCAAATAGCTGGGGGTGAAGTGATTTTCCGTGGCCGGGATTTGTTGAAGTTGGGCGACGACGATATGCGCAGGGTGCGCGGCGCCGAGATCGCGATGATTTTTCAAGATCCAATGACGTCACTGAATCCGGTGAAAACGGTAGGCTTCCAGATTATGGAAGCCCTTATACTTCACAAAGGCATGGATAAGGCGCGCGCGCGCGAACGCACGGCGGAGTTGTTGACGTTGGTGGGCATCCCCGAAGCCGCGCAGCGGGTGGATGACTACCCGCACCAATTCTCCGGCGGGATGCGGCAACGCGCGATGATTGCGATGGGCTTGTCGTGCGATCCCAGCATTCTCATCGCCGACGAGCCGACCACGGCGTTGGATGTGACCATCCAGGCGCAGATTGTGGAGCTGGTCAAGCGCCTGCAACACAAGTTTGGGATGACGGTGATCTGGATCACGCACGACCTGGGCGTGGTCGCCGGGCTGGCGCGGCGCGTGAACGTGATGTACGCCGGCCGGATCATCGAGGCCGGTCCTGTCAAGGAGATTTACGCGAATCCCCATCATCCCTACACGGTAGGATTGTTAGGATCTCTGCCGGGTCGCAGTAGTAGAGCTTCCTCCCGCCTTTTTTCGATTCCCGGTGAGCCGCCGGATTTGGTTGGGCTGCCGCCGGGTTGCGCTTTTGCCCCGCGCTGCCACTACCAAACGCCCCATTGCTTGAAAGAGACGCCGCCGTTGGAAGAGGTCGGCCTGGGGCACGTGGCCGCGTGCTGGGAAAAAGATAAGGTGAGGAGGGTATAACCATGGCGGAAGCGGTCAAAACCACCTATTCTTCCCGAGAAGTGTTGTTGCATGTAGAAGGTCTGAAAAAGTATTTTCCCATCAAACGCGGCGTCTTTCAGCGTCACGTTGGCGATGTCAAGGCTGTAGACGACGTCAGTTTCGATGTGTACCGTGGGGAAACGCTAGGATTGGTAGGAGAAAGCGGCTGTGGTAAGACCACGGCCGGGCGCACGATCATTCGCATTTACGAACCGACTGCCGGGCACGTGATTTTCAAGGGACAAGACCTGGCGGCATTGCGGACCAACGACATGCGCGAGATGCGCCGCAGCATGCAGATGATTTTCCAGGACCCCTATGCCTCGCTGAATCCCCGCATGAGCGTGTTGAAAATCGTCGGAGAACCGTTGGAAGTGTTCAAACTGGCCAACAAAGAGGAACGCCGCGAGCGGGTGGCAGACCTCCTGCAATTGGTGGGCCTGAATCCCGATTTTATGACGCGGTATCCGCACGAATTTTCGGGCGGGCAGCGCCAACGCATCGGCCTGGCCCGTTCTCTGGCGCTCAACCCGGAGCTGATCATCTGCGACGAGCCGATCTCGGCGCTGGATGTCTCTATCCAGGCGCAGGTGGTGAACCTGTTGGAGGATTTGCAGGCGGAGTTGGGCCTCACTTACATCTTCATCGCCCATGACCTGAGTATGGTGCGGCACATCAGCGACCGGGTGGCGGTGATGTATCTGGGGAAGATCGTGGAGTTGACGGACCGGGAAACGTTGTACGCCAATCCCCTGCACCCTTACACGCAGGCGTTGCTCTCGGCCATCCCGGTGCCCGATCCGGTGGTGGAGGAAAGCCGGCAGCGCATCCTGCTGGAAGGGGATTTGCCCAGTCCGGCGAACCCCCCAAAGGGGTGCAACTTCTGCACACGCTGTCAACAAGTGCAGGATATCTGCGAGCAGGAAGAACCGGCATTTATCGAAGTAGCGCCAGACCATTTCTGTGCGTGCCACTTCGTGACGCCGGCGCCTTAGGAACCCTTGCGAGGGTTGTGGACGGGACTGCACAAGACGACCTTGTGGTGAACCTTCGCAAGGGTCTTGGGTTTGCACAGACATGGTCAAATTCACGAAAGGAGGTGGTGTGTATTGAGGTGGATCAAGTGATGTTAACATTCCCGCAGTATAATCCCATTCAATTCTTAGCTTGAAGGAGGACGAACGTGTTTAAGAAACTGTTGTTGACTGTAGTTGGCGTGTTGATTGTCGCCAGCATGGTGTTGACCGCCTGTGCGACGCCTACCCCCGAGGTAATCACGATCATCGAGACGGTAGAAAAAGTCATCGAGAAAGAGGGTGAGACCGTCACCGTCATCGAGACGAAAGAAGTCGTCGTTACCGCGACGCCCGCGCCGGTGCAAGAAGTGGAATTCAAATCCGCCGACCCCAATACACTGGTCGTCGTTTCCATCGGCGAAAACATCGACACACTGGATCCGGCCCTGAACTACGAGAGCGATGGCGATGCCGTTATCCTCAACATCTACGACCAGTTGGTTACTTACAAAGGTAGCTCCGCCACCGAGTTTGTGCCGGCCCTGGCCACGGACTGGGAAGTCAAAGACGGCGGGAAGACTTTCATCTTCAACATCCGCGAGGGCGTGAAGTTCCACGATGGCGCCGACATGACCGCCGCCGATGTTGCCTACAGCTTCCAGCGCGGCGTGCTTCAGGGCGGGAGCGATTCCCCGCAGTGGTTGTTCACCGAGCCGTTTTTCGGCATCGGCATCTACGACGTGGCCGAGCTGGTGGATCCCAGCGGTGCTTTGGATGATGATCCTGAAGGTCTGAAAGAGGCCGATCCCGCATTGTTGCTGGCGGCCTGTGAGACGGTGATGGACGTCATTCAATACGACGAAGCAGCCGGCACCGTGACCTTCAATCTGGCGGAGTCGTGGGGTCCGTTCCTGGCGACGCTGGCACAGAGTTGGGGTTCCGTCCTGGATAAGGACTGGGCCGTGGCGAACGGCGCGTGGGATGGCGACTGCGCGACCTGGCAGAACTACTATGGCAAGACCTCTGAAACCACGCCTCTCCGTGACAAAGTGAACGGCACCGGCCCTTACATGCTGGAAAGCTGGACGCCTGGCGAGGAGAAGGTTCTGGTGATGAATCCCAGTTGGTGGCGCACCGAGCCGACCGCGCCCGGTCTCCCCGCGAAACCCAGTATCGAGCGCATCGTGCTCAAGGGTGTGAGCGAGTGGGGCACCCGCTTCGCCATGATGCAGGCCGGCGACGCCGACAATGTAAGCGTACCGCGCGGTAACATATCGCAAGTTGATCCGCTGGTGGGTGAGGTGTGTGAATACAACCTGGACACGCAGGACTTCGATTGTGCGTTGACCGATAGGCCGGATGCGCCGCTGCGCCTGTACAAAGGCGCGCCTGCGACCAGCCGCACCGACGTCTTCATGACCTTTGACCTCAACGTCGAGGGTGGCAACCCCTACGTCGGCAGCGGGCAGTTGGACGGCAACGGTATCCCCGCCGATTTCTTCAACGATATCCACATCCGCAGAGCCTTCAACTACTGCTTTGACTTCGATGCATATATCAACGATGCGCTGGCCGGCGAGGCGGTGCAGGTTTCCGGGTATCTGATCCCCGGGATGATCGGTTATGAGAACGATGGTCCCAAGTACGCCTTCGATATGGACAAGTGCAAGGAAGAACTGCAACTGGCCTGGGATGGTGAGGTCTGGGAAAAGGGCTTCCGCTTGCAGGTGGCTTACAACACCGGCAACGTGACCCGCCAGACGGTCGCCCAGATTTTGCAGAACAACTTTGCCACCATCGATGGCAAGTTCCGGCTGGAGATCATCGCTCTGCCGTGGCCCACGTACCTGGCCGAGTTCCGCAACAGTCGCCTGCCGGTGGCCATCAGCGGTTGGATCGAGGACCTGCACGACCCGCACAACTGGGCGCAGCCCTTCCTGATCGGCACGTATGCCGGTCGCCAGAATTTGCCCGACGAGATGTGGGACGAGTTCAATGAGATGGTGATTAAAGGCGTGACCGAAACCGATGACGCCAAACGCGAAGAGATCTACCATCAACTTACCCGGCTGGACTTCGAAAGGACGATCGCCATCCGCGGTGCAGTGGCTACGGAGCGCTTCTACGAGCAGCGTTGGATGGGTGGGTATTACTACAACCCCATTTACACCGCAACATCTCGCTACTACACCTGGACCAAGAAATAGCTACCTGTTGATAGTCAAGCAGGAGAGAGCGCCAGACGCTCTCTCCTGCCTCTCTAGGGGGGAAGAATGGTCAATTACATTATTCGCCGCTTAATCGCAGTGCCCTTTTTATTGATCGGCGTGACGATTTTGATCTTTTTGATGTTGATGGCCCTGACGCCGGTAGAACGTACCGCGTTGTATGTGCGCGACGTGCCCCGAAATGAGCGTGTGTTAGAAGGCATCATTAAACGCTACGGTCTGGACCGGCCCTGGTATGAGCAGTATTGGCGCTGGCTGTTTGGCATCAAAGTCACGACGACGGAAAATGATGTGACGACGGTGGAGCACGTGGGGGGGATTTTGCGCGGCGATTTGGGCTATTCGCGCACTGCCTCCCAGCCGGTGGCCGAATTGTTGGCCCGTCGTTTCCCGGCGAGCCTGGAGCTGGCGTTGTACAGTGTGATTCCGGTGATCGCCGGTGGCATCCTCCTGGGAGTGATCGGCGCCGTCAAACACAACAAGCCGGCGGACCATATTGTACGTGTTTTCGGCATTGTGGGTTGGTCGTTCCCCGATTTTGTCTTTGGTCTGCTGCTGTTGATGGCCTTCTATGCGGGAACAGGCTGGTTCCCGCCGGGCCGTATCTCCGACTGGGCGAATAGGATCATTATGTCCCCCGAATTTCGCAACTATACCAGCCTGATCACCATCGACGCGCTGTTGAACCTGCGTTTTGATATCTTCCTTGACGCGCTGCGGCACATGGTGTTGCCGGTCATCTCTCTGGCGTACCTGTGGTGGGCGTTGACGCTGCGGGTGACGCGCTCTTCCATGTTGGAGACACTGCGCCAGGATTACATCACGACGGCGCGCGCCAAGGGGCTGAGCGAGCGCACGGTCATCAACCAACACGCGCTGCCCAACGCGCTGATGCCTGTGGTCACGCTGGCCGGCGGCACCGTTGTTGGGTTGTTAAGCGGTGTTATGATTATCGAGACGGTTTTCAACTATCCGGGCATGGGCGCTGCCGCCGTCAGAGCGGCTTCGCAGTTGGACGTCATCACGGTGTTGGCCTTCGTATTATTTAATGGGCTGATCCTGGTGCTGGCCAACGTGGTGGTGGATATTCTGTACGCCTACGTCGATCCGCGTGTCCGGCTGGATTAAGTCTCTATCCGAATATTATGTCTGCGAACGTTTTTGGTGCGTCAGCGGTGAATTTTCGGATAGGTTCTAAGGTATGAGGAGACAAGTCAATGACAGCACAAGAGATGCCGACGGCAACGTTAGCGCCTAGAACGCGCCGCCCCCCTAACTGGTTGGAGGGCTGGCTGGGCCACGATGTTTATCGCACGGTGAAGGGGCTGGTGACCAACCCGATGTCGGTGGCCGGGATGGTTTTGTTAGGATTGTTTATCTTTATCGCCGCCGCTGCGCCCATGTTGGCTCCCCCGCTGCCCAACGCTGATCCTTACAACATCCCGCGTGATGGGTACGGGGACGTTCCCAAGCCGCCCGGTACGGAATGGAAGACGCGCCAGCCACCGCTGCCGTTCTGGTGGAAGGCCGTCACCGGCAAGGACCAGTGGGTGCATTTGATGGGGACCGCCAGCGGCCAGTGGGACATCTATTACGGCGTGATCTGGGGAACGCGCACGGCCATGTTTGCCGGTCTGAGCATTACCTTGTGCGGCCTCCTTATTGGGGTGACGATTGGGGCCATTTCGGCTTACTATGGCGGTTGGGTGGATATGGTCTTTATGCGCATCACGGACCTGTTTATGGCCTTTCCCTTCCTGTTGACGGCGATGACGCTGTCGGCGGTGCTGACGCCCCGCCTGGGGAAAGGGCTGTTAGCGCCTATGGTGGCGCTGATCGTCTTTAGCTGGACGGGATTTGCGCGCCTGCTGCGCAGCGATATTCTGTCCCTGCGGGAGCGGGAGTACGTGCTGGCGGCGCGCGTCATCGGTGTGCGCGACACACGCATTATGTTCCGCCACATCCTGCCCAACGCCATTTTCCCCACGTTGGTCTTGGCTTCGATGCGTATCGGCAGCTATGCCATCACCTTCGCCGGTTTGAGCTTTATGGGCATCGGTGCAGAAGTGGGGTTTGCCGACTGGGGACAACTGCTTTCCTTCGCCCGCGACTGGATGACGCAACTGCGGGAATACTGGTACATCATCATTTATCCCGGCGTGACGCTGGTGCTGTTCGTCCTCTCGTGGAACCTGGTGGGCGACGCCCTGCGCGACGTGCTCGACCCGCGTATGCAAGGCTCGCGCTAATTGCATTGGTCTACGGTGACGATGGCGTTCCCGCTAAAGCGGCACGTCATCGTCGTCCCGGTGTCGAACTGCGCCGTTACGAACATCCAGTGGCCCTTCTGCGCAGTGATCGTCAGACGGTAAGCGTTGCTGAGTTGCGCCTGATGCGTTTGGAGCCACGTGACCACATCCTCGGTCACGTTGAACGTCTTCATTTTGTCCTCGAGCCACGGGCGCTCGCCTGTCTGCCCGGCCTGCACCATCTGGCCAATGCGCGCGTCGAGCTTCTGGGAAAGGTCATCGCAGAACGAGACTCGACCGCCTATCACACTGCACCGCAGCGCGAAGCCGGTATCGAAGACCACGTCGCTGTACCCCGTGTAGAACGTTTTGTCCCTGGGATCGTACCCTGAAAAGTAGAGGGTGTACTCCGGCGTGAAGCGCGCGCCATGCCGCTGCGCTTCGGCGATATTTTGCCCCGAAGCGTTGACTGCGGCCTCGCCGCCTTCCAGGTACGTCTCGATGAGGTTCGCCACGCGCACCTGCGGCGTGCGAACCGGCGCCATAACGAAATAATCCAGGATGAAAACCGGCGGCAGCGCCATCAGCCAGGCCACCAGCAGCACCGCCCACGCGCCCACTTTCATCCGGCCTGCGGGGGTGGTGCGATCCCATGCCCATTCGACCGCCAGCGTTTCCACGTACCCCACGCCAAACCCGTATACGGTGTAAGCGATCACCACCAGCAGCGTGCGCAGCGCGTTGCTCTCCGTATAGGGCCACGGCGTCAATCCGGCGAAGCGTGGCTCGATGATCCCGGCGAGCCAGCTCATGCCGGTAAACGGGATATGCCCGGCGAGCCAGCCGATGCCGCCTAGCGCAATGGCCCACACGCCGATCGTGAGCAACATGGAAGATGACCACGCTCCAAGTATCCCCACGATTCCGCCGGTGATGAGCAGGCACGGCAGGCCCATCAGGAGCTTGGCCCAGGCCATATCGGCTGAACTCCGGCTCAACGCCAGCGCATCATAGCCCCAGACGAACAGCGCAAACCCCAACCCGAACAAAAGCCCATATCCGGCCCCTGCGCGAAGCATCACGGTGCGGTTGATCTTCTGGCGCGGCGGCGGACTTAGTAAATTCTCTCTCATCGTGACAATTCTCCAGCCTTATTCTCGATAATCACCGCGCATTGTACGCCAACCCGGACTTCTTACAAGCAGGTGAGCGGTCAGCGGTTAGCCTTCAGCCGTCAGCGCCAGTAGGGCTATCGCTTGTGTACCTTCCGGGAAGCTACGCGAGTATGAGCTGCATCAAAACCCCGCGATAAAGCAGCCTTTTGCTCTCACAAGGCCGTGCTGAGCTTCCCGGAAGGTTGGGGAAGTCTAAGTGCGATTAGCCCTATCGCGCCAGAACTTGCCCGCGTTAGCGCCTGGACTATAATACAGGCACGTTTTCACTGGTAACTCGCAACTCGCAACTCTCTTTTAGGAGGTGGTCTATGCAGATGCCGGTACAGAAAACCCGCGTGGTCGCGGGAACGCCGATTGTGGTGGGGGAGCGCCGCTTGCTCCCTTCGGTTTTGGTGACGACAATGGAGGGTGGCGACGCTGTTAGCGGCAATGCTGGCGCCGGGGGTTTCTTCCGCTTCGTCAAAGTGCGCCCGGTCTCGCTGGTCGTCGAAGAGCCGGAGGGCGCGCGCTGGTTGGAAATCCCCAATGTGACGGAGAACACCTTGAGCCAGATGGCCGCCATTGGCGCAGGCATCGCTCTGGCAAGCGTGCTTCTGATGGCTTTATTGCATCTCGTGCGTAAACGGTAACGAAATTGAAGATTTGGTGATTGGGGATTGAGAGATTGAAGAGTGGGTGATTTGCTAATTCTCCATTCACTCATTCACTCATTCACTCATTCGCTGATTCGTAATTCGCAATTCGTAAGGAGTGAAACTATGGAAGAACTAAAAGCTTTGCTGGAAAAAATCGGTTCGATTGGCGACGAAATCAACGTGGATGCTGTCTTTGGCAAACCGGAGACGGTGGGTGATCGGGTTTTGATTCCCGTGGCGGAAATATCCTACGGCTTTGGCGCCGGCATGGGCACAGGCGGCCCGGTATGTTGTTGCGAGTGTGACGACGAAGAAGGGGCCGAGGGCTGTGAGTGTGAATGTCACACAGATCATGGCGAGGAAGCGGGCGGCGGTGGCGGCGGTGGCGGTGGTGGGCGCGCGCGTCCCATTGCCTACATCGAGGTTGGCCCGGAGGGAACCACGGTCGAGCCGATCATGGACGAACAAAAGATCGCGCTCGCCGGGATGCTGCTAGGCGCCTGGGTGATCGCCTGGGTGGGTATGGTGCTCGTGACGTTGTTCCAGGCCATTGCGGGCCGCGAATAGTGCAGCGCATTGACCACAACGGCCTGGTCTGGTATGCGTTTACCGGACCAGGCCGTGATTTTATACATGGTTGTTTCACCCGCCTGGGCGGGGTCAGCGTGGGCCAATGGTCGGCGCTGAACCTGGGCAGTACGGTAGGCGACGATCCGCGGGCGGTGCAGGAAAACCACCGCCGCATTTTCGACGCCTTTGGCATCACCCGCGCGCAGGTCGTGAGTCCGTTCCAGGTGCATGGGCGCAACGTGGTCCGCGCCGGCGCGCGGGATGGCGGGATGGTCATCCCGGCAACGGATGCACTGATCACCGATGCACCGGGCGTGGCCCTGTTGCTGCGCTTTGCCGACTGTGTGCCGGTCTTGTTCTACGATCCCGTGCGGCGCGCCGTGGGATTGGCCCACGCCGGATGGCGCGGCGTCGCGGCGGGCGTTGTCCCGGCGACGGTGCAGGCGATGGCGACGGCGTTCGGCTCGCGCCCGGAGGAGGTGTGGGCGGGCACCGGCCCGGCGATTGGCCCGCAGCACTACAGCGTCGGCGTCGAGGTGGTCGAGGCGATCCAGGCGACGTTGCCGGAAGGTGCGCAGGTGGCGACGCACTGCGACGGGCGCTGGATGATGGATTTACCGGCAGCTCTGGAGGCGCAGTTGCGCGCTACGGGCGTGACGCAGATAGAACAGTCCGGCTTGTGTACGGCCAGTCGCGTCGATGAGTGGTACTCGCATCGCGCCGAAGCGGGTCGCACCGGGCGTTTTGGCGTTTTGGTGATGCTAGACAGATAGCAATTGCTAGGAGGGGATCGCCAGATCCCCGGCTGTATGCCAGAGTCGGGGATCTGGCGATCCCCTCGAAGCATTAAGGATCACACGGATTTTTTTATCTTTATCCGTAAAATCCGTGTCGATCCGTGTACGACAAAAGTTTGGCGCGCTATGGAAAGCGCGACTACGTTTATTCTAACCCCTCGATGCGGTAGGCGAATCCCAAAATCTCCAGGATGGCGGAATCCACGCCCCGTGGCCGCGAGAATTGCACTTCGAAGTCCTGGAACCCGTCCGGGCCGACGTTCCACGGTAGCAGCGGTGTGGAGGCTTGTAGCGTTCCCGCGCCGCCGCTGTAAGTGAACTTGATGTTGTCCAGCGTCACGCTGAGTGGTGATTCGCCATCGTTGTAGATGGTGCCGTTGATGACGATGACATTACGGGGAGCATCGTCGAAAACGTCGGACAATTGCACGTCGGGTATCGCCGGGCCGGGCTGCGGCGGCTCGTAGGTCAGCGCGAAGCGCGTGCTGTTGGCCGAGATCGTGTCGCTGCGGAAAATCCACGTGACGGGCGAAGGCATGGTACGCGGCACCACGTAACCGGCGCTGCCGGTGGCGGTCTCACCGTAGGCCAGGATGCGCGTGAGCGCGCCGTACTGGCCCCGATTGGTGGCGGTGGGGTCGAGTGTGTAGCGTTGCCCGGCGTTGTCCTCGAGCACCATGTCGAAGAAGGTGGCGTTCATCTCTTTGTCGCTCTCGTTGGTCACCTGGTACTCGATGATGAAGTAGAGCGCCGCATCCTCGCCATCCACCACGCGCGTTTCCAAGACCTCGACCTTGAGACCGTCCACCCGCTGATCCTGGGAGAAGACGCTTTCTTCGGGCAGGTAGCGCGCCTGGACGACCAACCGGGTCGCCTGCTCGCTTTCCAACATCATCACCGTCAGTCCTGGCGTCGGCTTATCATACGCTATCGGTGATAGGTCCCCGGCACCGATGCGCTGGACTTGCGGTGCGCCAAAGGCAAGCACGCTGCCGTTATCGAGCGTGAGCATAAGGCGATCTTCGCTGTTCAATCCTGCAATCATGGACTCGGTCGCCGGCGTGTATGGCAGGCCCACGACGTAGTTGATCACCGTCCCATAGAGCCACACGGCGACGCTGCGTTGTTCGTGGGGCAAAGGCCAGCGTCCCTGATCCGGCATCACCGGCACCACCGGATAGATGGTCCCGGCGACGTTCAATTGGGTGGGCCGGACGGTGACGATGGGCGCACCGCTCTCTTGCACGACGGGGATGTTGTCGGGAATGGCTGGGGGGGATGTAAACGTGGACAGTTTGACGACCTTCGCTTGTTCTGCGCCGCCGGTGGGTTGTTGGGTGCGCATGTTGAGAAGGTACGCCACGCCCACGCCGCCGATGATGATCACGCCGAGCATGATGAGCAGGATGGCCCAGGTGGGGGGATAGACGCTGCCTCGGGACGCGGTGCCTCGGGACGCGGTGCCGCGAGGCGCGGTGCTACGGGACGTGGTACGCGTTGCTTGCGATGGCGGCGGTGGCGTTACCGTCGGGCGCGGAGTCTCTGCGGCGGGCGGCGGCGGCGTGGCAGGCACGCCCGGATTGGCCGGCACGTTGAGCAACTCGTCGTAGGTTTGGCGTTTCTGCGGGTCGGCCAGGCGTTCGTAGGCGTCGTTGATGTCTTTGAAGCGTTCTTCGGCATCCGGGGCGGGGTTGCGGTCGGGATGGTACACTCTCGCCATGTTGCGAAATGCGATCCGCACCTCTTCTGGCGTCGCGTTCGGCGCGATGCCGAGGATTGCATAATAGTCTTTGATCGTTCTTGATGCCATAATGTTGTGTTCTCGCTAGTTGGGCTATACGACGTTATGGAATGGTGATCGGCATGGTCGGTGGTGCGATGCGCACGCTCACCTCAGGTTTGGCGGCCTCGATGAGCCGGTCGAAGCCCAGGAGCGGGATTAGCACCCGCACCGTGCCCACGGTAGAGACGGTGAACGAAACTTGTCCCTGGTCGTCGGTGTAGCCGCGCGCCAACTCTGCCTTGGTTTCCGGTGAGTGTACGGTGACGAAGAAGCCCGGCACGCCCTCATTCGCGCCCCGCAGCCCATCGTTGTTGGCGTCGTAGTAGACGATGACGCGGAACGTGCGGAAGCCGGTGGGGGGCGGGGTGCGCGTGGGCGGTGCAGGCGTCGTCACCAGGCGGAAATCCAGTTCGCGGCTCTCACCCTCTGCGTCGTCCGGCGGTGGGGTAGGCGTGGCCACCGGCGAGACCGGTGTTTGGGGTGTTTGGGTGGGCCGAGGGGTGGCGGTCGTAGGCGGCGGTGTGGCGTCGCCTTTGCCGGGGGCAGGCGTGGATGGCACGCCCGGCACGTTCAGCTCGCACCTGAAGGAGTAGGCGCTCTCCACCGTATCCCGTAGGTCCATGCGCTCTCCCTGACCGACGAGGATGTAGAGCCACCCCTCGTACGTCGCGTAATACGAGAGCCGGCTGTTGAAGTTGCCCAGGGCGATGTCGTCGTTCGCCATCAGGAAGTACCCTTCGTCCGGCCCGCTGTAGAACACCATGCGCGGATCGACGCCAGGATCGAGGTTGCTGGTTTCGCACGTGAGTTGTAGGCCTGGTTTCACCCGTATCTTGTAGAAATCGTTATCCACCGTCGCGCCCCCCCAGGGTACGAAGTTGAATCTATAGGTGACGCCCGGCGCAAGGGTGCAGGCCGTCGCAAAATTGTAATTCGGTTCGCAGTCATCGTAGCCGCTTGGCCAGGTGGGCCTGGGGGTGTTGGTAGCGACTGCGGGGATGGGCGTGTTGGTGGGCGTGGGCGTCAACGTGTTGGTGGGCGTGGGTGTAGGTTGGAGGATGCTGACCTCGAGCATGTAGTCCACGACCGTATCGGGAGCGGAGGCTGCCGACACCGCCGAGACGCACAGGTAGTAGGGGGCAGGACTATTTGCCTGCAAGGTCATTTCTAGCTGGTGGTTGCTCGACGTGGTGTTGCCCATAATGTAGTAGCCGTTGTGATCGTAGACTTTGAGCCAGCGCGTAAGCCCGTAATCGGTCAAAATGATCCGGTATTGCAGGCCCAGGATGGTCTCGATGCGAAAACAATCCACGTCGAAGATGCTGGTGACCGCACCGACGATTCTGCCGGGCACGTCAAGGGCATTAGCAGTGTCGAAGTCGTCGTTGGGTTCGACTTCCACCGGGACGTTGGGCGGCGGCTCCAGCGGTGGGGTGGGCGTGATGGTGGGCGTTGGGGTATTCGTTGGTGTTGTGGCAATAGAATCGACTTGTAATTGATAGTCATACGGCGGCCCTACTGGCGTGGGCTGTCCGGTCCCAATACTGACACGGAAGTAATATGTAGCATTCTGCGCTATAAAGTCGAAGCTTACAGGAGCGGTTCTACTCGTGGATCCGCCGGCAATACGCGCCCTATCGGCATTATAGATGTCCAGTTGCCGTATTTCTTCCTCGCGTGGGGTAAGCGTGACTCTATAACTCGTTCCTACAGTTGTAGCGAGCACGAAATAATCCAAATCGCTGATTGTTTCGATGTCGCCGAACATTAATTCACCAACACTAATCGGATTGGCGTCGTCGAACGTGTCGTTCGGCTCGACCTCCTCGGCCGCCGGCGCCATGGGACTCGCGCTGCTCCGCCACGGTGGTGACGCGCCGAGCATCATCAATGTCACGGTAAGCGCGAGGACCAGCGTTGCCAGTCCGGTCGTCCATCGTTTCACTTGTGCGTTCATTCCCATTCCTCCACCGCGAATGCGGCCGGCTTTAACCAGACTACAAAAGTCTCCCGAGTCGCCCGGTCAAGCAAATACGACGTTGAACTCCCGGTCTACACATTATAGTACGTGCTGAGACTTTTGTAGTCTTTAACGCTAATGCGCTGAAATCGGTTCCATCGGGGCCATGCTCGCCAACAAGCGTTTCGCCCCGATCCCATTGGTAAAGAGGACGGTGACCATTTCACTGCGTCCGTCCATCTGGCTTTCCAAAACAATGCCCTCGCCGTAGTGCGTGTGGCGCACGCGCTGTCCCTGGCGATAGTGCAATTGCGGTGCAGGGGCCGGTGTGTGCGCGCGCGAAGATGTTGCTGGCGTCCGCACCGCCGAGTCCCGCCAACTTGCGCCCCAACTGCGTGTCCCCGCTGTTTCGCTGCGCTTTTTCGCGCGACGCGGGCGGTCGAGCACGGCATCCGGCAGGTCGCTCAGGAAGCGCGAGGGCGCGGAAGGATCGCCGCTGCTACTATACTGTCCCCATCCACGGCGGAAGGCGTAGGTGAGGTAGAGGCGCTTTTCGGCGCGCGTCATGCCTACGTAGAGCAAGCGCCGTTCCTCGGCCACCTGCTGTGCGGAATCCATCGAGCGGCTGTGCGGCAGCAGCCCTTCCTCCAGCCCGGTGAGAAAGACGACGGGGTATTCCAGCCCTTTGGCGCTGTGCAGGGTGAGGAACGTGACCGCGCGGACTTCCTCGCTGAGTTCGTCGATGTCGGCGACGAGCGCCACATCCGTCAAAAATTCGGGTAGGGTGACGTCTGGCGCCTCGGCGACGACGGCCCGCAATGCCTGGATGTTCTCCCAGCGCGATTCGCCGTCATCGGAACCGTCGCGGACGTAGCCTTCGTAGCCGGTATCCGCGAGTATGGCATCGAGCAGTTGCGCCACGCTGACCTCGGTGCGGAGCTGCTGCCAGCGTGTGACCATCCCGACGAAGGTTTTCAGTGCCTTCGTCGCGCGGCTGGCGAGCGTTCCTTGTTCCAACAGGTGCAGCGCGCCCTGGAAGCGGCTTCCTTCTAGCGCGTTTGCGGCCTCGGCCACGACGGCTAACGTGCGCGCGCCGAGGCCTCTGGTCGGGACGTTGACCACGCGCATAAAGCTTACGTCGTCGTCGGGCGTCTGTGCCAGGCGCAGGTAGGCGAGGACGTCCTTGATCTCCTTGCGGGCGTAGAAGCGTGTCGCCCCGATAAGGCGGTAAGGGACGTTGTAGCGCACGCAGGCCTCTTCCAGCGCGCGGGATTGGGCGTTGGTGCGGTACATCACGGCGATGTCGCTGTAGGCGTAGCCGGAGCGCGCCAGCGTCATAATCTCGCGGACGACGAAATCGGCCTCTTCGCGCTCGTCGTAGGCTTCGTGGAGCATAATCCGGTCGCCTCCGCGCCCGCGCGTGAAGAGGTGCTTGGGCGTGCGGTCGGTGTTTTGGGCGATGACGGCCTGCGCCCCGTCGAGAATGACCTGCGTAGAGCGGTAGTTCTCCTCCAGCAGGTGTTGTTGCACTTCCGGGAAATCCTCGCGCAGCCGTTGGATGTTGCGGTAGTCGGCTCCGCGCCAGGAGTAGATGGATTGGTCTTCATCGGCGACGACGTAGAGGCTGCGGTGTTCCTGCGCCAGCAAGTGCAGGATGACGTACTGGGCCATGTTGGTGTCCTGGAACTCATCCACCAGCAGGTGGCGGTAGCGTCCGCGGTACTTGTCGCGCACCAGGTCGTCGCGGCGTAGCAGCGTGGCCGTCTCCATAAGCAGGTCGTCGAAATCCAGGCCGTCGCTCTTGCGTAGCGTGTCCTGATAGCGCGCGTAGGCTCGTGCGACGACCTCGTCGTAGTAGGTCTGCACGGGATAGGCGGTGGGCGGGATCAGCTCGTTCTTGGCGGCGGAGACGGCGTTGAGCAGGGACTTGGGCCGGTAGCGTTTGTCGTCCAGCGCCAGGTCTTTTACCACCTGCTTCATCACGTTGAGCTGATCGTCGGTGTCGAAGATGAGGTAGTTGTTGGAGAGGCCGGCGGCCACGGCCTCGCGGCGCAGGATGCGCGCGCAGGCGGCGTGGAACGTGCCGATGGTGAGCGACTTGGCGGAATCATCGCCGAGCATCTTATCGAGCCGGGCGCGCATCTCGCGGGCGGCCTTGTTGGTGAAGGTGACGGCGAGAACGTGCCACGGCGCAACGCGCATCTCCGCCAGCATCCAGGCGATGCGGTGGGTGAGCACGCGCGTCTTGCCGGAACCCGGCCCGGCGAGCACCAACGCCGGGCCGTCGGGCGCGGCCACGGCGGCCTGCTGCTGTGCGTTGAGTGTCTGTAGGAGCGGATGGGTATGTGTCTTCATCAGTTTTATTCTACCGCATAAACAGGGCTTTGCAACACTCCGCTTTTTCAAATGTGCTTGACCCTTCACTTATTCCCTTTATACTTAATTGTTAACATAGAATTGCACTGTGGTGTACTGCGGTGAGGTGATATGTATTCATTTAGAAAAGCGCAACCCGATCAAGCGGATGCCATATTTTCGCTTTATCGCGAAGTGGTGGCAGAAGGCAAAAAGACGGGTGCTTCGCATTGGTCGGAAGACTATCCAACGCGAGCGTTTCTGGATGAGGACATCGAATTGCAGCGCATGTTTGTCCTCGAAGATGGCAATACACTCATAGCCGCAGTGTCATTGCTGGAAACAGATGACCTTGATGACGAACCTGTTGGCTGGCAGGACGTGAGATCATGTGTGCCTGTAAGATTGTGTGTTTCGCCTGAATACCAGGGCCAACGCATCGGTGAGCATATAATGAATTGTCTGATAGATTATGCAAAATCTCAGGGATACAAGTCTATGCGTTTGCTGGCGGCAGAGAACAGTATAGCCGCTAATTGCCTTTATACACGCATGGGGTTTGTTTGTCTCGGCGTTATCCAATTGTATGATAGAAGTTTTAATGCTTATGAGTTCGTATTTTAGCCAACGGAAAGCATTGTATGCCTATAACCGCGTAGCGTGTTTTCCCTCGGGATCCCGCCGTGTTGGTGGTCGTGAAGATCCGGCTGGTCATTGTGAACCTGAGTAGCGCCTCCTACTGCTGCCGGGCGGTTCTGCCGTATATGCAGACAGGGTGGGGGCGCATCGTGAACATGTCGTCGCTGGCGGGGCGCAACGGCGGGGGCGCTGGCGCGGTGGCATACGGGGCGGCCAAGGCGGGGCTGCTCGGTTTCACCCGTGGCCTGGCTAAGAAGGTGGCCCCGCTGGGGATCACGGTCAACGCAGTAGCGCCCGGCCTGATTCTGGAGACGCCGTTTCACGACACGTTCAACACCGAGGAAGGCAAGCGGGCGACGATTGCCAAGATTCCACTCAAGCGCGGCGGTGTGCCCGATGACGTGGCAGGCGTGGTGCTGTTCCTGGTCTCGGACCTGGCGAGCTTTATCACCGGAGAGACGACCGAGATCAACGGCGGGGTGTGGTTCAAGTAGAAAGGACATTGACGCATGGGATTTCGCCGTGGCGGACGGGGCTTGATCAACGCCCCTGACGAAAAACCGAAAATAACCTGGCCGTTGCTCAAGCGGGTGTTGCACTATGCCAAACCCTACCGCTGGCAGATCAGCGGCATGTTGCTGCTGATCCTGGCGCACACGGGGATGACGTTGCTGACGCCGCTCATTATGCGGGACATGATCGATGTCACCATCCCGGCGGGAGACCTCGACCGGTTGATCCTGCTTGCGGCGGCGCTGTTGGCGATCCCGGTCTTGCGCAGCGCAATCAATGTGGTCCAACGGCGCATCAGCGCGCTGGTGGGCGGCGGCGTGATCTACGACCTGCGCGTGGCGCTGTACGCCAGTTTGCAGCGCATGTCGCTGCGCTTCTTCACCAACACCAAAGTCGGTGAACTGATGAGCCGTCTGAACAACGACGTGATCGGTGCACAGAACGCCATCAGCAGCACCATCGTCAATATCATCACCGAGGTGGTTCAGGGCGTGGCGGTGCTTGGCGTCATGCTGACGCTCGAATGGCGACTGACGTTGATTGGCGTGGTGATCCTGCCGTTGTTCATCCTGGCGGCGCGCATGTTGGGCAACCGCTTGCGCGACATGGCGCGCAAGCAGATGGAGGCCAACGCGCGCATGAACGCGATGATGAACGAGACGCTCAATATCGGCGGCGCGTTGCTGGTCAAACTGTTTGGCCGCAGCCGGTTGGAAGTGGATCGTTTTGCGGAGCGCGCGGCGCAGGTGCGTGACCTGGGGGTGCAGCGGACGTTGATCGGATCGATTTTCTCGGCGATTACCGGCCTGATCAGCGCCTTTGGTACCGCCTTTGTTTACGGGCTGGGGGGATATTTCGTCATCCGGGGCGCGTTCACCGTGGGTACGATTGTGGCTTTTGGTGCTTACCTGGGTAGCCTGTATCGCGCGCTGCAAGGGCTTTCGAACGCGCCGGTGGAGTTTGCCACGTCGATGGTGAGTTTCGAGCGCGTGTTCGAGGTCATCGATCTGCCGGTCGATATCCCGGAAAAGCCGGAAGCGCTCACGTTGCGAGATGTGCAGGGCGAGATCATCTTCGAAGACGTTTCGTTCAAATACGAAACGGGCGATGAGAAATTCCTCAGCGACGTGCGGCGTTATGGCAGCATGGATAACGTCACCGCCGTTCTCTCGGGGGTTCAGGCGTCCACCGAGGATGCGGCGGGTGCGCCGGCGCCGAGCATCACGCGCAGCCAGGCGCGCAGCTTGGCGCTCGATCACGTTAGTTTCCGGGCCGCGCCGGGCCAGCTCGTGGCGCTGGTGGGGCCGAGCGGCGCGGGCAAGACGACGCTCACCTATCTGATCCCGCGCCTGTACGATCCCAGCGCGGGGACGATCCGCATCGACGGCCACGACCTGCGCGACCTGACGCTGGAATCCCTCTCCTCGCACATCGGCATGGTCACGCAGGAGACGTATCTATTCCACGATACCATCCGCACCAACCTGCTCTACGCGAGCCTGGACGCCACCCAGGAGGACCTGGAGGCCGCCTGCCGGGTCGCCAACATTCACGACTTCATCGCGGCGCTGCCGGATGGCTACGACACGATTGTGGGGGAGCGCGGGTATCGTTTGAGCGGCGGTGAGAAGCAGCGCGTCGCGCTGGCGCGGGTGATCCTCAAGAACCCGCGCATTCTGGTGTTGGACGAGGCGACCAGCAGCCTCGATAGCGAATCCGAGGCACTGATCCAGGACGCGCTCGGCCGGGTGATGGCGCAGCGCACGAGCATCGTCATCGCCCACCGCCTGAGCACGATTCTGGCGGCAGATCTGATCCTCGTCATCGACCGGGGTCGGATTGTGGAGAGCGGCAATCACGCTACGTTGCTGGCGCAAGGCGGGTTATACGCCAACCTGTACCAGACGCAATATCAACGAGGATAAAAATTTCTACCACGAATCTACAAGAATTTTTTCTATTCGTGCAGATTCGTGGTTTATTCTTGGAGGAGGTAACGTATGTTCGAACGTGTGTGCGGACGCGCGCGTAGCTTGTCTTTGATGTTATTGATCGCTGTCGTATCATTAGCCGGTTGCCGGCCAACGTTGGAGCCGGAGATGCCGCCGGTGACGTCGTTGCCAACGGCCATCGCCACGGCTACACCGCCACTTATATCGCCGCCGGATGTTACAGCGACCGCGCCTGCCACAGCCGCCCCGCCGCCAACAACCGCGCCTCCAACCGAACCTGCTGCATCCCCTACGCCCGCCGAACCGGTCACTTCCCCTGCACCTGCGCCCGATTTCGAGCCGGTCGTGGGTCTCGAGCTGGTCGCCGAGGGCTTCACCGCGCCGCTCGTGCTCGTCCCGCCCGGTGATGGGAGTGGAAGGCTCTTTGTGGCCGATCAGACCGGTTTGATCTGGATACTCTCGCCCGGAGGCGAGCGCCTGACGCAGCCGTTCCTCGATTTGCGCAGCCGCATGGTCGCGCTACAGACGCGCTACGACGAGCGCGGGTTGCTCGGGCTGGCGTTTCATCCCGATTACGCTCAGAACGGTCGCTTCTTCGTCTATTATAGCGCGCCCTTGCACCGCGATGGCCCGCCGGGATGGAATCACACCAGCCACGTCTCCGAGTTCAGCGTCGCGTCCGACGATCCTCACCGCGCACTCCCCGACTCCGAGCGCGTCATCCTACACATCGACCAACCCCAGTCGAACCACAACGCCGGCCAGCTCGTTTTTGGTCCCGACGGCTACCTCTACATCGCCGTCGGTGATGGCGGCGGCGCGCACGATACCGGCGTGGGCCATCCCGCCACCGGCAACGGGCAAGACCTGTCGAACCTGCTCGGTGCCATCCTGCGCATCGACGTCGATCCGGCAGACGCGCAACCCTACGGTATCCCCGCCGATAACCCATTCGTCGGGCGTGAGGGCCGGGACGAAATCTGGGCCTACGGCTTGCGCAATCCTTTCCGCATGACCTTTGACGCCGGCGGGGCGCGCCATCTCCTGGTGGGCGACGTCGGCCAGAATTTGTGGGAGGAGGTCAACGTCGTGGTTCCGGGTGGCAACTACGGCTGGCGCATTCGGGAGGGCTTGCACTGCTTCGACCCGCAGAACCCTACCAACCCGCCCGCGAGCTGCCCGGACGTGGGGGCAGACGGCGCTCCGCTCATCGCTCCGGTCATCGAATACGGGAACGCCAACGCGGGCGGGCTTGGCTTGTCGGTGATTGGGGGCTACGTTTACCGGGGAAGCGCGCTGCCGCAGTTCTATGGGCGCTACGTCTTCGGCGACTGGAGCCGGGCCTTTGCGCGCGGTGAGGGTATGCTTCTCGTCGCCACGCCGGGCGAGACAGATGGGGCGCTCTGGCCGTTCGAAGCATTGCGGATCGCTAACAGCGCCACCACCAGTGCCACCGGACGGCTCGACTATTACCTGTTGTCGTTCGGCCAGGATGCTGATGGCGAGCTTTACGTCCTGACCACCGGCGCGACGGGGCCGTTTGGTGATACGGGCCGGGTGTACCGGATCGTACCGCCTGACAGCTCGCCGGGAGACTGACGCTAAAAACCATCAGGGAGCGCCTAAGCTCTTTTTGATTTTCTCCAGCTTGAGCAGGTTGTCTTCGGGAATGAAGACCTTTTGCGCTGCCGCGATGTGTTCGACCATATCGATGAAGCTCAGCAGCACGTAATCGACCGGGACGCTCTTGCGTTGCTTGGCCATCGCGTTGAGCGCTTTGATGGTGGTGTCGAGCATTTCCTGGCGTACCTGGCTACGCGCCCGCTCGAGCAGCTTAATTTCTTGCATACGCTCATCCGCCTCGATCTTCGCCACTTCGAGGTCGCGCTGCATCTTCCACGTTTTGGCCCATTCCTCGAGCACCTGTCCCTGGAAGGTGGCGTCTTGCAGGGTGACTTCCATAATCTCGACGCCAAAATCCCGCGCCGCACCCTCCTCGAGTATCTCGAAGAGGTCCTGGCGAATTTGCTGGCGAACGTGTGCGTCGAGCAGTTCGTCGAGGTTGTACTTCGCCAAAATCTTGTTGCGCATTGTTCCTTCGGTGTCGCTGATGATCACCCGCTTGGGCCAATCCATCATGCGGTCTGGCTCGGTGCGCCATGCGTCGCGGATCCACTTGCAGGTCGCGGCTTTCAGAATGTCGTTGTCGGTAGGGCCGACCTGGAATTTGATGGCGACTTCGTAGGTGATGGGGATGCCATCGCGGGTGACGGCGCTGACTTTAAACGGCCACCACTGCGGGCGCAGGTCGATGATGTCCCAAATCTTCTCGAAGGGTTGCAGGTGCGGGAATCCCGGGCCGCGAATGATGCGGGTGAGCGCCCCGCCTGCTTCGAGAATGATAGCACTGTCTCGCCGCAGAACGATACCGGCGGGACCGCCCCGTTTTTGGACGCTTTCGCTGCCCATCGTGATCTCCCCGCCGCCGATGATTAAATAGGGGGAGAAACCGGACCGTCCGAAGAGGCGGTGGATGAGGAGCTGCCGTCCTCCGCCCTTCAGGCCAAAGAAGGCATTGACCAGGTTGGCGCAGAGCAGCAGTGCCGTCACGATGACGACGATACCGGGCAACATCCCGGCAGCAACCTTCAGGACGAACCGGCGGACGATCGCGTCCATATCTGGCGCCAGATATGATGGCCGGATGTTGTGCAGGGTTGCTATTGTGCTGAACGTACCGTCGATCTGAGGTACTTTCGTCACCTCCACGTCGAAGTTGCATTGCGCGATTTGGGGGATGGAGATCTCCTGCCCGCGGAAAGTGAGCGTATCGTTGTTCGCGAACGTGATGGTCACGGCATGCGATCCCGCGGTCGTCGTCCCGAGGACGTAGAACCTGGCCGTGAGCGGGGCGCCTATCGCTGTCGCCGGTGTGATGTCGATGAGAGCTACATCTGTTACCGCCCCGGCTTCCGCAGGCTCGTTGAGAGCTGCGGCGAGCGTGTCTGGGGGGATAGGCGCGCCGGTGATGATGGCGTCGACGATCACGCCATCTGGGTCGATGGCGCCGGTAAGGTTATCCTCGTTGAGACCGGTGGGGCAAATGGGGATGATGCGCTGGTTATAGTGGACGGTGTAAATGGAGACGGCGGCCAGGCTGGCGACAAACAGGAGCGCCGCTATACCTGATATGGCGAAGAGGATGCGGGCGTAATATCGTAAGAATTTGCCTAAGTTGAACATTGTCGTTACCTCGTCGTGCTAATGGCCGAATGTCTTTAGGATGTTGAGCATATACGGCGACAAACTCTCGGCGTCATTGCCAGTCTTTTGTGCTTCCGGCGGCGGGCGGATACCCATAGCCTCGAAAAGTCTGGCTGCCAGGATCTGTTTATCGACCTTGCCCTCGGCCTCTTGCAGGATTTGAACCAGACGGGTGATCATTTCCAGGTGTGCTTCGGCGAGCACTTCTTGCTCGCGCAGTGCGATGCGCGCTTTGGCTTCGGCAATGGCGATTTCGATGTCGCGGTCGCGCTCGGTGCTCCAGTTCTTGAGGCGCTGTGTGATGATTTCTTCGGGAACTTTGATGTCGCTGATGCCGCCGCCGATCACCTCAATCCCTATGGACTGCATCTCTTTCTTGAGCTGGTCGACAAAGGTTTTGGCGATTTCCAGGCGCGGGTTTCTTTCGCGCGAAGCTACCAGTGCATCTTTCCAGGCGATCTGCGGCTGGATGAACTCGCCTTCGATTGTGGGGGGCGCGCTGCAACTCGCGTAACGCCAGGCCTCTTGCGCCTCGCTGGGCAGTTCGTCGAAAGCGGTGAGCGAGACGATGCTGCATTGCTTTTGGAATGTCTCATCATCCGGCGGGTGTATCTCCGACAAGGTGTGCTCGTTCACGGCGTCTGCGGGAACCCCTACCAGGAAGCGTAGCGCCCGTTTCGTTGCCCCGATGATGGCGATTTTTGTGGCGGCAACGTCGAATTGAGCGGCGAGGGCCGCCTTGAGCGCGTCGAAGTGGACGCGACTACCGTCTTTTGCTATCACCGTGACTTCTACTTTGACGGGCCATGTGTGCCTGCTTGGCCTCGGAAAGAGCTGTGCGATGTAGGTGCTGGGCCAGCGTTGTTGCACCTGACGCGCCAGGGCGTTGAGCGCGGTTTTTCTCCTCCCTGTGGCTTCGACCAGTGCGCGTGCCAGTTCGCCCTCGGTCTTACCGGCAAGGACGCTAAAGTTGGCGCTGAGGTCGAATGCCAGGGCCTTGAGGTCGTCTGCATCGCGATGGCGGGCCATAAACTGCTGCAATTTGGCTTCCAGCGGCAGATTGGCGCCATATAGCAGATCCACCTCGCCGGCATCGAAAGGTTGCTCTTTCTGGGGCAGGCCGTACCTGGATTTGTCGGGGTCGGGGACCGTCATGTGCAATTCGTTGCACGTATAGTGGGAGACAATGTCCTTGAGAATCGGCGGTCCCATAGTGAGGACCAGTTCAGGCCAGGGCCGGCGCTTGACCTCTTCCGTCACCAATTGGCTCTCCGGATGGCGTTCGAATGTGTGCTCCATTACGGCATGATCGTACACGGCCTTGATGACGGCCTCTTCGTCGTAGGGGTAAGAAGCGCCTAGTGCGGGCTTGCGCCCATTCGCCCACACGCGGTTTGGTATGAAGGTAAAGATGCTTACGCCGATGCCGTCTTTGGTTTCCGCGTTGACGGTCGTGGTGCGCAGTTGTGGCCGCAGGTCAACGGCGGTGTACAATTGCTCGAACTTTTTGGTAAAGCTGAGTCCCGGCGGGCATACCCTAAACTCCAGACCATCGGTGATCACGGGGAGGTGGTCGCAATTGCTCAGGACGATCCCGGGTCCGGCAAAGAATTGATTGTAGGGGTTGCCGGGCACCTGCGGATCGGGTATCTCTTTGTCCATCGTCTCACGGGTCTGCCAATCGTCGATGATGTAGAAGGGGTAGTTCGTTCCCATGAACAGTGTGAGCACGCTGCGCAGGGTGAGTACGCGCGGATCCTTTTCACCGGAGGGGAACAGTGTGCGCCACACCGGCGGAACGACTTCTTCGCCAAATGGCAGCAGATTGAACACTGTGGGGATTTTGGCATAATCCTGGATTGGCAGCGAGAGGATGGCCAAATAGTAGAGCAAGCCCCAGAAGATGAACTGCGCCGGCAGGGTGATCAACAGCAGCCCGGCCCGCCCGGCGACCTGATAACCGGTCCAGCAGGTGAGGACGAAGATAAACCAGAGGAGGGTGAAGAAGGCGATGCCTTTGCCCCGCAGGATTGTGTTAGAGAATATCCAGATGCCGCCCGTGCCCACCAGCACGACGGCAACGCTCAGGCCCCAAAGCGCGTGGGGATCGCCGTAGAAGTAGTACGGTATGGCGCTTACAATGAGGCAGACCACTGCTGCGAAGGCGGAAGCGACGGCCAAGATGCCCGACCCCATCCCCTTGTCGTAAAAATAGCCCAACGTGCTCGCCAGCGCCGTGGTCCACACCGCGATTTCCAGGATCAAGTAGGTGATGGCGAGGTAGGCAGGGACGTTGTCGGCGAATTTCGTCAAACGCAGGTCGAGGCTGTCGAAGGACAAGCGGGCAGGATCGAAGAGCAGCGCCAGCACGAGGAGAAGGAAAATATTGCATATCAGGGTGGTCGCTCCCAGGTTGAGCGCGGCACTGTGGGACTTCCATAGAAGATAGCCGAGTATGACGGCGAGGACACAGGCCAATCCGGCTTGGATCAGTAGCGTTACTCCGGCTTGCGTAATGAGTGTTGACATAGCCGCCCTCTCCTCTTGTCAGGGCCTAGCCCCCGAAATTTTTACCCAACGGGCAAACAAACGGGCATCAAAGGTCCCTTTGGTCCCGGTTTGTCCGGGTTAGGATGAATGTGAATTTGCGGTTCCTTCACTCATTATAGTGAAGTTCGGCGTTCTATGCAAACACACGTATTGGCAATTGGCATTGGCAAAGAGACCGCTAAAGCGGTTACTACGAACCCAATTTGTGATCTACTGAGTCTGGCGCCGGCTCACTTCTTCCGCACAATCGACACCAGAATTATCCCACCCATAATCAACGCAGCGACGAAACTCAGGATCACGATGGCTCGCACAAGCCAGGGGGTGTCGGTCGTCGCCGGGATCAGTCCCGCCAGCCCGATGATCATCGCGGCGACGATCATGCTGAGCGCTATGCGTGTCGCCATGCGGTCGAGCAGTTCCAGGTTGCTGTGTTCTAGCTCGAGTTTGACTGGCTCCCGTCTTTCGATGCGGTCCAACAGCAGCATCCCGATGTGGGGGAGTTCTTCCAGCAGGTCGCTCCACACCAGGGCACGCCGCATAAGGGTATCGACCCAGTGACGGTTGGGCAGGGCCGCTTTCAGCATCAGCTTAGCGACATAAGGTCCGGAGAACGCGAAGATGTCGAAATCCGGCGCTAACTTGAAGCCGATACCCTCCATCATCGCCAGCGTTTTGCCCAACTGCCAGAAGTTGGTAGGCAGATGCAGGCGGTGGGTAAAGGCCAGGGGCATAAGGGCGTCCATAAGTTCATCCACGTGAATGTCTTGGAGAGCCAGCCCGTTGTAGTAACGTAACAGCCGCTCGATGTCTTGACTCAGAGCGCGGCGGTTCACATCCGGCGGCGCAGCTCCGATGTGGATCAGCCCATCGGTGACGCCCTTGGCGTCCATCCGCACCGCGACGTTGTACAACCGGATCAGGTTTGCGCGGTCGGCGTCGCTGAGGTAGCCTACCATTCCGAAGTCCATTGCCCCGATGACCTCATTTTCCATCACGATCAGGTTGCCGGGGTGGGGGTCAGCGTGGAAGAAACCGTCCTCGAGGATTTCCTTGATGATCATGCGCGCCGCGTTATTGGCAATTTTGGTGCGATCATAGCCGGCTTCATCCAGCGCGGCGACGTTGGTGATTTTGATGCCTTCGATGTACTCCATCACCAGTACGCGCCGGGTCGTATATTCCCAATAGACCCAGGGGATGTGCAGGCAGTCCTCGTGGGCAAAATTCTCGCGGATACGGTCGGCGTTACGGCCTTCGGTCTGGTAGTTCAGCTCGTTGTGGAGCGTATTGGAGAAGTCTTCCACGATTTCCACGAGGCGATACACGCGCCCTAGCGGGGTATGTTCTTCGGCATACTTGGCGATGTCGTGGATGATTTCCAGGTCGGTTCGAATAGTGGGGAGGATGTTAGGGCGTTGGACTTTGATGACCACTTTCTGGCGTGTGGTCAATTTGGCGGCGTGGACTTGCGCGAGGGAGGCCGCCGCCAGCGGTTTGGGGTCGATCTCGCCGAAGACTCTCTCCGGTGGATGCCCTAGCTCGGCCTCGATCACCTGGCGAATTTCTTCCCAGGGAACGGGTGGTACTTTGTCCTGAAGTTTTGCCAATTCGGTGATGTAATCCGGCGGCAGCACGTCGGGACGAGTGCTGAGCATCTGGCCCAGCTTGACGAACGCCGGCCCCAGTTCCTCCAACGCCTGGCGGAAGTGCGCCGGCAGCGAGGCCGGTTCCTGAATCGGGAAGGGGTACAGGTCACGCAGCCATAACGGTTCTGTGGGCAGGTGCGAGAGCGCGAACCCGAACCCGTGGCGCGTGAACACCGTCAAAATGTGCCGGTAGCGCCGCAGGTGGCGGATAGGCCGGCTAATCGTCGGAATCTTGAACATTGTCCTTCTCTCGCTCCTGTATCGTTCTGTCAGGGTCCCCGGTGCGTGAACGTTACCCGTGCGGTTTTTTTTAGCAGACGCCGCGCCAGCACAGTTTTTCAGCCATCTACGCTCATCTTACGCCTTCTCTCCTGGGCGCATAACCGGTGATGCGATATTTCACCAGCGTCCAGAGCACGGTGAAACCGTCCTTCCACGAAATCTTCTTGCCTTCGTTGAACTCCCGCCCGCTGTAGGCAATAGGCACTTCGTAAATGCGGTTGCCGCTGAGCAGGATTTGAGCGGTGATTTCGGGATCGAAGCCCCATCCGCTGGCTTTGAGATGCAGTTGCTCGGAGACTTCACGCGTGAAGACTTTGTAACACGTTTCCATGTCGGTGAGGATGGTGTTGTAGAGGATGTTGGTGACGAAGGTGAGGAAGCGATTGCCCACCATGTGCCAGAAGAACATGGCTTTGCTTGGACCGCCGCGAAAGCGCGAGCCGTACACCACGCGCGTGCGTTTTTCCAGGATGGGCTGTAGCAGGTTGGGGTAGTCGCGCGGATCGTATTCCAGATCGGCATCCTGAATGAGGCGGATATCGCCGGTCGCCTGTTGCAGCCCCGTCCACACCGCGCCGCCCTTTCCCTGGTTGGCAGCGTGAAAGCTGATGATGAAACCAGGTTGCTCTTCCAAGGTGCGCAGATAATCGCGCGTGCCGTCGGTGGAGCCGTCATCCACGATGACTAATTCGCGCTCCATCGCTACGATGGTCTCGTTCGCGTGGTCGGCCCAGATGCGGATGTTCAAATCCACAGCCTGAACGCGCTCGATGATTTCTTCGATGGTGGTAATCTCGTTGTAAACTGGAATGATGATCGAAAGTTTCACTTGTCCTCCAAGGGTGGTTGGTAGTCGGATAGTCTTTAGTCAGGTCGTCGTCGAATCTGGCGCGGGCCGGCCTCCTGACCGCGCCCGCGCTGGCTAGAGCATTATCCAGAGTGCGGTCAAACCCAATCAAGCAATGCCCGTCGCTCGGCGGTGGTCAGGTCGCGCCATTGCCCCGGTTCTAGGTCCGGCGGCAGGGTCAACGGGCCGATGGCGACACGTACCAGCCGGGTAATCGGCAGCGCCACCGCCGACAGCATGCGCTTGATCTGTCGCTTTTTCCCCTCGTAGAGCACCATGCGCAGCCACGTCGTTTTGGACGGCGCGGGCAACGGTTTGGGAAACGGCGGCAGCGCCGGTGCGCTCGGCAACACCTCTACATCCGCCGGGCGCGTGATGCCGTCCTTGAGCGCCACGCCGTCACGTAGCCGTTGGAGGACGGCGGCGCCGGGCTGTCCCACCACCAGCGCGAGATAGGTCTTGGGATGGTTGAAGTCCGGGTGCGTGATGCGGTGTAGCAGCGCCCCGTCGTCCGTTAGCAACAGCAACCCCTCACTATCGAGATCCAGGCGTCCGGCGGCGTGCAACGTGGGCGGAATTCCCATATCGACTAACGCCGGGCGCCCGTAGCGGTCTTTGTTGGCGCACAGCACATTAAAGGGCTTATACGCAATCGCGTAACGGTAAGCATGCGCGATCAACGATTGGCGATCCTTCTCCAGAGCATTGAGGATGATTATAGTCGCGCCGGGTAAAGGGGCAAGCGCCAGGGAAGCCGTTGAGGGGGTATAGGACAAATTATAGGGAACCGTAGCCGCGAAATCCATTTCGCGCCCGAACACGCGCTTTGGAAAGCGCGGCTACGGAATTTGCCCCATATTCTGCACTATACCCCCGTTGAGGTGCGCTTGCTATTTCAAAAAAAAGTCACTATAATAAATTATGTTACGATTGTTATTCGGCAATGTCCAGCCATAGTTCTTTTAGAGGCCAAATTAGTGTATTGGGAAGATTGCACTGGCCATTGCGTTTAAGGGATCGTAAAAGAACAAGACTCTTAGGTTCTAACTTTTTGTGGTGCGACACATTTCTCGCCGAAATGCGGGAGCTTATTAAATACAGACCCTAAGCCTCAGGAGGTTACTGTGGATATCGTCAAAGTCGCCGCGACCTCGCGTTCGACGTCGGTGGCTGGGGCTATTGCCGGGATTATCCGCGAAAAAGGCCGGGTGGATGTGCAAGCGATTGGCGCCGGGGCAGTCAACCAGGCCGTCAAGGCGATTGCGATTGCGCGCGGGTATCTCGAGTTAGATGATATTCACATTTATTGCGTGCCCTCCTTTTCTGAAATTCTCATTGAAGGCAAGGAACGGACCGCTGTGCGGCTGGCGGTGGAATCCTCTGACCAAGGGTTCGTAAAAATATAACTTCCCGTGCCACCTTCCCGGAAGCTAGACTTGGACATGCGGCGGCGCTTGGAAAGCATCCAGATTGGGCTATGGCCAGCTTCCGGGAAGGCCGCAGTCACAGACCCTTAGTTTTCGTGCGTTGTGCAGGCCGCTTTTTGGACTGCTGTGCAGCCTGCTTCGCAACACTCACTGATTGGTGGGATCGGATCAATTCTCGTTCAAGTTTCAAAGGAGGCGTTATGGCAGAGGAGAAGCAGAAGAAGCTTCGGTTGATGACGTTTTGGCTCTTTTCGAGCGTGATGATCGTCTTTGCGGCAGTGACCGCCTATGTGTTTCTATTCGCGGGCAATGTCTGGTGGGCGATCAAGGGGGCCTTGCCGGTTACTTTGATAGTCGCGGTCGCGGCCGCGATTATCTACGCGGTATACTATTTCCTGGTTTACAAGAAGGAGTAGCTGCTGTTGTTCGTTACCGGCACCGTTTTCGGCACTTCATAGTCAAATTGATGCCCCGCATTGCGGGGCATCAATTTTTGGGAGAAGGTTGCTGCGCTTCTCATGTCGCGCGTCTCGCCTCACCGGTTTGGTGCGCATAATCTTGGGGCGCGTGATCAGCTACCGGGCAAGTTCAGCAACAGGTTTTCCAGCGCCAGTTGCGCGTTGGCGTTGCGTTGCAGCGCCTCCTGGCACCCTTCCAGCGCCTTGAGCGTGTTGATGGTGGTGGGCAGGGGGACGTGTTGCGCGATCTGGTTTAGCGCCGCGTGATGCTGTCGGTGGATGGCACGCTCCGCATTTCCCGTTTGGATGAGCAGTACATCCCGCCAGCCGGTTAGCCAATATTCCAGCGTCTCGTCCACGTTGACGTCTGCATCACGGGTGAGTGCTTGCGCCGTATCGAACCGCGCCGGCAAATCCTGGCGCAGCAAATCCAACAGCAGCGCCAGAGCGGCCTCCATACGCTGGTGATACGCAGCATCCGTCGCTGCACGGATGGCCCATCCCATGCGCCCGCCGGAAATCCGTGCCAGATGCGCGGCCTGTTCTGTGGGGATGTCCCATTGCTCGCGCAAAGCCTGTTCCACGGTGGCGGGGGCCACGGGTCGCAAGACAATCTGCTGGCTGCGCGAGACGATGGTCGGCAGCAGCACATCCGCATCCCGCGCCAGGAGGATCAAGTGCGCGTAGGCAGGTGGCTCTTCCAGCGTCTTGAGCAGCGCGTTGGCAGCGCCGATAGTCGCGCGTTCGAATGCACCGATGAGGGCGATTTTCCGCGCGCTCTCATTGGGCGTCAGAGAGAGGAAGCGCTCGACGGCGCGGATTTGATCGATCTTCAGTGCGCCGCCCTCTTCTTCCGGTTCTACCGGCATAAAGTCGGGGTGATTGCCGGAGGCCAGCTTGCGGCAAGCCAAGCACGCGCCACAGGGCCGTGTGTCGGCCTGGCCCTTGCACAGCAGCGCGCCTGCCACCAGGCGGGCGAGCGTCATCTTGCCGACGTTGTCCGGCCCGCTGATCAATAGTGCGTGGGGGACTTCGTCGTGCTCAACGGCCGTTTGCAACTGTTGCACGGCCCACACGTGGCCTACGATATGCCAGGGTTTCATAATGCCTCCATTGCGGGATGCTCTTCTATGCAACAGACGTTTGTGGCGATGCTGAACAGCGATGCAGGCACGCTGTCGCGAATCTCGGCGGTGAGATGGATGACGGTGTAGTACGTGAGGGGGAGTTGGCGCATTGCCTGCACCAGCAGTTCTGGCCGCACAACGATGAAGGCGATGCGATAAGTGCGACGTCGCAGCAGGCTGATAGCCCGGATCCACCCTTGCCCGTAAACTAGTTCCATTGGGCCAATTTCGTCGAGGATGAAAACCTGTGTCGGAAAACACGCATTCAGCGCCCGGTCGCTGCGGGCGAGAGCCTCTGGGGAAAAACGGAAATGCCCCACGAGGAAGCCGGCATCGCTGTTGGGCGCGAGGGTGAGCGGGTAGGTGTCGCCGGAGTATAACTCGTGGACGGCCAAGGCATCCGGTCCGGTGCGTTGGGTGATAAGCCCCGAGACTTTCAAGTCGGTTTCGCGGAGCATGTAGACCAGCGAAGCACATGCTGTGCTTTTGCCAATTTGCCGATTGCCGGTGAGGAGTACGATTCTTGGTTCCAACATCCTGGTTTCAGCGTCTCGGATTAAGACTCTATCCGATAAGTGTGTCTGCGAGTGTTTCTGGCACGTCAGTGGTGAATTCTCGGATAGGTTCTAAGGATAAAGGGCCGGGGAAATCCGCCGGCCCTATGTGGAGATGGCGGGAATCGAACCCGCGTCCGAAGAATTCGACGATGAGCATCTACGAGCGTAGTCGGCGCTTTTGTTTCCCCGGAGGGTCGCGGCCGACCGCGCCACATCCGGGTTAGCCGATGCGTCTTAGAACTTCCTTATCGACGTCTGGAAGTTAGCGCGCAGACGGTATGTCACCGGACTCCAGCATGCCTGCGAGATACTGGAGGGGCGTGACCGGATATCCCGATCAGGTTTTGGGTAGCCCGTTCTGCTTACGCAGCGACGGCAACCGGGGCCGAAGCCCAGGTGTTCGCCATCGCGGGAACCCAGTTGTTTGCCTTAGTGTTGGCATTTTAGGTTTGCTCCTGGGTTTACGGAGACGGAGCCTCCCCGGCTCGCAACCCACCCTCAGCCTTCCCCGTCGAAACCTATCATCCCCGCTGTTATTATACCACACTACGTTCAGACTACAAAAACAGCAACGAAGAATCTGAAATCTTCGCACTAACGCTGCGGCGCGACGCAGCGAGCATCTCGCATTAGTGTGAGTGCCGCGCACAGGGAATTCCCCACTCAAGGCCCAAATTGGGCGCTTTGGGGGGCGATCTTCCCTATCTGACACATAAAACGCCGCCCCTGTGGGGCAAAACTCTCCCCGGGCCCAGCGCCCACACCCGGAAGGTCCCTGGCATGGCTTGCGGGCCGCCGCCACTCCCTTTTTCGGTTTTTCGCGCTATTTGCCATCTGCCTGTCCTGTTCTACACTGACGATCATCCAGCTGTATCCCAGGAGGTGCCTCCATGTCCACTCGGAAGACTGCGCCCGCCGTTGAAACCCTGCCGCCGACCCCCGCGGCCACAGACCCTGACGTGGCCGCGCAACTGGCGCTCTTCAAGACGTTGGTCGTGACTGTAGGCCATTTCTTTGGCAGCTTCGCGCAGTTGTTCGGGGCTGTCACCGACTGGCGCGACCCGGCACGCCTGACCTACCCCCTCCCTGTCCTGCTGGCCACGGGGGTCCTGATGTTTCTCCTCCGCCTGGGCGCCCGGCGCCAGATCGCCGCCCTCCTCCGCGAGAACGGCCCTTCCACCGCCAAGTATCAAGCCTGGTTCGAGGTGCCCGCATGTCCCCATGGCGACACGCTCAACTATGCGTTTGCCCGGTGTACGGTCGCCGAGGTCCAGGAGGTGGTCTCCGCCATGGTCACTACCTTGATCCGGCGCAAGCTCCTCTACGCGGAGCGCCTGCTCGACCACTACTATCTGATCGCCGTCGATGGCACCGGCTTTCTCACCTATGCGGAGCGGCATTGTCCGCACTGTCTGACCCGCACGCACCACGGCCATACGACCTACTACCATCCGGTGCTGGAAGCCAAGTTAGTCACCCCCTCGGGCTGGGTCTTCTCGGTGATGACTGAATTCATCGAGAACCCGGAGGAGCAGCCCACGAAACAAGACTGCGAACTCAAGGCTTTCTATCGCCTCATGCAGCGGTTGAAGGAACGCTTTCCCCGGCTGCCCATCTGTTTGACCTTGGACGGCCTGTATGCCGGAGGCCCCACCTTTGCGCTCTGTGAACGCTATCAGTGGAAGTACATCATCGTGCTCCAAGACGCCGACATTCCCTACCTCACGCTGGAGTTTGCCGCGCTCAGCGAACTGGAACCCAGCCAGCACGTGCGGTTTGAGACGGGCCCCCAGTTCGCGGTCAAGCAGGACTTGTCCTGGGTGAATGACATCCTTTACGTCGACGCTGACCGCTTGGAGCATACCGTAGCGGTGCTGCAGTGCGTGGAAACCAAACCGGTGCCGCACCAGCCAGACAAGCGCACGCGGTTCAGATGGGTCACGAATTTCACCGTCAGCCGTAACACTGTGATCCCCTTAGCCAACGAAGGAGGCCGCCCCCGCTGGAAAATCGAAAATGAAGGTTTCAACGTGCAGAAAAACGGAGGCTACGCTCTGGAACACCGCTATAGTGAAGATCCTACCGCCAGCAAGATCTTCTACTTGTTGCTGCAGATCGCGCATCTGCTAGCTCAACTCATCGAACGCGGCAGTCTCTTCCGCCGCGCCTTCCCGCAAGGCGTCGGTTCCGCCAAGAACATCGCCTTCCGCTTACTGGAAGCGTGGCGCAATCTACGTCTGCCGCCCACAGCCGTGGCGGCGCTGCTCGCGACGCGCCTCCAGATTCGGTTCCAGCCCCCGTAAGCCCGCCTCCGTTCCAGGGCGTATCCTCCTCCTCTATACTTTCTTTATGGTCACGACCAACCGCAGCTTGGAGTTGGTCCATCTGCCTATCCCTGGTGGCCGCCTGCTCCTATCCCGAATCCCTGACCGCTCTGGGGACGGCTAGCAGCAACCCATTGCTTCTTCGTTGCTGACACGGGGGCAGGAGGGGAGGGTGTCTGGAGGCGGTGGTTTTGTCGGGAGGGTCGGGTATCATCAAGAACCGGACGGCAAGAAAATCACCGCCCGGTTTCTGGCGTAACGTAGGGAGGAAGATTAGGCCGTTCCAAGAAAATAAGCCCTCCAAACGCTGACGTTTTCCCAGGGGTTGGTTCGAGATGTAGCGTATTTTAAACCTTGGAACTACCTTGGCGTGCCGGGAGCAGATAGGGCAATTCCAGCAACAAGGCCTCCACTACCAGGCGGGTGTTGGCATACTGTGCCAATGCAGTGAGGCTTTCGTGCAGGGTTTGCAGGATGTGCCGGGAAATGTTTGCGTCCAAACGTGTGGCGATGGCCTGTAAGTCCTGTTCACGTTCCCGATAAATGAGGCGATCGGCGTTTTTTGTCTGGAGCAGCAGGATGTCCCGCCAGGTAGTGCGCCAGTATTCAAGGATGCGTCCCAGTTGCACGTCGTCCCCGGCCAGAGTTTCGGCCCGTTGGAACCGGGCCGGCAAATCACTCGCCAGAAGCGCCAGTAAATCGTCAAAGGCCTGTTCCGCCTCGTGCAGCAGTTCAGGCTGGGCTGCTGCGTTCACGGCCCACCCCAGCCGTCCCCCTGAGAGCCGAGCGAGGCGCTGCGCCGTATCTTCGGGGACCTGCCATCTTTCTTGTAGCGCTTGGGTCACCAGGGGCTCGTTCAGGGGGCGCAGGGAAAGGTGTTGGGTGCGTGAGACGATGGTCGGCAGCAGCGTGTCCGCATCCGTTGCCAGCAGGAGGAGATGGGCATAGGACGGTGGCTCTTCCAGGGTTTTGAGCAAGGCATTGGCGGCGTTGGGAGTCGCTTTTTCAAATGCGGAGATGATGGCGATCTTGTAGCGACTTTCAGCAGGCGTCAGAGTCAGGTAACGTTCCAACTCTCGAATCTGGTCGGTTTTCAGCCGTTGTCCTTCTGCGGCGACGGTGACAAGCTGAAGATCCGGATGGTTGCCAGAGAGGGTGCGACGGCAGGCGGAACAGACGCCGCAGGGA
>OMKS01000370.1_pt1 | contig 42364 bp, 37 predicted proteins | sample 1674721 | NCBI WGS metagenome assembly OMKS01 (sample SAMN06264996, study PRJEB25208) | sediment metagenome | isolation source: hot spring sediment | place: USA: California | collected 2014-09-02 | reverse complement strand
AGCTCGGTCAATATCGGATACCGCCATTTGCTGCCGCTGTTGCCGTTTCTCTACGTGGGGATCGGCGCGCAAATGGCGAATGGCGAATGGCGAATAGCGAATGGCGCATCACGTATCACGCATCACCCCTTACTCCTTACTTCTTACTTCTTACTCCTGACCTGGCTCATCACCGGCACGCTTGCCGTCGCGCCGCACTTTCTGACGTTCTTCAACGAGCTTGCGGGTGGGGCGCGGGGTGGGTATCGTTATCTGGTGGATTCCAATCTGGATTGGGGACAGAATTTGTGGGATTTGCGCGCGTGGATGGACGGAAACGGCGAGGACCGCGTTTATTACGCGCACTACAGCCCGGCGCGGCCGGACGTGTACGGCATCGACGCCGACTTCCTGCCGCCAGATCCGCGCGCGGTCGCGTTTACGCCGTGGCATCCCGCGCCGGGACTGTACGCGATCGGTGCGACGGTGCTGCAAGGGCCTTACGCACCGGACGTGAATACCTACGCCTGGTTTAGGGGACGAGAACCGGCGGCGCGCCTGGGCAACGCGCTCTTCGTCTACGAAGTTGGCGCTGCGCCGTCGCCTGCTTGGACTGCGCTCTGCGCGGACGTTCCACTTTCAACGGAAATGGTGCAGCAGCGCGTGGGTGTGGACGGCCTGCGCTTCTTGTGGCCTGATTGTGCTTTCACGTCTGTCTACCCGGCGGGACAGCGACCGGGCTTGTTTATCGCGCCGCCGGATGTCGAAGCGCCGTCCATAGCGAAGGTTGACGTGACGCTGCGGTCGGCAAGTGGCGAGATCGATTACGTGGTGTACCGGCTGCCTGGATCACCCCCAACCCCCGAAACAGAGCTGCCGGAGATCGTCGTCGATGGGCCGTTGGATTTCCTGGGGTACACGCTCGATGCGAATGCCGCCGCGCCTGGAGAGGATATTGTCCTCGAAACGTATTGGCGCGTCCGCGATGTGCCTGGACGTCCCCTCTCGCTGCTCGCACATTTGCTCGGCCCGGGTGGAACCGGGGTGGCGGTGGGGGATGGACTGGGCTTCCCCATCGAGCAATGGCAACCCGGCGACGTGATCGTGCAGCGGCACGTTTTGGCAATTCCGCGGGATGCCCCCGCCGGCGACTACACCGTGATTACCGGGGCATACTGGCTGGATACGATGGAGCGGTGGTCCGTGGGGGCAGGTGGAGAAACACACATTCTGGTGGAGGCGATTGCCCTTGGCGACTAAATCTGGGCGCATAGACGGCGTAGTGCGCTGGCGCATCCAGTGTAGCGTGCTGGGATTGTTGCTGGTGCTGTTTGCTCTGCTGTTGAGCGGCGTGCAGCCGCTCGCTTTCACTGCCGACGAACCGGCATACATCGTCGCCGGATACGTATTTTTGGCGCGTGGGACAGAGGCCCTCGACGTTATGGCCCAACGCGGGTATACACCTTTGTTGGCGACCTTGGAAGCGGCGCTGTTCTACGCAGCCGAACCTGACATCCCGCTGGAAACCCTGACCGGGTGGCCACTGAATTTTGACCCGTTTATTCATGCTATGGAGTCCTATCTTAAGCCGGTGGCGCGCGTCAAACTCGGTGCGCGTATCCCTATAATCTGGTTGACCGTGCTGTTGGCCGCTTTGATCTTCCGGTGGGGCAAGGATTTGTGGGATGTGCGTGCCGGATTGCTGGCGTTGGTGGTGTTGACGTTCGATCCGACGCTGCTGGCGCATGGCCGGCTGGCGACGACGGATGTCGGGGTCACAGTACTTGGAACCGCCGCGATGTATGCTGCATGGCGTTGGTTGCGGTCGCTCTCGTGGCCCTGGGCGCTGGGGACGGGAACGTTCGTGGGTTTAGCCGTGCTGGCGAAGGTTTCCGGACCATTGTGGGGCGCGGCGGTGGCGGTGTTGTTCATGATCGTCGCATTGTTCCGGGCACGGCATCGACGCGAAGTTAAAGTGTTGTGGGGCCAGGCGATAGCAGCGGGTATGTGGAGCGTGTTTGTTTTCTGGATGGGTTATGGGTTTACGTGGGGGAAAATCGACGCGCTGCCTTTTGCCGTCCCTGCGCCGGCTTATTGGAAAAGCTCGCTGTATCTGACGCATTACGCTTCGGAGGTTTTCGCTCTGGGGCAAAGACAATTTGGCCGCTGGTGGTGGTACTTTCCGCTTACTTTTGTTTTAAAGAACCCTCTGCCACTGATGCTCGGAGGCGCTGTAGGGCTGGTCGCGTTGTGGCGCAAGCATAGGTCGAGAATACGATTTCTCATCCTGTTGGTCTTTCCTCTGCTGTACACACTGCTGGCGGTGAGTATAGGAATGAATATCGGCTACCGTCATATGCTTCCTATTCACCCATTTATGTATCTATTGATCGGAAGAATCGTGAGTCATAGATCAGGGATCCGGATTCACGCATCACGCATCCGACGCTATGTTTCACACTTTGCTTCCAGCGTTTTACTGCTTTGGTATATTGTCGGCACGTTGCGCGTCGTTCCTCATGAGCTGGCTTACTTCAACGAACTGATCGGTGGATTAGATAACGCTTATCGCTACCTTGCCGGGTCTAATCTTGATTGGGGAGAGTCTGCTGAGATATTCGACGCGTATATCGAAGAACATCCAAATGTCTATACCGAACCGCCCGTGACCAAATATCGTCCTGATTCAGGGCGATATGCTGTTGGCGCTTCATACCTGCAGGGCCTGGGGATTGGCGACTCTTATGCTTATGCATGGTTCAGGCAGTTGGAACCGAGGGAAGTAATCAATGCGAACATCCTCATTTATGAGGTTCCTGCGTTTACGGTGCACTGGATCGCGCAGTGTGGCGCGCCGGTGACCCCTTTGGATGAGGCGGCTTTGTTTGCGGGTTTCGGCGATGACGATTTCCGCCGTGCGAGCTTCGATTGTACGCAGGCCTGGCTGTATCCAGACGCAGGGACGACGTCCGGCATCTATGGGTTGGAGCGTAGCTGGATGCAGGAGAGTCAGTTGTGTTTGCCGGAATTGCTCCCGTGCCCACCGCTCCCGGAGGACCCGTTTACTGCCCGCCACGTGGCTAGAGCGCGATTATCCTTTGACCATGATCGCAAGGGTGAAATCCCCGCGTTTGTCCTTTACGAGTCGTCTCGCCGCCCGCATTTACCTGCCGCGACAGTTTATGCTGTTCCTGCGGAGTATACGCCGGAGATGGTGTCCGGTGAGGTGCAGTTGGCAGCGCCTGTGGTTTTGGACGGCCCGCTGATTTATCTGGGGGCTACAACTTACGCTGCGACGGATGGTCTCGACGTGGAAACGTGGTGGCAGGTGACCGGCGGACCCATTACGCGGCCGTTCTCGATCATGGCGCATCTGCTCACGCCGCAGGGAGACGTTATGGATCAGGCTGATGGTTTGGGCGTGTGGCCTACGGTGCTGGCGACTGGTGACGTGTTTGCGCAACGTCACCGCTTCGCGGTGTCACAGGAGGGCGACGCGCTGTGGTTGCGAACCGGGGCGTACTGGCTGGACACGATGGAGCGGTGGGCGATCCGGGATGTGGAGGGCGGCCACGACGGTGTGTTGTTGGAAAATATCACGCCAGATTAGCCTTGAGTGTGATACCGATGCAGACACAGAATCATTTCATGCCGGGGAAGGGAGCGCGATTGGAGCGTCGCGGCGCTGTGATTTGGCAACGTGGCCTCCTGCTCCTTCTGTGTCTGGCGTTCTTCGCGCAACTGGCGTGCGGTTCGGTGCATCTATCGCTGACCTCCGATGAGCCGCCGCATTTTGCCCACGGTTACGTGATGTTGACCACGGGCGACACGTGGGCGCTCGCGGAGCATCGCCATCCGCCGCTCTCGAACGTCTGGGGCGCGTGGCCGCTGTGGCTTCAGCCTGAACGTCCCGATCCACGCAGTGTGCCCTCGTGGGGACAGGATTTCGTGCTCTTTGTGCGTGCGCTCTGGCCGCAACTGGGGCCGGTCGAGCGCCTGGCCTTCGTCACCCGTTACCCGCAGATGCTCCTGGGGCTGTTACTCCTGGCGCTGGTCTATCGCTGGGCGCGGGAACGCGCCGGGCACATCGGGGGCTTGCTCGCAGCGGCGGTGATGGCCTTCGATCCCACGATGATCGCGCACGCGCAGCTCAACACCACGGATATCGGTATGGCGCTGTGCGCGTTCGCCTGCCTCTACCTGACGTTGAAACGGTCGCGCGGCTTAGCGTGGCTCAGATACGTTGGCATCGGCGCCACCCTCGGCGCGACGTTGGCTGCGAAGGGATCGGGCGTGCTGCTCGTTCCGGTGGTCGCCGTTGTGTTACTGTGGGAAGCGTGGGAAATGGCGAATGGCAAATGGCAAATGGCAAATGGCGAATGGCGAATGGCACGTCCCGCGCTCAGAGGCCGAAATCCAAAATCCAAAATTCGAAATGCCGTAGCGTGTTTTCTTCTCTCTGGCTTGATTGTGTTGATGGTCAGTTTTGTCATTTTGTGGGGGAGCTATGGATTCCGTTTGGACAGGCTGCCCGGCAGTCCGCTGCGCTTGCCGCTGGTAGCGCACGTGGAAATGACGCGCATCATCATGGCGGAGTCGGCGCGCACGGCCTTCCTGTGGGGCGAGGTCCGCGAAGGCGGCTGGTGGTGGTATTTCCCAAGCGCTTTCCTGCTCAAAACGCCCATTCCGATTCTGATTTTGTTGGGTTGGTCGCTGTTCACCACCCTGACCAGAATCAAAAATCGAAAACTAGAAATCTACAATCTCCTTTTCTGGCTTTTCCCCGCGCTCTACGTTGCCGTCTCCATGCGCAGCGGGATGAACATCGGCTACCGTCACCTGCTGCCCGCCTTCCCGTTTCTCTATGTGGGGATTGGCAATCTGGGAGTACGGAGTATGGAGTATGGAGTAGGAAGTAAGGGGCAAGAAGCAAGAGGCAGGAATCACGAATTAAGAATTACGAATCACGCCCCCCATCTTACTCCTTACTCCTTACTCCTTACTTCTTACTTCTTGCTCTTTGCCTGGCTTATCATTGGCACGCTGCGCGTCTACCCCTTTGCTCTTGCCTACTTCAACGAGTTGGCGGGTGGGCCACGCAATGGCTATCGCTATCTCGTGGATTCCAACGTGGATTGGGGACAATCGTTCAAGGCGCTCAGAACGTGGATGGATGAAACCGGCACTGACGCAGTCGGCTTGAGCTACTACACCTGGGTCGATCCCGCTGTTTACGGTGTGCGATACTATCCATTGCCTCCGGCGCAGGGTGTGGGGCCGCTGTTCGCGCGACGCTACGATCCCGCGCCGGGCGTCTACGCCATCAGCGCGACGCCGTTGCAAGGCGTGATGGTCGCCGACCGCGATCTGTACGCCTGGTTCCGTCACCGCGAGCCGGTAGCGCAGCCGGGTTATGGGCTGCTGGTCTACGACGTCGCACCGCGCGCTGTGGAACCGCAATGGCTGGCGCAGTGTACCGTACCGGTTGCGCCGCTGACGGCAGCGGCCATCGTCGATGGCTTGGGGCGCGACGACTTGCGCGTAATTCCCTTCGATTGCACGCAAAGCTGGCTCTATCCTGGCGGCGGTTCTGCGCCGGGCTGGTACGCCATCCACGGCGAGATGGCGCGCTCCGATGATGCCTTTCTGCGCGCACAGTTGACCGGCGCGCGCCTGAGTTACGAACAGCGCAGACCGGGCGCATTGCCGCCGTTCACGCTCTACGAACAGCCTGCCGGCGCGCTTTTGGCTGCACCGGCTGATGCGCCTGTCGCGTTTGGTGCGTTGACCTTCTTGCGGTATACTGTGGCGGAGTCGCAGGCGTTATCGCCGGGAACGTCGTTCGCCATCGAGACCTGGTGGCGGGTGGAGGCTATCCCGGAGCGGTCTCTTTCGCTGATGTTGCACATGGTTGGGCCGGGTGGGCAGCCCGTCATCGTGGGGGATGGGTTGGGTGTGCTGCGTGAAGTATGGCAGGTGGGCGATGTGCTCGTGCAACGCCACGCGCTTCCGATTCCGCCCGATGCGCCTGCCGGGGCCTACACGCCGCACGTGGGTGTCTATTGGCACGACTCGTTGGAACGCTGGACGGTAAGCGCAGGCGCGCAGATCGGCCAAGATCATCTCGTGTTGCCTGCGATTACCATAAAATAGGCAGAGTTGCCTACGTAAAGTTGTCGATGAAAAAACCTCAATCCTGGCGCATCGATGTAGGTGTGATAGCCGTCTACGCATTGCTGACGGTGGCGATGACGTGGCCGTTGATCGCGCATCTGGACACACACTTTGCCGGGCAAAACATCGACGTGTGGATCAATCAATGGGCCACCTGGTGGACGGAGCGGGCGCTGGCGACGGGCCATAATTTGTACTATACGGACCTGATGTTCTATCCACAAGGTGTAAGCCTCGCTTTTCATAGTTTTAGCCACTTAAACTCGGCCATAGCTGTTTTACTGCGTCCCTGGTTGGGCGATTTGGGCGCGCACAACCTCACGGTGCTGCTGGCGCACGTGTTGAGCGGTTACGCGATGTTCTGCCTGGCGCGCTACGTGACGCGCTCTCCGTGGGGCGCGTTTTTCGCCGGGCTGGTTTTTGCCTTCTATCCCTACCGGATGGCGGAGAGCGTCCACCCGGTGCTCGTCAGCACGCAATGGATGCCGCTGTACCTACTCTTCTTCATCCGCCTGGTCGAAGAGGGCCGGCGACGCGATGTGATTCCCGCCGCTCTCTTTGCCCTGCTGACGGCGTTGACCAGTTGGCACTTGTTGATCTTCACGGTCATTATCTCCGTGGTGTACGGGCTGTACGTGATTGTGGCCGAGCGCTACCGTCTGGTGAAAAAGACGTGGGTGAATCTGGTCTTGTTGGTAGGCTTGACCGCCGTGCTGCTCGCACCCTTCCTGTATCCGCTGCTCCGCGAGCAACTGAGCGCCTCGCGTTCTTACGTGGGCGTGGCGTTGGAAGATGGCGCCGGTACGGATCCACTGGTTTTTCTCCTTCCGGCGGAGCAGCACCCGGTTTTTAAGTCCCTGGTCATCCCCTGGCACGCGCGCACGAAAAATACCCGCGCTGCGTATCTCGGCGCGACGGTTGTGTTATTCAGCGTTATCGGCTGCCTTAAAAACTGGCGGCGCGCGCGTTTTTGGGTGCTGCTCGCGCTGGTGAGCATGGTTCTGGCGCTGCCGCCGCGCTTGCAGATCGCCGGGCGCGTTTTCGACGTTGTGACGCCCTGGTCGGTCCCCATTGTGTGGCTGCTGCGGCATCCGTTCCGCTTCAATTTGCTGGTGGGCATGGGGCTGGCCGTCACCGCCGGGCTTGGATTTTCGATGCTGCTCGCTGATTTGGAACGGCGTCATCCCCGTTGGCGCGCCGGCGTCGGAGTGGCGGCGTGCTTGCTCTTGTTGTTCGAATACCTCTACTTCCCTTTCCCCCTCACACCGGCGGTGGCTTCGCCTTACTACGATGAGTTGGCCGCTAAGCCTGCTTCGGGCGCGATCCTGGATTTGCCGATGGGGCGCGATCCCACCCGTTATTACCTTTATTACCAGATGGCGCACAAACGCCCTTTGATCGAAGGCATTGTCTCGCGCACTTCGCACGAGGCATACACCTTCATCGAGGCGACGCCCGTTTTGCGCGCGTTGCGTGCCTGCGGAGAACGTGCCTTGCCGCCCGTCGATCTGTCATCCTGGCACGGCGATATGGCGGCGTTGGGGATCGAGTCCGTCATTCTGCACAAGGAACTTGTCCCGGCGTCCGCGTTGGCGCTGTGGACAGACACACGGACGCACGCGCCAGACTACGAAGACGCCGCCATCGCCGTGTACCTTACCGGCGCAGAATCGTCGTCGCGCGTTGGCGCGCCGCAGCTTCTCGAAGGCTGTATGGCCGTGCGCGCCGTCGATGCGGAGCGGCTCCTGGTGCAGCCGGGGACCGCGCCGGAAATCGCGCTGGAATGGATCGCCGGCGCCAGGCCGCCGGAGGATTACGTGCTCGTCCTGGCGCTGGTGGATGAACAGAACGTGGTCAGACGCCGCTTTTATCACGAGGTTGTGCCGGGCGTTTCGTTGCAGACGTGGCAGCCGGGCAAGCGCCACGCGGAGCATTATGCTGTGTCATTAGATCCGTTACTCCCCGCCGGGACCTACATCCTGGAGGCAACCTTGACGCCATTGCGCCGGGATCGGGAGACGTTCCTCTCCGCGCGCGTGGCGACGCTTGAGATCGCGGTGAATGAGGAAAGCGCCCCACCGTTCACGACCGTGTCCAACGTGGTGGACGTTGCCTACGGCGATGACCTACGCCTGTTGGGCTACGACCTTGAGAGCGGCGCGGAAATGCTCTTTCTCCGGCTGCGCTGGCAGGTCGAACGCCCGATCGCGGTGGATTACAAGTTCTTCGTACACGTCTACGCGCAGGTCGATGCCGCCCCGGTTGCGCAGATAGACACGATGCCGCAGCAGTGGACGTATCCCACCAGTTGGTGGCAGGCGGGCCGTGTGACTGCGGATGAGATGACGATTGCGCTTGACAATCTTCCGTCAGGGCGTTATCGTGTAGGGATTGGCGTCTACGATCCGCAGACGGGCGCGCGGTTGGCGATTGCCGGCGCGCCGGACGGATTTGCGATAGATAACGGCAGGCTTCTGCTGCCGGAGGAGATTGTGCGGTGAAAATCGAGCGTTGGGCAATCATCGTCATATTGCTGTTAGCGGCGGCGTTGCGCTGCGTCGATCTGGAGCGCGTACCACCGCCCTTCAACGTGGATGAGGCGGTCAACGCCTACGACGCCTATTCGTTGCTCACCACCGGACGCGATCAATGGGGCAATCCCTGGCCTGTCACGTTCCGGGCGTTCAACGACTATCGCCGCCCCGCGACAATCTACACCGCGATGCCCTTTCTGGCCGTGTTTGGCCTCACGATCTACGGCATTCGCGCGATGGCGGCCTTTTGGGGTTGGATGACGGTGTTGTTCACCTATCGCCTGGCCCGCGATATGTTCGGGCGGCGGACGGGAGTGGGCGCGGCGCTGCTGCTGGCGCTGTCGCCGTGGCACATCGCCTTCTCGCGCCTGGGCGTCGAAGTCTCCGGGCCGTTGTTGTTTACGCTCGTCGTCGGCCTGGACTGCGGATGGCGCTGGTACCGGTCGCGCCGGCCTGGATGGTTGATCGCGTCCGCCGTTGCCTTCGGATTGTCGTTTTATACCTACACCACGGCCCAGGCGTTCACGCCGTTGTTGCTGCTGGCCATCGGCGTCATTTTCCGCCGTGAACTCTGGCAGCACCGCCGCGTGACTCTGTTGGCGGCTGCGCTGTTGATCCTCATCGCCGCACCTCTAGCGTGGACCGTTCTGCGCACCGCGGATAGTTGGAATCGCATGAACGCGATTTCGGTCTTTGCCGACCCCAACGCGCGCGGGTGGCGCACAGTGCTGGCGCAATGGTTCGGGCACTTCGCGCCGGGCTATCTCTTTTTGCGTGGGGATGCGCAGCCCGTCCATCATGCGCCTGGATTTGGGCAGTTGTACTGGATCGAGATGCTGCTCGTTCCGCTTGGCTTGTTGGGTTTGCTGCGTTGCCGGGATCGCCGGGCTGCGTTCTTATTGCTGGCGTGGATTGCGCTGGGGCCAATCCCGGCGGCGCTCACCCGGCAGGATATGGGGTCGGCGAACTCCATGCGCGGCATCGCTGGCCTGCCCGGCTGGGCTATCCTCTCCGGCCTGGGTTTGGCGTTGCCATGGAAACTTCCCAATCCGTTGAAATCCGTTCAATCCGTTGACAGACTCAAACTGGTCTTGTCGGGCTTGATGATTGGCGCTCTGGTATGGAACGCGGCTCTGGTGCTGCACAACTACTTCACCGTTTTCCCGGTCGCCAATGCGCGTGATTTCGAGTATGGCATCCGCGAGGCGATGGACTACGTGCTGGCCCACGAGGACGACTACGACGTCATCGTGCTCACCGACTGGATCAGCCAACCGCACATTTTCGGCGTGTTCTTCCAACAGTATCCCCCACGGCTTTTCCAGGAAAACCACGCGCCTTACGGGACGCGGCTTTCGGAGAAGCTCGAATGGTGGGGGACGAAGTATCGCACCGGCAACGTCGATGAGTTGTATCTGCAACTGGAGCGCGGCCTGTTCGTCGCCCGCCCGCACATGCTGCCGGATGTCGAACCCGTGCTCGTCATCGATCATCCCAACGGGACGCCGGCGTTCAAAATCATCGTCAAGTGAGAGCCTGATGCTATGAAACAGCGCGCGCGTTTATGCCATCCCTTGATGCTCTTGCTTATCGCCTTCGTCGGCCTGGTGCTGCTGCATAACTGGGCCACACCGCTCTACGAGGCCCCTGATGAGGTCTGGCATGACGCCTACGTGCGCTGGCTGGCGCAGGGCAACGGACTGCCCTCGCTGGACGACGATGCCAGCGGCGCCAATCAGGAAGCTGCACAGCCGCCGCTCTACTACGCGATGGCGGCGTTGCTGCGTTATCCTTTTGACGATAGCGACCTGAACAGGCTCTTCTGGCACAACCCTCACTTTGGGTATCAGGCGCTCGACAACGCGTTGGATAACAAGAATATGCTCATCCACACGGAAGCAGCCGCGTCAACGTCTGCGGCGCTGGCGATTCGCGTGACGCGGTTGACCTCGCTCCTCTTCGGCGTGTTGACCGTGCTCGCGGCCTGGGGCCTGGGCTACGAAGCGTTCCAGACTCGCAAAGGCGCGCTGATGACCGCCGCGCTGGTGGCGTTTCATCCGCAATTTGTCTTCATCTGCGGCGTGATCAACAACGACAGCGGCGCCGCCGCGTTGTCCACCGTGACCCTCTGGGCGACCGCGCGCGTGCTCCGCCGCGGGCTGACGGCGCAGCGCGCTGCTGTGCTCGGTGTGCTTGTGGGGCTGGCGGCGCTTTCCAAGACGAGCGCGTTGGCGTTGTTCTTTGGGATCGGTGCGGCTTTGTGTTGGCAGGCCTGGCGCGAACGATTGCCCTGGAAGACGCTGGCGACGGCGTTGTGCCTGTCTCTGGTGTTGGCTGTGGGGGTGGGGGGCTGGTGGTACGCCCGCAACCTGTGGCTCTACGGCGACCTGTTGGGGACGAGCCGCCACTTCGATACGCTCTGGCGGCACGCGCAGCCCCGGACCATACCGGAGTTGCTGAGCGATCTACCTTTGCTCATCCGCTCGTTCTGGGGCGCGTATGGGTGGGGCCACATCTTTTGGCCCGATTGGGTGTACGCTTTGCTGACGCTCGTTGCCGGTGTTTGTGTGCTTTATGGAATGTGGCGCGCGTTTAGTCGCGTGCGCGCGCGGCTTTCACGTGCTGCGTTGCGTGAAGCCGTCGACGCGACCGGCGGCATCTACCTGCTCGGCGCGGGGTGGTGCGCGGCCATCGGCGCGGCGTTGTTGTATTGGATGCGCGAAGTCGCCGCGCCGCACGGGCGTTTGTTTTTCCCGGCAATTGGCGCGTGGGCGTTGCTGGTGGCTTACGGCGTCGTGCGAAAATCTGCCCACCCTGTGTGGCGTGGTTTGGGCCGGGGCCTGCTGCTCGGTATGGCTGTCTTAGTCGTGCTTGCGCCGGGCGCGCGCATCCAGGCCGCGTTTGCTCCCCCACGGCTCTATGTCCCGCAACAGGTAGAGAACGCAGTTACGCCGGTTAACTTCGACTACGATGAGGTTGGGGAGACCAACGAGGTTGGGGAGACCAACCTAGGTATCCGGCTCATCGGCGTCGAGATTGAACCGGCGCGGGTGACGCCAGGAGACACAGTTGCCGTCAAAGCCTGTTGGGAGGCGCTGGCGCCGGTCGAAGAGGACTACACGGTGTACGTGCAGTTGCTAGGGCAGAACTACACCCGCGCGGGAGAACGTCACACGTATCCCGGCCTGGGTCGCTATCCCACCTCGCTGTGGACGCCCGGTACAGCCTTCTGCGACGTGTACCGCGTCGCCGTCGAACCCTGGGTCCCCACGCCGGAACGCTACCAGGTGCTCATCGGGCTATACCTCGACGACTCGCGCGATCAATTGACAGCGTTCGACAGCGCCGGGCAACCTATCGTCCCGCCGGTTGTCGGTGCTGTAACGGTGGCCCCCGCGACCCCACCAGCCATTGCGCCGGAGTATCCGGTGGCATACACGCTAGGGGAAAGCATCCTTTTGCAGGGATATGATCTATCCGGTGTACTGCAAAGCAATACGCCGCTGACCTTGACCCTGTACTGGCAGGCGCAGGCACCGTTGCCCCGCGACTACACGGTTTTCGTGCATCTGTTCGACGAAGCCGGCGAAATGCTCGCCCAGGACGACGGCCCGCCGCGCGTCGGCTGGTATCCCACGTCTGCCTGGGAAGCCGGCGACGTGATCGTCGATGTGCGCCGCTTGGACGTGCCCGAACTCCCGGCAGGGCAGACCGTACACGTGCGTGTCGGGATGTACCTACCCGACGATCTCATCCGCCTGCCCGTTCTCGATAGCGCCGGTCAGCCATTGCCTGATGGCATTGTTCCGTTGTTTGTTGTGCAGGTAGAGGGTAGACGGTAGACGGGCACGTGACTCGGAGCGCTTTTACGACTACGGGACTAAGAATCTTTCCGAAAATTCACCGGATGTGGTATTTTGTGCCTAAAGGCGCGGGTGAAAGGGTGTTTTTGCGCTTGCGGGCGTCGCCCGCAAGCGCAAAAACACCCTAAAGAAAAGCGGCTTTAGCCGCCTGTTCCGGCGACAGCGTGAAAACATGATAATTCTCGAATAGGTTCTAAAAACTACAAGACTAACAGGAGGTTTTCGATGCAATTCCCAATGATTTCTGAAGCTGAACGCATTTCCCGCCTTGAACCGCCCACCGGTAAAGTGCAGATGGTGCTGGACACCGATACCTACAACGAGGTGGACGACCAGTTCGCCGTCGTGCAGGCATTGCTCTCGCCGGAGAAGCTGGACGTGCTGGCGCTCTACGCCGCGCCGTTCTTCAACGACCGCTCCGCCGGTCCCGCCGACGGGATGGAGAAGAGCTACCAGGAGATTCTGGCGTTGCTGGAACGGCTGGACGTGCCGTCGGAAGGCTTCGTCTTCCGTGGTTCCGACCGCTATCTGCCCGACTGGGAGCATCCCGTGGAGAGCGACGCCGCCCACGACCTCATCGCCAAGGCGATGGCGCGCAGTGTTGAGGATGAGCCACTTTACGTCGTCGCCATCGGTGCGATCACGAACGTTGCTTCGGCCATTTTGCTGGAACCGGAGATCATCCGCCGCATCGTCGTGGTGTGGCTTGGCGGACACGCCTTTCACTGGCCCAACACGAAAGAGTTCAATTTGTGGCAAGACCCACAGGCGGCGCGTGTGATCTTCGATTGCGGCGTGCCGGTGGTGCAGATCCAGGTGATGGGCGTCTGCTCGCACCTGCACACGACGATCCCCGAAATCGAGCGTTACGTCGCCGGGCAAGGCGCGATTGGCGATTATCTGGCGGAGACCGTCAAGGGCTACCACAAAGAGCATTTCGGCTGGTCGAAGGTGATCTGGGACATCGCGGCGATTTCGTATCTGCTGGATGAATCCTGGACGCCCAGCACGCTCGTCCACAGTCCCATCGTCACCGACCAGGGCACGTGGAGCTTCGACAACACCCGCCACCTCATCCGCACCGTCTATCACGTCAACCGCGATCCGATTTTCCAGGATGTGTTCAGGAAATTAGAAATGAGAAATGAGAAATGAGTAAAGAGTGAAGAGAAATGGGGTAACCATAACTGACTCTCCTGAAAAAAGGGGCATTTTTAACGCAGAGACGCAGAGGTGCAGAGAAAATTGAACTTGCGCTTGATATTCTTTAGCCCAAAGCACGTTTTTATCATTGAAATGTAGTCAGACATTGAAATCTTTGCGCCTTCGCGTCTCTGCGTCTCTGCGTTGAGGTTTTTTCAGTGGACTCATAACTCATTACTCATTACTCTTCACTCGTTACCCATTACTTTTTCTCCCGAAAGGATTCCAATGATGAAACTTACGGGCACGTTCCTCGATGAAATCAGTCACGATATCCCGCACCAGAACTGGGGGCGGGATGAGTGGGCGCGTGACTTTGCCGCGATGCGGGCGATTGGCATCGATACGGTCATCCTCATTCGCAGCGGGCATAAGCAGTGGATAACGTATCCTTCGGACGTGCTCAACGCCCGTGAAGGATGTTTTATCCCGCCGGTGGATTTGGTGGAGCTATTCCTCGATCTGGCGGAAGCGCACGGCATGGCCTTCTACTTTGGCACGTATGACTCCGGGCGCTACTGGCATCAGGGAGATTATCGCAAGGAAGTCGATCTCAACAAGGCTGTGGTGGATGAGGTGTGGGCGCGCTACGGGCACAAACCGGCTTTCAAGGGCTGGTATCTCACGCAGGAAGTGAGCCGCCGCGTCAAGGGCATCATCGAAATCTACGCGGAGATGGGGCGGCACTGCAAGTCTTTGGTTGACCTGCCGGTGCTCATCTCCCCGTGGATGGACGGCATTAAATCGGTTTGGGCGTTCGACGCGGACACGGTGAAAGCGCAGGGAATCACGCCGGAGGAACACGCGCGCGAGTGGGGCGAGATCATGGCGGGCGTCAGCGGCACGGTGGATATCGTCGCGTTTCAGGATGGGCACGTGGACTTCCACGAGCTGCCGACCTACCTGGCAATCAATAAGGAGCTGGCCGACCGGTACGGCCTGCGTTGCTGGACCAACAGCGAGACCTTCGACCGCGACATGCCGATCAAATTCCTGCCGATCAAGTGGGAAAAGCTGCTGCTCAAATTGCAAGCCGCCGCACAGGTGGGGGTGGAGAAGGCGATTACCTTTGAGTTCAGCCACTTTATGAGTCCTAACTCGTGCTACCTGCAAGCGGGACATCTATACCGGCGTTATTGCGAGCATTTTGGGATGCGTGATGCGTGATCACGCATCACGCATCACGCATCAGGAGGTGGAAATGCAACTGGACTTCAATTGCTATGCGGTGCAATATTGCGAGGCTTTGTTGAACGATGTGATCCCGTTTTGGGAACGCCATTCGATAGACCGCGAGTGCGGCGGGTACTTCACTTGTCTGGAACGCGACGGCAGCGTGTTCGACACCGACAAGTTCGTCTGGTTGCAGGCACGGCAGGTGTGGACGTTTGCGATGCTCTACAATCGCCTGGAAAATCGCGCAATATGGTTGGAGATTGCGAAACACGGCGCGGATTTTCTACGCGCCCACGGCATGGATATTGCCGGGAACTGGTACTTCGCCCTCGACCGCGCCGGGAATCCGTTGGTGCAGCCGTACAATATCTTCTCGGATTGCTTCGCGGCGATGGCGTTCGGGCAACTGGCGTTGGCGACCAATGACCAGGCCGACGCCGACCTGGCGTTGCGCACCTATCACAACATCCTGCGCCGCCAGGATAACCCCAAGGGCCAGTACGAAAAGCGCGTTCCCGGCGCGCGCCCGCTCAAGGGTTTCGCGCTGCCGATGATCCTCTGCAATCTCACGCTCGAACTGGAAGCATTGCTCCCGCCCGACGAAGTTGAGCGTACTATTGCTGATTGTGTCCACGAAGTCATGGATGTCTTCCTCGACGCCGAAACCGGTCTGATCTTCGAGAATGTTGCGCCCGATGGGACGCATGTGGATAGCTTCGAGGGGCGGCTGCTCAATCCAGGTCACGGACTGGAAGCGATGTGGTTCATCATCGATATTGGGAGACGGCAGGCGGTAAACGGTAGACAGGGCGGAGAATCATTGGTTGAGCGTGCGACGGATACGATTCTTCGCATCTTGGAGTTTGGGTGGGATGAGGAATACGGTGGCATCTTCTACTTTATGGACTCGCAGGGACATCCGCCGCAGCAGTTGGAGTGGGATCAAAAGTTGTGGTGGGTGCATCTGGAGGCGCTCGTCGCGCTGGCGCTGGCTTACGCGGAGACCCGCCGGCCCGACGTGTGGGCGTGGTACGAGAAGGTTCACGCTTACGCCTGGGCGCACTTCCCCGATCCTCAATACGGTGAGTGGTATGGCTACCTCAACCGGCGCGGCGAAGTGCCGTTGCCCCTCAAAGGCGGCAAGTGGAAGGGGTGTTTTCACGTTCCTCGCGCGCTGTACCGGTGCTGGAAGGAGTTTGAGGGCCTGCCGACCACGAATGGTTAACGAATAAACGAATGGGCTTTGTGCTCTGCGGTGGATTGTGATCTATTGCACGCTCGTCATTTAATCACTGTTTGTGCCGGATCATAATCCGGCACTTTGGAGATATAGTGAATGATACGTTCTCCTGTATGAGTTGCGATTTGCGTGCGCTCGGCGTGCGTGAGGGCGGCGTGCTGCTCGTCCACAGTTCGCTGCGGGCGCTTGGCTACGTCGAAGGCGGCCCCGAAACCGTGATCCAGGCGCTACTCGCGGCGCTCGGCCTGGCAGGCACGCTCCTGATGCCTGCGTTGAGCTACGACTACGTCACCCGCCGGTCGCCCACCTTCGATGTGCGCCACACGCCGTCCAACGTTGGCGCGATCCCGGAATATTTCCGCACGCGGCCGGGGACGCGCCGCAGCGTGCATCCCACACATTCCGTTTGCGCCGTTGGTCCCAGGACGGGTGAACTGCTGGACGATCATCCCCTGGATGACACACCCTGCGGTTCGCACTCGCCGTTCCACAAACTGTGGGACGTGGGTGGGCAATTGCTGATGCTTGGTTGCGGCCTGCACGCTAACACTTCGATGCACGCGATAGAGGAACTGGTCGAACCGCCCTATCTCTACGCCGACCCGATCACCTACCGCCTGATCTACGCTAACGGGCGCGTGATGACGAAGACCTACCGCCCGCATAGCTTTCGTCACCACGAGCAACGCTATGACCGCATCGCTGAAGTGCTGGGCGAGCCGGCGCTCCATCGCGGGCACATCCTCGCTGCCGAAGTCTATCTGATCGACGTCCCCGCGATGTGGGATGCGGCGCTTGCGGCAATACAGCGTGATTCGTTGTACTTTGTAGATGTACGTGTGTAGTGGTGGCTTCAGTCGCCCGACTCTCATATTCGTTGATTCTTTCGTTCGCTGATTCTCAAATTCTCTCATTCACGGAGGCCTTCAATGACGCAAAAAGTCCGTATGGCTATGATCGGCTGCGGCGGCATGGCGCGACATCACATGCGCAACATCCTGCTGCAAAGTGACACCACCGAAATTGTCGCGCTCTGCGAACCGTTGCCGGAGGCGCTGGCAGCGACGGGGGAGATTTTCACCGTCAACGACCTGCCCGTTCCGCCCAACGAGCCGGATTTGGACAAGTTGCTGGCAACTTATGCGCTCGACGCGGTTTTCATCATCACGCCGCACGCCTACCACCACGACCAGGCCAAAGCGTGCCTGGAAGCCGGGGTGGACGTACTGCTCGAAAAACCGATGGTGATGAACGCCGCCGAAGCGCGCAGCCTTATCGAGACGCGCGACCGCACCGGGCGCTTGCTTGTGGTGGCCTTCAACGGCAGCCTCTCGCCGGAAATCCGCGAGGCGGTGCGGTTGCTGCGCTCCGGCGAGTGCGGCAAGCTGCTCAGTATCAGCGGGACGGTCTGGCAGCGGTGGGGGCCGGGCACGGCGGGTAAATGGCGGCAGGTCCCAGCGATTGCCGGGGGCGGCTTTATGTTCGACACGGGCGCGCATCTGCTCAACACTGTGGCCGACCTGGCGGGTGAAGCATTCGTCGATGTGGCGGCGTGGACCGACAATTACGGTCGCCCGGTGGAGACGCTGGCTGCGGTGATGGCACGCTTGGCATCTGGCGCGCTCGTCACGCTGCACGGCTGCGGCGAGACGGTGCGCTCGTGCGCGTCCGACATTCGCGTTTTCTGCGACAAGGCCATCGTGCGCACGGGTGCGTGGGGCCGCTGGCTCGAAATCCACCGCGATGGTGAACCAGATTTTGTCCCGATCGAACTTCCCCCATCATCGGGCGCGTGGGAGCAATTCCTCGCCGTGCGCAACGGCGACTTCCCCAATCCAAGCCCGCCGGAAGTGGGTTTACGCATGGCGCGTCTCTACGATGCGATCAAAGCGTCGGCGGCGCAGGGTGGGGCGCCGGTCAAGTGTGAATGATGCAAGAGGCAAGAGGCAGGATGCAAGATGCAAGGTGCAGGATGCAAGATGCAAGATGCAAGAGGCAAGACAAAATCCTGCATCTTGCCTCCTGCCTCCTTTGCGTTAGCCGACGTTTTCCAGGAACACCACGAACATCTTGCCGCCGAGCGCGTTATCCGGGCGCGGATTCCACGGTTTGGCGATGATGTCCGGTAATCCATTGCCGGTCACGTCGCCGACCACCAGCGCGTGCCCGCCGAGGTTTACGTCGAGGATGACGTGCTCGCGCCATTCTGCGCCCTTGCCGTCCACGTTTTCCCAGATGTAGTAGCGCGGTGGCGCTTCCCCAGGCACGCCTTCCATCTCGCACGAGAGCACGTCGAAGTCGCCATCCCCGTCCAGGTCACCAACGTAGAGGCTGTGGTATGCGCCCCGACGTGGTTCTGTGGCTGGATCCCACGTGTAGATTTCGTGACGCTGCCAGGCGCGGCCTTCGCCGTCCAGGTTCTCCATCCACCACACCTTGCCGCCGGGAATTTCCGCATCCACGAAGACGATGTCGTTATGCCCGTTGCCGTTCATATCGCAGATGTGGGGAATGGTGGCATCGAAGGCGAAGTATGGCTGGAAATCCGGCGGTGGCGGGCTGTTCGGGCCGATCGGGCGCACCTGCCATTTCGTCGCGTCGCCGTTGACGTTCTCGAACCAGACGTTGGTGCGGACGATGTCGAGCGCGCCGTTGCCGCTCAGGTCGCCTACGGCAATGCCCGCGTGAACCGCCGGGCCGATGTCGTGGCGCATCCAGGGCTGGGTGGGATCGGCGGGGATTTTGTACCAGCGCAGGTTGTTCTGATCGGACATCGTGAGAATTTCAGGCTGACCGTCCCCGTCGATGTCGGCGGCGATCACGTCGTGGACGCCGCGTAGCTCCGTATCAAAGGCGCAGCGAGTGAACGGTACGTCTGGATTGCGCGAGTTACGATACCACGCGCCGCCTGCGACGAAGTCTATCCAGCCGTCGCCATCTACATCCAGCGCCACGCCGCCCACGTCGGAGGGCGAATCCGAACCGAGCAAGTGGCGCGTCCAATGGGCGGGCGTGTGCATCTTGTACCAGAAAATATCGCCGTAGTGCTGCCCGACGATGTATTCCAACCCCCCGTCGTTGTCCAGGTCGGCCAGCGCGGTTTGCGCGTACCGGCCTGCGGGTATATCCGTGTCAATGACGTGATGTTTGAATGTGAATTTCATTGGTCTCTCCTACGTGTGTGATTAGCCAATCGGTAAAAGCCGCGCGATTTACCCGTCCTGCTGCTACATCCAGGATGATTCGTTCCTGTTCATCAACCGTAGCTTGAATCTCGTACCCGTTCAAAACAAGAAACACTTCCATTGCTGCATGTCCAATGCGTTTGTTCCCATCAATGAAGGGGTGATTCTTGATGAGCGAGAATCCCAAAGCCGCAGCCTTTTCGACGATTGAGGGGTAAAGCTCGATGCCGCTGAACGTTTGCCGTGGTTGTGCCAACGCTGATTCCAGTAAGCCGAGGTCACGAATACCCGCTGCGCCGCCGGATTCCCGAATGACGCGACGGTATAAAACCAGGACTTCGTTGAGCGTAAGATAGCGCATTATGCCAGCCGCTGATAGAGGTCCCGGTTCTTGTCAAGAACGTAGTCCATCGCTTGTTGAAGAGCTGGCTCAGGCTGCAAAAGCATGCTTTCGATGCTCAGGCGTATCAGCTCTTCCATCGTAACATTGAAGTCCGAAGCCATCTCTTTTAGCTGCCCTACGCGATTGTCCGGCATTGTGATCGTTATAGTTTCCATAACTCACCTCTATTGCAAGTATACTGCTGTCTCGTAGAATGGCTGTGGCGGATCAAGAGTGGCTTGATCTCACAATGATACGGGTTTCCCCGATTCCGCCGACGCATACAGCGCCAGCACGCTCCGCAGGAAATCGCGGCTCATGCTCAACGGGACGACGGGCGCTGCACCGTCGAGGATGCAGGCTTCCATCGCCTGCACCTCGCACAGATATGGATCGATAGCAAGCAGTGTGATGACATCTGGCTCGCCGTCGCGTGGGGTGAAGATGATCTGCGTGTCCTGCCCATCTGAACCGGGTTTCCACGGACTTGGAATCGTGAGGATGCCGGCGTCGCCGACGATCTCCGTCCCCTGGCGGAACGGCATACGGAAGCTGGACGCAATCTGCGCGACCGGGGCGACCGCAGAACGGTCGTCCGCAAACCGCATCTGGCCGAGCAACGTCACCTCGACGCCGGTCTCGCCGATGGTTTGCTGCGCCCACACTTCGATGGGGGCCGCGCCGAGCATCGCAATGACCATGCTGTTGGGATACACGCCCACGTCCCACAGCGACCCGCCCGACAATTCTGGTCTCAGGCGGATGTTGGTCGATTGTTCCGGCGGCAGGTAGAAGCTGAACCAACTGGTGATGAATTGTACCTGACCAATCTCTCCTTTGCGCAGCATGGCTTGCACCATGCGCGTCTGTGGATGGTGTAGATACATGAACGCCTCGAAGATAGTGACCTTGTTCGCCGCCGCTGCTGCCTCGATCTGGTCGAGTTCGGCGAGCGTGGGCACGAGCGGCTTTTCGCACAGGACGTGCTTCCCGGCTGTGGCGGCCTTTACCGTCCACTCGCAGTGCAGCGTGTTCGGCAGCGATATGTAGACGGCGTCGATGCCGGGATCGGCGAGCAGCGCCTCGTAGCTGCCGTAGGCCGTGGGGATGTCCCACTCTTTGGCGTAAGCCTGCGCCTTGTCCAGGCTGCGGCTGGCGACGGCAACTAACTCACTGCGTTCCGATTGACGAATCGGCGGGATCAGCGAACGGTTGATTCGCGCTGTTGATAAAATCCCCCAACGAATTTTGTTTGACATTATGATCCTCCTGAAAATTATGTTTGTACTTGCAAGGGGTAACATGCATTAAAAAGGTCGATGATTTGTAGAAACTCTTCTGGCAGTCTATTTCTAACTTCCCGAATAATCGCTACAGGTATTTCTTTGTAATATGCTTGTGCTATTCCTCCGGCGATGCAGGCAAGTGTATCGCTGTCCCCACCTAAAGAGATGGCTTTTCTAACTGCATCCTCGTAATCGATTGAGTCTAAAAATGCAATGATAGCCTCTGGAACTGTACCTTGACACGATACATCAAATTTGTACTTTGGTCTTATATCATCAACTGTACGCTCAAGATTATAACTGAACCGTTGCGTAATTTCTGTACGAATGGTTTCCTTGTCCGTTCCTATTCGTGCCAGAAAAACTGCCAATGCAGTAGCCTGTGCTCCTTTGATGCCTTCAGGATGGTTATGGGAAACCATAGCAGTGCGTTTGGCTTCTTGTAATACTTTGTCAATTGTCGGAAACGCAAATCCTACCGGACTAACACGCATCGCCGCCCCATTGCCCCAACTATTATAAGGTTTACTTTCTACCTCAAATATCCAATTGTAAAAAGTGCCACCATAACCAGCATCGGGGTATCTACGGCCGTAAGTCTTGAGTGCTTCAGCGTATCCCATTTGCTTCAGAATAGCATCAGCAATGGCAATTGTCAAAACTGAATCGTCAGTAAAACGGGAATACCTATCAAACAATGGAAAATCAAGCGTTTTTATAGGGTGTCGCTCATATATAGAACCAATTACATCACCCGCTATTGCTCCAAGCATCATACGTGCTCCCAGTCATCTAAAAAACCTATCTGTACGTAGTGGATTCAAATCGGCAACTCGCCTATAAAGTTTCAGCACCACTCAACACTCTAATATCTGGAAAAACTACCTCAACCCTTTCCCGTGTCACGACGCCGACGCCTTCGTGCATCGCCGAAGCGGTGCCGGTGGCGACGCCCCAGCGGGCTTGTTCGGCAAGGGACAGGCCGCGTTCGATCGCGTAAGCCAGACCGGCGAGCAGCGCGTCGCCCGCGCCAGTGACGTTCTTTACCGGTACATCTGGCGGGATGGCGAAGACGGCGTCGTCATGCGTCGCCAGCAGCAGGCCCTCCGCGCCGAGTGAAAGCGCCACTTGCGTGATGCCGCGTTCCAGAAAGGCGTGCGCGGCGTTGAGCGCGTCGTCGCGGGTGTGCACGGGATGCCCAGCGAATGTAGCGGCTTCCTCCGCGTTGGGCTTGACGAGAAACGGGCGCGCCTCACAGCCCAGGCGCAGCGCTGCTCCGCTCGTATCCAGCAGCACGCGGACGCCGCGCGGCTGCAAAATCTCGATGAGTTGCGCGTAGAAGTCGTCCGGAACGCCGGGCGGCAGGCTGCCGCAGAGCGCCCACGTGTCGCGAGCGGCGCGTTTTTCGCCGCCTGTGGCTTGCTGCCGGACCTTGTCCAAAAACTGCGCGATTTCTTCCGGTTGCACCATTGGCCCGGCCTCGTTCACCTTGACGTAACGCCCGCTGTCCGCCTCGGCGATGACGACGTTGGTGCGCGTCTCCCCGGCGATGGTCACGAAATCGGTGGGGAGGCCGAGCGCGGCCAGCCCCGCCGCCAGTCGTTGCCCCGTCGCGCCACCGACGAAGCCGAGCGCCACGCTCTCCACGCCGAGCGCCAGCAGCACGCGCGAGACGTTGAAGCCCTTGCCGCCCCAGTCGTCGCGGACTGCCGTGGCCCGCGTCACCGTGTCGAAGGCGATTTGCGGTACGGTCAGCGTATGGTCCAGTACTGGGTTGGGGGTTACGGTGATGACCATAGTACGTTTGCTCCTATGCCTTTGTCATTCCGAGCGAAGCGTAGCGAAGTGAGGAATCCCGTTTGCGTAAAACGAGACCCCTTGCTTTGCTTCGGGGTGACAGTACGAGCTCATAGTTTTTCCCACTACGCTTGCAATCCCAGTCGTTCAAATTGCTCCGGCGGGGCGTCGTTGGCCTTCATCAGTTGGATCAGCAGGGCGATCATGCGTGCTTCGATGTCCGGGTCGTGGATTGGGTGTTCCTGCTGCGGATCGGTTTCCAGGTCGAAGAGCAGCGTACCGAAGCGATGCATATCGCGCCAGCTATCCGTGCGACCGTCGATCTTCATCGTCCGGCAGCCTTTGGTGAAGGTGAAGGGTTCCGCGAGCTGGATGTCCTGCAATTCGTGCGCGCCGAATGTGTGGCGCATGTGCGTAGGCATCAGCGTGTACTCGTAGAGCGGTGCATTTTCCGGCGTGGCGGGGGCGCGCATGTAGACGTAGCGCCCGTCCGTCACGTTGACGTGTCCACCGTGGAGGCCGTAGAGCACGCCTTCGCGCAAGGGCTCGTCCGATGTGATGGCGTGCGTGAGCGGGATGCCCTGCATATCGGGCGTTGCCGGCACGGCGAAGTATTCCAGCAGCGTCGGCCCCCAGTCGATGTTTTGCGCGAGGGCGTTGCAGGTTTCGCCTTTGCGCCCGGTCCGTGGATCCCACAAAAAGAGCGGCGTGTGAGCGACCTCGTTGTAGAATGGCTGGACGCACTTGGCCCACCAATCGTGCTCGCCCAGCAGGAAGCCGTGGTCGGTGCAGACGATGAGCAGTGTGTCCTTCCACAAGTCCAGCGCGTCCATCAGATCGAGGACTTTGCCCAGGTAGGCGTCGCACATGCTCACCGACGCGGCGTTTTCGTAACGGCAGTGCTTGACCTGTTCCGGCGTCTCGGTCACTTCGTGGTAGCCGGGCCAATCGAAGTGCGGACCGTCGTAGTCGTGAGGATACAGGTCCTTGTAGTGTTGCTGGGTGAAGTACGGCTCGTGTGGATCGAAGGTCTCGATATGCAAAAACCAGTTGTCCTCGGCGGCGTTGGTGCGGATGAACTCCAATCCCATCTCGAAGGTCTTGGCCTGCGGTTGATCCTCCTCGCGCTGCATGTATGTGCGGTTGACCCAGTCCTGACGCCACATCGGGCCGGAGTGGTCGCCGACGTGCTCCGGGATCTTGGGATCGGCGACGACGCCCTTCCACGGGTCGCCCTCGTGCCCGCGCGCGATCTCCCAACTGGTATAGCGGGTGTGGTAAGTGCAACCGCCTTCCTCCCAGTAGTGGTAGTGATCGCTGACGAGGTGCGTGTAGACACCGTTGTTTTTCAGGATCTCCGGCACGGAATCGTCGAAGGGTTCCAGCGGTCCCCAACTACGGTGCAGGAAATTGTAGCGCCCCGTGTGCAGCTCGCGGCGGCAGGGCATGCACGGCATACTGCCCACGTAACTGTTGGTGAACATGACTGTGCGCTCCGCCAGCCGCTGGAAATTCGGCGCGTGGACCCAATCGCAGCCGTATGGCGGGAGCATCCGGCGATTGAGCGAATCGAACATGACCATAATGGCTTTTGGCATAATCTATGACCTCCACGACGACCTTTGCAGAAGCCGCTGAACTTCCGCGCTGGTCCGTTATGCATAGTGATTGGGGTTATCTGTGCTGAGTCCTTCTGTATCGGCGGCCTGCAACAAATCGTCATCCGCGGCCAGGAAGATCATATCAGGCCGGTTGTTTGCGCGTCGTGATTCGTGAAGCAGTAACGCTGCTGCTAGATGGACGGCGTCGTAGCCGCGCAAGCTGTGTTTCTCGGCCAATGTCATCGCACGTTCACTGAGCACGGCATTGACTTCCAAAACCTGATATTGCCATTTCCAATCATTCTTGAAATCTTGTGCCAGGCGAATTGTAGTCGTGCGTGGCAATTCACCAGTGCGCATCTTGCGAAACAGAGCAGCGATCATTTCAGGTCCAGTAAGGCGTACCGTGTAAAGATCATGTGCCTGATTTGGGGCTGTCAATGCCGTGATCCAGATCGTGCCGCGCTCGCGCGCATAACGTTTGACCAACGCGCTGGTATCCAGATAATAGGCGTCCATTATCAACGACGCTCGGCGATAATCATTTCTGAGAGAGGTGTCCCTTCAACTGTCACTGGGGCTATGCGTTCGGCCGATATTGGATACAGGGTTGGATCTTTGATTTCCGTTAATAGACCTATTTCCACTAACGTTTGTTTGAATTGGGCTTCAGCAGCAGTTTGTTTATCATCATTCCAGTCGTCTGGTGCGGGGATTTCCAACTCGCGCTCGGCCTCCGGCAAGGCTTGCGCGATAACGCGCAACCGCTCGCGCGGGGGCAAACGGCGCAACAGCGTTAGAACCGTATTCGCTTGTATCGCTATGCTCTCGCTCATCATGTACCTCCTAAAGCCACGTTGACCTGGGATACCTTTATAGTAGCGTAAAACAGCGAAGATTCAAGGGGACTCTCACACATTTACCTGCTCACGTGGATCGGGGATGCGCAAGCTCAACGGGAGCGCCGTGAGCGTGCCCAGGGCGGTGATGGTAAAGAGCAGGCCGTAGTTGTTGCCCGACCACTGCAAAATCAACCCGCCCAGGGTGGAAAAGAGGGTGGAGATGCCGTTGATGGTGTTGTTCAGGCCGACGTAGGCCGGGCGTTCGGCTTCGGGCGCGAGTTCGAGCACGTAGGCGACCCAACCGGGCATGAAGCTGCTCATCGAAGCGTTGCTGGCAAAGAAGACCATGCCGTAGGCCCAGCTTAACGTGATCCCGCCGAACAATCTGGGGACCGCCAGCGCAAACACCGGAACCAGCGCCGTCACGCCGATGCTGTAGAGCAGGGTGCGCTTGGTCCCGCGCTTTTCGTTTATCCAGCCGAAGAAGAGGGCCGCCAGGATGCCACCCACCACGCCGATGGACGTGTAGCGCCCGGCGACTTTGGAGGGCAGATGGAGCACGTCCAGGGCGTAGGTCATAAAGAACGGCCCGGCCAGGCCGCTCAGGTTGAACAACTGCCGCGCGATGGTGTAGTTGCGAAAGGCGTGATCGGTTTTGAGGATGCGCCACAGTTGCGGTAGATAGTCGCGCCAGCTCGGCGTGTCGCCCGTTGTCACGCCGGGTGGTTCGACGATGCGCGAAATGGCGATGTACGATATAGCCAGCATCCCAAACGCGATCAGGAACAATAGCGCATAGTTTTCGGGGTAGGGCAGGCCGCGGTCGCTCAGGATCCATTCGACGGCAAACCCGCCCGCAAAGCTGAGAATGCCAGACGAGACTTGCCCTACGCTGATGAGCCGGCCGCGCCGGCCGGCCGGGATCGTCTTGCTGAACAGGTCGAACCACGAGAGGCTGCCAAAGCCATCGCTGATCCAGAAGGCGGAGATGATGAGGGCGACGAGCACGGTAATCAACCCCGGCGGGCGCGCGCCCGTCGCCCAGACCAGCCCGGCCAGAAAGAGCAGCATCGAGCGCCCGATCCCGGCGGCCCACAGCACGGCGGGTTTCTTGTAAGGCTTGTTCGCCATATAGCGCGCCGCGAACAACTGCGGCAGCAGCCAGCACGCGCGTTGCAGCGTCGTCATCAGCCCGATGGTCGCGCTCGACGCCCCTAGCTCGGTCAGAAAGCTCGGGATGATCGTGCTTGGGTTGAAAAACGCCATCGCAATCCCAAAAAAAGCAAAATCCGCCGCCAAACTCCAAAAGTTGCGGCGATAGTTTTGGGGAAGGCTTGTTGTTATCAAAGGTGTTCTCTCTTGGGTAGACGGTAGACCGTAGACGGGGACGTGACAACCTGTCTACTGTCTACCGTCTACTTATCTAGCAAACTGTCTCGTCCAGTTCCAGTCCCAGCGCCTCGTATTTCTGTCGCCGTGAGATTTTGTCGTTGCGCAATTCCTGGTGGGCGTAGATGGAGACCTCTTTGGCAAGCGCCTGCGGCACGACGATGACGCCGTCGCCATCGGCCACCACCACGTCGCCGGGATGGACGAGCACGCCGCCGACCACTACGGGAATGTCGTGGGCGTCGAATTGCAGGCGGCCCTGCACCATGCCCTGTGAGACGATCCTGGACCAGAACGGAATCTTTTGCAGGATGATCTCATCGGTATCGCGGACGCCGCCGTTGCTCACGTAGCCCACCGCGCCTTTGAGGATGCCGTCCATCGTGTTGTTCGACCCCATCAGCCCGGCATCGACGCCGCTCTGGTCGATGACGCAGAAGTCGCCCTCCTCGATGGCATCGATCCACGGGTAGGTGCAGACGTTGCCGTAGTACCAGCCCGACCACGCGCTGTACTCGTCCGGCGTCATCGTGGGGATCACGCCTTTGTAGGGCAGATAGCGCGCCGTGCGGGCGATGCCCACCGCGCGCGTGCGCCACAGCGGGCGGATTTCGGGGATCATCGAGCCTTGATGGTGCTGCATAATCCAGTCCATGCCGTCGCGGACGTCCGCCACGCGCAGATCCGAAAACAACGCCAGCAGTTCTTTTCGTTCTTCTTTCGAGAGTGCCATGAAAAATTCCTCCTCCAAAACAGTTTTGTTTTACAATCTGTCCGAAAATGATCGCGCTTTCACGTTATTACTGAAATGGGCGGCTTAAATTGGCAGACCAATTTAAGCCGCTTGTGCTTAAGGGTGTTTTTGCGCTTGCGGGTGCACCCGCAAGCGCAAAAACACCCTTTTCAACCACGCCTTTGGGCGCAAAATACCGCCCCCGGTGAATTCTCGGATAGATTCTTATTGCCCAGCCTTTAGGCGCAGAATACTGTACTTGGTGATCTCACTATGACTACTATTGTCTTTGTCTGAGGTTGATTGTCAAGCAGGGCTAGAACTTGGTTAGTTAAATGGTGTTATCGACGTAGCGCATCGAAAAGTACAGATACGGCGTGAAATGCTTGCGCCAGAAACGGCTGCCGTAGAAATTCGCCGTCTCGTGTTCGACGAAGAGGCGCGCGCAGCCTTGCATCTGCGCCCACTGGATGGCGCGGCTTAACAGCGCCGCACCGACGCCTTTGCCCCGCATGTCCGGCTGCGCGAAGGCTGATTTGAGCTGTGCCGTGTTGGTGTCTCGCAGCAAAAAACCTTCTCCGTTGAGGGAAGAAGGCCCCACGATCATATTAGCGCGCGGTTTACCGTCTTCGTAGTAGACGAAAAAGGCGTCGCCGGCTTGCGCGTGTTCATCCAGATCGGCCAGCATTACGCTTCTGTCCGTGTCTTTCGTGAGGAAGATTGGCGCTTTGAAGTAGTAGCAGTTGTGCTCAAGCTCAAGATCGGCGAGTTTGTGGACATCCGGCTCTTCGAAAATCGCAATGCCGGTAGGGGTGTCGATGGGTGAGAGGTCCCGCAGCCGCTCTGCCACAATCCCCCCGAAGCCCAACTGGTACAGTGTTTCGCGGAGGACGTCGTCGTGGGCGAAATGCCCGATGATGTGCAGATGGATGTGGTTGTCGACCCATGTCTGCGCCAGGTGCATGTACATACGTTGGTATAGGGTTTCCTTGTCCTCAGCTATTGCGCTGTGGCCGTACTCCGGCACGAGCGCGACGTGCTGCCCCTTCCACGGGAACTGCGCGCCGGTCATCATATAGGCCGCCAGCCGGTCGTTTTGCATCACTGCCACGCCGGAGGCGCTATTCCATAGCGCATTGTCCAGACAGGCGGCGAGCATGCTACGTATCCACGCTGGATCGTCTATGGCGCGGGTGGGCAGCAGCGGGCTACGGACGCACTCTTGCCGGTACCCCTCGATGAAGAGTGCGACGGCGGGGTCGAAATGTTCTGAGGTAAAGGGCGTGAGATGATAGCTCATGTGGCTCCTTTTGTACAAAATCTGTGTGTGTTTGTGCGTGCATGTGTTTTATCATAAATCCCAGAATTGACATCTCCTTGCTTTGTACTTCAATATAGGGATGAACACAATGACAGAAGACGCACGTTGTAAGATCATTTTCGTCGGCGCACACCCGGACGATCCAGAGACGGCCTGCGGTGGAACGATGGCGCTGTTGGCGCAGGCGGGCCACGAGGTCGTGGCGGCTTACTTGACCCGTGGCGAGGCGGGGATTCCGGGAGCATCATATCAGGAAGCCGCCGCCACTCGCACAACAGAAGCGCTGCGAGCGTGCGAGCTACTGGGTGCCCGCGCCGTCTTCCTGGGACAGATCGACGGGCAGTGCGAGGTGAATGCGGCGCGCTACGACGAGATCCACCGTTTCCTTGAGGATGAGCAGCCCGATCTCATCTTCACGCATTGGCCTATCGACACGCACCGCGATCACCGCGCGTGTTCCTCGCTGGTGTACGATGCGTGGCTGCGGATGGGACGCCGCGTTCCCCTTTTTTACTTCGAGTGCATGGCCGGTCAACAGAGCCACAAATTCTTCCCTACCGACTACGTGGATATCACCTCCGTTATCGAACTGAAGCATCAGGCTTGCCTCGTGCATGAAAGCCAGCGCGTCGCTGAGTGGTACGCCGATAGCCACGGTAAAATGGAAGTTTTTCGGGGCTTGGAGTGCGGCAGCGATTACGCTGAAGCTTTTGTCCGGCACGCGCAAAGCGCAGATATAACGCTCTCATTGTATTTGTAGCTTCTGCCTGTACAATATCCGTGTCATGGGCCATTTTCATTTGAATAATTGGAGAGGATGAGATGAATACATCAGTCGTAAGAGAGCGACTATTAGAAGAAGTCTATCGCATACCAGAAGATAAGCTGGCTGAAGTGTACAAATTTGTTCACTATTTTCGGCTAGGGGTTGAGACTGCGCGTGATGAACAATCTGATGTTATGCGTTATGCTGGTTGCTGGCGAGATATGCCTGAAGAAACGTTTACTGAGTTTATCCAGGATGTAAAAACGCGTCGCCGGCGTGCATTTTCCAGGAGACGTAATGATGAAACCCGCGTTGATTGACACTGATATTTTGTCATTTTTTCTTCGCGGACACCCTAAAGTTGTGTCGCATTTTGATGCTTACACAAAGGCCTATGCCAAGATCAACTTGAGCATCATTACGTACTACGAAATTTTGAGTGGGTTGAAACATCGAGATGCCCAACAGCAGTTAAGACATTTTCTGGATTTTGTCGCGGAGAACACTGTCGTGCTGCTAACTGAACGATCGGTGGAGATTTCTGCCGATATGTATGCTGTCACCCGTGCGCAAGGTATGCCCATTGATGATATTGACCTTTTGATAGCTGGCGTTGCTATGGAGCATGACTGGTTGCTTGTGACGCATAATCGCAGTCATTTTGCAAGAATTGCTGGTTTAGTGATTGACGATTGGATGGAAGCATAACGTATACATCTCGCGATGTTTGCGGAACATATACATCAGTCTGCTTTAATCCTCATCGGCGGCTTTACCGGAACCGGTAAGAGCGCTATATCCCGGTGTCTATCAGCCGAATTGCGTATACCTCGACTTGGCTCTGACACGATCGGGCGCGTAATCAAGCAGTCTGAAGGCATCAAAGATGGCGACGCTTATTGGATTGCGTATGACGTGCTCTTCGCTCTGTGCGAGGAGTTCGTCCAGTCAGAAACGCCGGTGATCCTGGATATGACGATGGGGTGGGCCTTCCAATGGCAGAAGGTGAACGACATTCTTGCGCAGCATCCTTGTACGCGATTTCTGTCGATTATCCTACGCTGTCCATTGGAAACGTGCATCGAGCGCGTCCGCCAACGCTATGCCGCCGATCCGGCATACTACGATCCGCCGGAGGTGTATACGACCGAGCCAAAGCAGCGCGCGATCTGGGAGTATCTATCGCAGTTCGATCGTTCGCCCGAAGTGCATTTTGTGGATGCCGACGGGCCGTTTGAAGAGGTTTATACGGAGGTTAAATTACTTGTTCTCACGCTGATGGAGGGCCTATGAAATCATCCACTCGAACATTCGTCGAAGAAGCGCGTCAGGTTCCCGGTTTTTCGCTGTTCGATTTTATCCACGGTTACATTTATGGACGCTGGCCTTATTTCTACATCGGGACGGCGCTCAATCCGCCGCGCCTGTTGCGCCCACTGGCGCGTTTCGCCGATTGGCTGATCCGCCGCCGCGAGGTGAGCCGCCACAAAGATGGAAATGGGCACAAACCATCGTTGCCCACGATTGCCGACTCCTATCACGGCAAGGTCGTGCCACTGGCCGCGGCGACACAGCTTGTGCAGGTAAATGAGGACGTGCAGTTGACCGTCCCGGAGCACGTCGTCCCCTTCGCCGTGGCGCGCGACATCGTCATGGAGCATCCCGACCACATCGTCGTGCTGGATTGTCCGTGCCGGATGGCCCGCGAGAATCCGTGTTTGCCGCTCGACGTGTGCCTCATCGTGGGCGAGCCGTTCGCCAGCTTTATCCTCGATCACCAGCCGGCCCACGCGCGCCGCATCACGCCGGACGAGGCTGTGGACATCCTCAAGGCGGAGGACAGGCGCGGGCACGTACATCACGCTTTCTTCAAGGATGCGATGCTGCAACGCTTCTACGCGATCTGCAATTGTTGCTCCTGCTGCTGCGGCGCGATGTCGGCCCACCAGAACGGCATCCCGATGCTGATTTCATCGGGTTACGTGTGCCAGGCGGATGAAGCGCGTTGTGTGGGCTGCGGCGCGTGCGTCGAAAAGTGCCAGTTCGGCGCGCTGGCGTTGCAGGATGGGCGCGTCGTGGTGGATGCGGCGGCGTGTATGGGATGTGGGGTGTGCGCCAATACGTGCCCGCGTGGGGTGTTGTCGCTACTGCGAGTCCCGGAGCATCCCGCGCCGCTGGAAATTCACGAGTTGATGGCGCAAGCTGTCACTGTTTAGATGTAACGAAGTTGGTCTCGAAATTCCTCGGCAGTGAAAGTGTCCAGGAGCGTTAGTAGTTTACGCACAACGATGCTGTTGTCCCGTCGTCGTTTGGCGATGATGATACCCCAATGCGGGCGTTTCTTTTCAAGGTAGCGCTGGTGAAGCCTTTCGAAGTCGCAGCGGTTGTGTGTGACGATGGCTCTTTGTTGTACGACTGCGAAGGCAAGTTGCGCTTCGTCCGTTAGGGATAAACGTTGTGTGTCGCGGGCGCATAGCACATCAAAACCACGGTGACGTAAATTCTCGACGATGTCCGCAGAAATATCCTCGTCGAAGTAGAGGCTAATGTAGATAGGCAGCAATTCGGTATCGGCGCGTTCAGTCATCGACCGGTACCTGGTTCAGGCGGATGTAGTGTTCGATTTCGTCACGGTGATCGTCGTAGTAACTCAGCGCCGCGAAGATGTGCGACAGGCGTAAATGGGGTAACTTACGGGCAATATCTTCCGGAGTATCGCCGAATTTCCAGTGTTCGACAATGGCGCGTACAGCCGTGCGGGTTCCAACGATGACCGGTTCTCCGCCGAGAACATCATCCGTTTTGGCGATATAGGGATGTGTGGACAACCCGACTTGTGCTTTTGTGGATGCGGGCGCGATCAGCAAATCCTGGAGGTGATGGATTTGGTTTTCCAGATTGTTGAGATACGCTATCATAGCTGATGTTTCATGGATGATCTCAGGCATTTTACTGTCCTTCTCGATATTAACGCAAGCGTTAGTCCTATTGTAGCACAAAACTGGACTTTCGACTTGAGACTTTGGACTATTTTCGTAAAGGAGTTGTGATATGGAACCGACAGAAAATTCCCCTATCGTTCTGCATAGCGACCGCCTGACGGTCGAAATCGCCCCACCGGGCAGCGTCTACAGCGGATCGCGCTTCGATTGGACCGCCTTTATCACGCAGGTGACGCTGGACGGGGCGCACACGTTCTGTGTCCCCGAATCCCTTGAGCCGGGGCAGGGGACCGGCGGCATAGGATTGTGTGGCGAGTTCGGCATCGAAGAGGTTATCGGCTACGACGAGGCGCAGCCGGGCGAGCCGTTCCCCAAGCTGGGCATCGGTCTGCTGGCGCGCCCGGATGAACAGCCGTACAATTTCTTCCGGCCTTACGCGATCGTCGCGCCGTTCCCGATCCACGTGATGACCGGCCCGACCCAGGCGATGTTCACCGTCGAGCCGGTGGATTGCCGGGGCTACGCCGTCCGGCTGACCAAGACCGTCACGGTCGAGGGCGCAGGGCTGACGGTGGCCTATACCCTGGAAAACGTGGGTGAGAAACCCATTGTGACGACAGAGTACGTCCACAACTTTGTGCGCATCGACGAACACGCGATCGGCCCGGATTACCGGTTGCGGATGCCCTACACGATTGCGTTTGCCACGCCGCCGGCAGCGTTTGTCGAGCACATGGCGCAGATGATGGCCGTCCTAGACGTGCAGGGTGGCGACATCCGCTGGCGCGCGACGCCGGAGGGCAACTTCTACTGCCGCCCACTCGGCTTTGCCGCGACCGGTGCCGCGCAGTGGGAGCTTGTCCACGAGCCGAGCGGCGTGGGGATGCGCGAGTTCGCCGACTTCACGCCCGCCCGTGTGGTCGTGTGGGGCGCCGCGCACGTCGTCAGCGCCGAAATCTTCGTCGCGCTCGACGTCCAGCCTGGCGAAACGCAGGAGTGGACGCGGCGCTACGAGTTCTTTGTGTAAAGCGTTTTTTCTATCAGCAGATTTAGCAGATTAAGCAGATTTCTGTTTTCTTATCTGCTAAATCCGCTTAATTTGCTGACTATTTTGCAGGAGCACAACTATGAAAACAATCGTTATTCTATCCGATTCGCTGAACCGCCATTACCTGCCGATGTACGGCAACGACTGGGTGATCGCGCCGAATCTGGCGCGGTTTGCCGAGCGGTCGGTGGTTTTCGACAACCACTGGATCGGCTCTGCGCCGTGTATGCCCGCGCGGCGCGATATGCTCACCGGGCGGCTGAACTTCCTCGAGCGCGAGTGGGGCGGCCTCGAGCCGTTCGACGTGCCGTTCCCGCACCTGCTGCGTGACCATGCGAACGTCTTCTGTCACATGGAGACCGACCACTATCACTACTTCCACGTCGGCGGTGAGAACTACCATAGCCCGTTCAACACCTGGGCCTTGCACCGTGGGCAGGAAGGCGACGTGTTTGTCTCGCGTGTGGCGTCGCCGGAGGAGCCGGAGCACCTGGGGCAGTGGCGGGCGCAGTACGCGAAGAATCAACTGGCGTTCAAGACGGAGGCCGATTATTCGACGCCGCAGACGTTCCAGGGCGCGATCGATTGGCTCAAAGCCAACGAGGGGGCCGATAACTACCTGCTGTGGGTGGAAGTCTTCGATCCGCACGAGCCGTTCGATTGCCCGCAGGCGTATCTCGACATGTACGGCGACGATTGGGACGGCCCGCTCTATAATTGGAGCGGCTACGACAAGGTGGATGAGGACAGCGAGGCCACCCGTCACCTGCGCAAACAGTACGCCGCTACGCTCACGATGATGGATGCCTGGTTCGGCAAGCTGATGGACGAATTGGCGCGCCAGAACGCCTTCGAGGACACGCTCATCATCGTTACCACCGACCACGGGCACTTGCTTGGTGAGCGGGGGCTGACCGGCAAGAATGCCTGGCACTGCTGGAACGAGCTGGCGCATATCCCGCTGATGGTGCACCTGCCCGGCGACGCGCACGCGGGCGAGCACCGCGCGCAGCTCACGCAGAACATCGACATCATGCCGACGCTCTGCGATTACTACAACGTGCCCATCGAGCATCCGATCCACGGTGAATCTTGGAAGCCGATCCTGGAGACTAAGGCCCAGGCGCAGCGCAAGGCCGTGCTCTACGGCTGGTACGGGCAGACGGTCAACGTGACGGATGGGCGCTGCACTTACTTCCGCGCGCCTGTCACCGAGGAGAACCAGCCGCTCTACCGCTACTTCCTCACGCCCGGCTCCTTCAGTTTCCGCGACGTGTGCCCGTTGAGCTTCTACGACGAGGCGGAGTTAGGACTATGGCTGCCGTATACCGACTATCCCGTCATCCGCGCCCGCGCCCACAAGCGCCGCAGCCCCGATTGGGCCGATACGCGGCTCTACGACATCCGCCGCGATGACGCGCAGACACAAGACCTCGCCGGGACAGAGCTGGAGATCGAGTACGCCGTGCTCCTCGTTGAAACGATGGAGGCGATGGACGCACCGCCGGAGCAGTTCGAGCGATTGGGAGTTGAGAAGCCGCTTGGGGGATAATTGAACTTTCAGACCTGACAGGTCTTCGGCGAACCCAGAGGTTCGCATGACCTGTCAGGTCTGGTTTGAATAACGCCTCTATACCAACGCCGCCGCCCGCGCGTTCTCCTCATTCGCCACGCGGATGCCCTCCGCCTCGTTGACGCGGGTGAGCAGCACAATACCGCCGACGAAAAACACCATCAGCGAGATGATGCTCAAACGGCTTTCTCCCATCAGTTGCCCGACGACGCCGAATAGCAGTGGCCCGGCGATCCCGGCGAACTTGCTGGACACGTCGTAGAAGCCGAAGAATTCCGCGCTGCGCGCTTTCGGCGCCATCACCCCGAACAGGCTGCGGCTGAGCGCCTGCGTGCCGCCCTGTACCATCCCCACGCCAAAGGCCAGCGCCCAGAAGTGCCACGGCTCGCTCATGAAGAAGCCGCCCACCATCAGCAGCGCGTACCAGCCCAATCCCACCATGATCGAGCGTTTGGTGCCGAGTTTGTGGCTGAATTTGCCGAAGAGCAGTGAAAACGGGATGCCCACAAATTGCGTCAGCAACAGCGCGCCGATCAGATCGATCATCCCGATGCCGATTTCCGCGCCGTAGATCGTCGCCATCTTGATGACCGTGCCGATGCCGTCGTTGTACACCCAGAAGGCGATGAGGAACTTGAACAGTTCGCTGTATTTGCGGATCTCGCTTAACGTCTGTCCGATGCGGCGGAAGCTAGCACGCACCGGATTGACGCCCGCGCCGATGCCCTCGGTGTTGGCGGGCGGTTCAGGGACGCGGCGCAGCAACGGGATCGTGAACACGGCCCACCAGATTGCCACGCTGAGGAACGACAGTCGCGGCCCCAGTGTGCTCTCCGGCCAGATCACCATAATCATCACGATGTTGATCGCCAGTAGGATGCCGCCGCCCACGTAGCCGAGCGCGTATCCTTTGGCGGAGACGTAGTCGATCTCGTCTTCGCCGGCGATGTGTGGCAAAAGTGCATCGTAAAAGATAAACGAGCCTGCCACACTAATCGACCCTACAAAGAACAAAATCAGGGCCGGCCAGACCATACCGGCGTCCAGGAAAACCATCAATACCGTGGCAATGATGCCGATCCCGGCGAAAATTGCCAATAATTTCTTCTTATTCCCCATATAATCGGCGATGCCGCCCAGGACAGGCGCCAACAGCGCCGAGACGAACAGGGCGGCGGCGTTTGTGTATCCCCAGTACACCGTAGCGAGATTTCCCGCCAGGTGTCTGCCAATCACTTCCTGGAAGAAAACTGGCAGGACGGCTGCTTCGATCGTCGTTACGAACGCCGAATTACCCCAGTCGTACATACACCAGGCGTTGATGATTTGCCGTTGCACAAAGGTTTTCGCGGACTCGGCATGGTTCATGGTTGGATTCCTTTCGTTGTGGGATAATGTTATCTGTGTACAAAACGTGAAACGTAAGTGGCATCACGTATCACGCATCACGTTTTGCGTTTCACTTTCCACCAGCGGCAAGGTGAAATAGAAGGTGCTACCCTGCCCCACTTCGCTTTCGACGCCGACCTGCCCGTTGAGCTTTTCTGCAATGCGTTGCACGATGGACAGACCTAACCCGTATCCCTTCACTCTGATCTGATCGAGCCGGGTGAAGGGCGTAAATAGCCGGGCTTGTTCTTCCGGTGTCAGTCCTCTGCCGTTATCGCGCACCCAAAAGCGCACGTGTCCGCCGTCAAGATGTGTCGCACCAACTTCGACGCGCGGGGGCATTCCGCCATACTTGATGGCGTTGCTGACGTAGTTGATGAAAATTTCCTCGACCCACGGCTGGTAGCCTGTCACGTCAGGCCAGAGATCCGGCGCGATGATTTCTGCCTTGCTCTCTGTAATGGCGTCGGAAAGTCGCTGTTGGATGTCCTCCATAATGGCATGCAGATCAAGTCCTTCAATGGGTACATCCTCGATCTTCCGGACGCTGGCTAACAGCAGCAACGCATCGATGATGTTGATGATCTTGCGGCCATTATGCGCGATGATGTGATAATAGTAGGTGAGCTTATCTGGAGGAATGTTGTCCTGACGCTTTTCCAGAAGATCGCTAAAACCGATGATGGAGGCCAATGGGGTTTTCAAATCATGGGCTACGGTATGCGCGTATGCATCCAGCTCTTCGTTGCGCTTTTCGAGTTCGACCGTGCGTTGCGATAGGCTCTCTTGCGCCTGCTGGCGTTCGGCGATCTCCGCACGTAGTTCGGCGGTGCGTGCCTCGACCAGTTCCTCCAGTTGGAGGTTGATTTGGGCGAGTTCGGCAGTGCTTTGGGCAATGAGTTGTTCGACCACTTTCGATGGCAGCACGAGAGCGAAGGCAAAGAACACCGGCATAACGATCTCCGCCGGTGCGAATCGATAGGCGACCCCCACGATAATGACAATGACAGAGGTAGCCAAAGCATAGTGCATCGCAGGTCGGAATCCTAGAATTAACCCTAGCGTGAAAACGCCCACGTGCAACATCAGCATAACCATGAGATAATCTTTTTGCAATTCCAGGGTATAAACCAACAACCCGCTGATGCAGGCCATGGCTATCCAGGCGAAAGTGAGCATCGCGCGTGATAGCGATCGAGAGAGTTTTTTGAATGAATAGAACGCGGTGGCGCCAATCGTCAGCATTAGCGCAATGTATATCCCGTCTGGTGCTTCTCTAATGGCGATCCGTGCAATCAGGTGGAGCACAACGCCGAGCGTAGCGAAGACGGTGTATCCCCCCAAGATCCACTGCGCTGCATTGATGCGCGCTCTTTCTCCAGGCAAAGTGCTCAAGTTGCTACTCCTAAAGGAAAACTTGTCCCGCCAGCCACAGTAGAGTCTGGTGATCTTTTACCATGATGCTCCTTTTATATAGGTTTCCGCCCCATCCTGGCTGGGATAGGATATGCTTCTATTTTATGCCGATCTGTATTTTACGCCAGAGGACAATTGTCGTATCAAGAAATCACATTACAATATGACACACTTGCATTGGGAGGTTCGGTGTAACTTGCGCGGCTTTGCAGCGTAATATGGATGACCTTCGCGAAGGTTTTGTGAATATGTCGATCTTGAATAGCGAAGTACTCGTGTTGTGAAGTCTCATTCCCAACCTTCGTAAGGATGATGAAAAGGGGAACATGGAAACCACTGCTTTAGTCGAAGTTCAAAACCTGTACAAACGTTATACGCCCGATGCCCCATACGCCGTGGATGGCGTCTCTTTCGAGATTCATACGGGCGAGCTGTTCAGCCTGCTTGGGCCGAACGGTGCGGGCAAGACCACCGCCATCTCCGTGATCAGCACGCTGTTACAGCCCACTTCCGGCTTGGTGCGCGTGGACGGCCAAGACGTTCAGCGTAATCCTATGGCCGTGCGGCACGTCATCGGTGTCGCACCGCAAGAGCTGGCGCTCTACGATGACCTGACGGCGCACGAGAATCTGCGCTTCTGGGGTGAGATGCGCGGCCTGCACGGCGCGGAGTTACAGCGCGAAATCGCCGAAAAACTGACCTTGATGGAGCTGACCGACCGCGCCAAAGATCGTGTGAGCACATTCTCCGGCGGGATGAAGCGCCGTCTCAACCTGGCGGTGGGCTTGTTGGGCCGTCCCAAGCTGCTCATGCTCGACGAGCCGACCGTCGCTATCGACCCGCAAAGCCGTCGTTACATCCTCGACTGGGTCAAAAAGCTGCGCGAGCAGGGTGTGACGATCCTCTACACCACCCACTACATGGAAGAGGCCCAAGAGTTGAGCGACCGTATCGGCATCATCGACCACGGCAAGCTTATCGCGCTGGGGACGTTGGCCGAACTGATCCAGCTTGTGGGCGAGCACGAGACGCTGCGCCTGCAACTGATCCAGGAAGACGGCGGCGTGGACCTGGCGGCGGCGCTCCAGCCGCTTGAAGGGGTCATCCAGGCCAGCTCGACCAACGGTGAGGTGTTGGTCAACGTGACGTCGGCGGAGGAGGCCCTGGCCGCCGTCATCGGAACGGCGACGGGGTTGGGTCTGAGCGTGCGTACCATCGAGATCCGCGAGCCGAACCTGGAAGCCGTCTTCCTGCATCTGACCGGCCGCGCGTTGCGGGATTGACGAGGGCTTATGCGCAAACTGGCCGTTCTCGCGTTCAAAGAAGCTTTGGTGGCGTTCCGTGATAGAGGCGCGTTGGTGACGATGCTGGCGACGCCGCTGGCGCTCACGTTGGTGATGATGGCAGCGTTCGGCAACGGTGGCAGCAGTCCGATCTCCGATATCCCCGTGCTCTTGTTGAACCGGGACACGGGGACGTTTGGGCAGGTGCTCACCGACATTTTCTTCTCGTCAGCGGTAGGCAATTTGGTGACGCCGGCGTTGGTGGAGGACGAAGCCGCATCCGAGGTTACGGCGCGCGCGCGTGTGGACGCCGACGAAGTCGCCGCGCTGGTCATCATCCCGGAGGATTTGAGCGCGCGCGTCTTCCCGTTCGGCGCGCGGGCGCAGGAATTGACCGGTGTGGATGTAGCAACCCTCGCGCCCGATGCGACCTTGACGCCGGAGCAGCAGATGGGTTTCGCGCAAGCCTTCATGGAGAGTCAAACGCGTAGCGAAGAGGCGGGCGAGTCTTCGCAGACCGATCCGGTGATCGTCGAAATCTATGCCAGCCCCGACCGGCGCATCAGCGCGTTGATCGTTAAGGCTATCGTCAGCCAGGGACTTGAGCGGCTCAACATCCAGATTGCAGGGACGACCACCATCGTCGCCCGGTTGGCAGCGGGGATGCTCCAGGCCGGGCAAACCGATGTGGATGTGGCAGCGGCGATGGGCGCGATGTCGGCAGGCAATGCCGGGCAGGGAACCGCTGGCGGCGCTGACGCCGATTTGCCTATCAGGCTCGTGACCACCTCCGCGACGGGACGGGGCTTTAGCTGGCTCGGCTATTACGCGTCGAGCATGGCCGTGCTGTTCCTGATGTTCGCCGTAACCTCTGGCGGGCGCACATTGTTGGCGGAACGGCAACGCGGCACGTTGCCCCGGCTGTTGATTACCCCAACCACGTCACTCACCATTCTCCTCGGCAAAATGGGCGGCATCGTGCTGACCGGCGTGCTGCAAATGCTCATCCTCTGGGGAGCGACCACGCTCATCGGCGCGTATTGGGGGCATCCGGGCGGCGTGTTGCTCACGATTGTGCTTCTGGTGATCTGCGCTTCGAGCGTCGGCGCGCTCATCTCCGCATGGGCCACGACGCCGGGACAGGCCGGCGCTATCGGCTCGGCGGTCACGTTGATCGGGGGCGCGCTTTCCGGCAGCTTCTTCGTGCGCTGGAACCTGCCGCAGTGGGTGCAGTCTCTCAGCCTCGTCACACCCAACGCCTGGGGTATCGAAATCCTCGCACGCTTACAGGCCGGTCGCGCGCCCGCTGCCATCCTTCCCTGGCTCGGTGGCATGATGCTGTTGACCATCTTCTATTATGCCCTGGCGCTGGTGGGATTCAGGCGGCAGTTCAAGTGATTGAAGATTTGGAGATTGGAGATTTGGTGATGGCAGAGGGAAAGTATCTCATTCTCTTACTCCTTACTCCTTACTCCTTACTTTCTGACTAAGGAGCTACAATGTACCGTTTATGGGGTATCATCCGCACGGAATTTTTGCGACGCTTCGATGGGCCGACAGCGTGGGTGTTTTTCCTGCTCTTGCCGTTGCTGTTCACCGCCGCCGTGGGCGCGGGCCTGAGCGGGATGATGAACGATGCGCCGCCGGAAGAAGTACGCATCCGCCTTGCTGTGCTCCAGCACGACGAAGGCCCCTTGGTGGACGCGCTCTTTGCGACGTTGGAGGGCCTGAATTTCGATCTGGATGTCGTGGAGACACTCACCGATGACGTCTTCGGCTTGATTGTCCCTGAGAGCTTCTCCGCGCGCCTGCTGGCCGGCGAGGAGGTCGTGCTTACTTTACACATCCGCAGCGATAGCAGCAACACACCGGCCGTGGAGCAGGCTGTGCGGGCCGCGATCGGCCGGGTGGGCGGCGCAGCACTCGTCGCCCAGGCGGGGGTAGGGCAGGCGCGCGATGCGGGATTGATTGCCACTCAACAAGATGAAGCTGCCCTCTTCTCTGAGCTGTTGCTTGACACGCTCGCTGCTGTAGAAGCCCCTGCGGCTGTGGCCGAGGTCGTCTGGCCGGCGGGGGTGACGTTGGAAACGGACGTGCGCGACATGGCGACCAGCGCCGAGCACGCCTCCGCCGGACAAATCGTCACCTGGGTGCAGATCACGTTGCTCGGCGCGGCGGAAGTGCTGGTAGACGAGCGCCTGCGCGGGACGCTCAAGCGCATGCTGGTCATGCCCACGTCGCGCGCGCTCATCCTGGGCGGTAAAGTCCTGGCGACGGTGCTCGCCGGATTACTGCAAATCGCCATTCTGCTCGTCGGCGGCGCGGCGTTGTTCAACGTGGGGTGGGATCGCGCGCCGCTGGCCGTGGCGGCGGTCTCCATCACCTTTGCGTTGGCCGTGGCGGGCATGGGCCTGCTACTGGCGACCTTCGTAAAAACCAGCGGGCAGGCCGGCAGCGCCGTGGTGGGTCTGGCGATGACGATGGCCGCTTTGGGCGGCGCGTGGTTCCCGTTGGAGGTGACGCCGCCATTGTTCCGCCAAATCGTGCAAATCCTGCCCTCAACCTGGGCTATGCGCGCCTACACGGACATCCTGGCGCGCGGTGCGACATTCGCCGGTGTCTTGCCGGGCGTCGGCGTGCTGTTTGGTTTTGCCGCCGTGTTTACCCTCATCGGCGTGTGGCGCTTCAACCGGTATGTGTAACATTTAGTTGTCTATTTATCAGCAGATTAAGCGAATTTAGCAGATTTTCTGATTTGTACCTGCAAAAATCTGCTCAATCTGCTCAATCTGCTGACCAAATTTACTACCATTGGAGGTATTTATGCAACCACGCGACATCATTCTCGCCAATATCAACCACGAAGACCCGCCGCGCGCGGGGATGACGTTCGACCGGGGGCGGGTCAACGATATGCTCGGTTGCGGCCTGCATCCGCATGGTTACGAGCAAAAGCGCTGGACGGAAGGGCCGCGCGAATACTACGACGACGAGTGGGGCAACCTCTGGGTGCGGATGCGCGACGGCTCGTTCAAGGGCGAGATCTTCAAGCCTGCCATCGAAGACTGGTCGCAGCTCGACGATGTGCAGCCGCCGGACTACTCGCATCCCGACTGCGCCGAGATGATGACGGCCATCTTCGCCGAGCCTACAGAGGCGGACGCAGACGTCGCGGACGCGGACGTCGCGGACGCGGACGTCCGTTTCAAAATCGCCCACATCGGCGGGTGGATCTTCGACAA
>OMKS01000368.1_pt1 | contig 42407 bp, 39 predicted proteins | sample 1674721 | NCBI WGS metagenome assembly OMKS01 (sample SAMN06264996, study PRJEB25208) | sediment metagenome | isolation source: hot spring sediment | place: USA: California | collected 2014-09-02 | reverse complement strand
GGTTGAAAGATTACAAAGAGACTTTAGAAGAGTTTTAAGAATGCGTGGGGCCATGCCCAGCGAAGAGTCAGTAATTATTCTGATGTCAAAAACGGCTATGGATAAAACAGCTTATTACAGAGCATTGCCGGGTATGGAACTGGATAATAAACTTTTTCCGGAAGATAATAGTAGATTCCTGGATTTAATAAACAATTAATGGAGATTGTTTATTAAATCCTGAAATTGAAAAAAAACATAAATTTACAATGCAAAGCTACGAGAAGAAGATTCAGCCCAGACACACTCAATGGAACACTACCCAATTTATTTATTCTAATATATTCTATAACATATTAAATTTATACTACCGAAGGTGTGATATGCGCCTACTTTTGCGTGAAAGCAAAAAGGATTTTTTTTAATTTTACATATCCAAGTATATCTATATATAAAAAATTAGAATCAAAAAAATAGTCCATGAGCACCCGCAGGGATTTTATTAAAATTGCCGCCACAGGATTGGGGGGATTGGCTCTGGGGGCGGGATCGGTTGCGTGGTTCCGGGGTACATCCAGATGGGCTGAAACGGCTGCAAAAGCTGCGGCCGGTTTTCAGGGCAGGTTCACTACCTACTGTGAAATTTGTTTCTGGAACTGCGCCGGCTGGACCTATACGGATGAGGAAGGCAGAATTACCAGAATTACAGGGAATGCCGGCGATCCTCATTGCCATGGAAGGCTTTGTCCGAGGGGTACCGGTGGTGTAGGGGCTTATTATGATGAGGATCGGTTGCGTACCCCGTTGATCCGGAAAGAAGTAAACGGGAAGCAGAAATTTGTGCCTGCCGGATGGGACGAAGCTCTTGACCTGGTGGCTGAACGGCTGAAAGAAATTTCCCGGAAACACGGTCCTGAAAGTATTGCCCTGTTCAACCACGGATCCCCGGGCGACCATTTCGGGCATCTTCTGAAAGCCATGGGTTCAAATAACATCACAGCTCCTTCGTTTGCCCAGTGCCGGGGGCCCCGCGATACAGGATGGTATGTTACCTTTGGTACCGGAGTGGGATCGCCTGAACCTACCGATATACGTGATACCCGGTGCCTGGTCCTGATCGGCTCCCATATCGGTGAGAACATGCATAACGGACAGGTGCAGGAAATGGCCGATGCCATTGACAGGGGGGCTACTTTGATTACGGTCGATCCCAGGTTTTCCACCGCCGCATCAAAATCCAGGTTCTGGCTTCCGATCAAGCCATCCACCGATCTGGCCCTTCTGATGGCGTGGATCCATGTATTGATCTATGAAGAACTGTACAACCGGGACTATGTGGAAAGGTATACCTACGGTTTTGATCTGCTGAAAGAGCATGTCTGGAACATGACTCCCGAATGGGCCTACGGCATTACCACCCTGCAACCTGCTCTGATACGTGAAACGGCCCGTCAGATGGCCAATGCAGCTCCTTCTGTTATTGTTCATCCCGGAAGACATGTGACATGGTATGGCGATGATACCCAGAGAGCACGGGCTATTGCCATTCTGAATGCCCTGCTGGGTTCCTGGGGATCGAGAGGAGGTTTCTATTTTGCCGAATCGGTGCCGGTACCCAACTATCCGCATCCTGAATACCCCACACCGGCCTGGTCGTGGCAGGATCTGCAACGTGAAAAATATCCCCTGGCCGGGTTGGCTGTTTCCAATGTCCTTGTGGAGGCTTCTCTGAAGGAAACGGAAGCAAACAGAAGGATCAGGGCCTGGATGGTGGCCGGAACCAACCTTCCTCTGACTATTCCCCTGAAGGAAACCCTGGAGCAGGCTATGCAGGATGTTGAATTTTTACTGGTAGTGGATACCATGCCCATGGAGATTACCGGTTATGCCGATGTGGTGCTTCCGGAGTGCACCTATTTGGAAAGATACGATTCCCTTCGCTCGTCGGCCCACCGCGAACCGAACATTGCCCTTCGCATGCCGGCTGCCGAACCCATGTACGATTCCAAACCTTCATGGTGGATGGCCAAACAACTGGGCGATCGCCTGGGTCTGGGAAGTTATTTTAATTACGCTGATTATACGGACGTGCTGGAATGGCAGTTACAGCAACTTGGCACTTCTCTGGAAGAGATGAAAAAAACAGGGGTTAAAAAATTCCCGCGCACCTCGGGTCCGCTGTACTTTCAAAAAGGTGAAAACTATACTTTCAATACAAATACCGGGAAGATTGAGCTGTATGCCACTGAACTGGCAGCCACCGGGTACGATCCCATGCCGGTATATACTCCTCATGAGGAGCCTCCGCCCGGGTATTACCGTTTGATTTACGGAAGAGCCCCCATGCATACCTTCAGCCGTACGGCCAATAATCCGAATCTTACCGATCTGATGGACCAGAACGATGTGTGGGTGAATCCGCGGGTGGCCAGACTCTGGGGATTAGAGAACGGACAGTATGTATACCTGAAGAATCCGGAAGGAATCGTTTCAAGTTTTCCTATCAGGGTGAGGATTACCGAGCGGATCAGATGGGATTCGGTATACATGGTGCACGGATTCGGTCACAGCTGGAAAAAACTGAGCCGCGCCTACGGAAAAGGGGCCAATGATACCGAGCTCATGTCGAAGGTGACCATTGACCCGGTGATGGGAGGAACCGGCATGCGGGGCAATTTTGTCACTTTTGTTACCGAAGAACCTGTTGCAAAGGAGGCTGAATCATGAGATACGCCATGGCTATCGACACAAAAAAGTGTGTCGGCTGCAGTGACTGCGTTGTAGCCTGCCAGACCGAAAATAACGTTCCCATAGGCTACTGCCGTGACTGGGTGGTGGAAAGCGTAGCCGGTACCTACCCGTTGGTTGAACTCGAGATCAGGTCGGAGCGATGCAACCATTGCGACAATGCCCCCTGCGTGCGATGTTGCCCAACGGGAGCCAGTCATATCGTGGAAGGGGGAGTGGTAATGGTAACCCCGAACAAATGCATTGGCTGCGGAGCCTGTATCCAGTCATGTCCCTATGATGCCCGTTATTCTCATCCTGATGGGTATGTGGATAAGTGTACCTTCTGTTATCACAGGCTGGTGAAGGGGGGAAGACCGGCCTGCGTGGAGGTATGCCCTACCAGATGCATGTATTTCGGCGATCTGGACCAACCCCAGTCGGAAGTATCGCAGATCCTGGCCCGAAGGAAATGGAAAGTGCTGGCACCTGAGGCGGGAACCCGCCCGCAGGTGTATTTTTTGGTTTGATCTTTTACAACAAACGGTTTGTTATGAAAGAAGAATTGTTTGTCAGCGGAAGGAATATACCCAACATTGATCCGCACCTGAATATCTGGCACTGGCAGATCCCGTTATACCTGTTTCTGGGTGGGCTGGCAGCAGGACTCATCTTTTTTGCCGGGTTGTATACCATTCTGAACAAAGAGAAAGAATTTCCCACGGCTGTTAAGCTGGCCAGCTTTATAGCCCCCCCTGCTCTCGTGATCGGCCTGTTCATGCTTTTTCTCGACCTGAAACACAAGATGTATTTCTGGCAGCTGTATACCACCTTCCGGATCGAGTCGCCCATGTCGTGGGGTGCATGGACGTTAATGGCCATCACTCCCCTGTCATTTATCTGGAGTGCCAGTTACCTGAAAGAGGTGGTGCCGGGATGGGACTGGAAGAACAAATGGCTCGACCGCTTTGAAGCCTGGGTGATCGGTCACCGGAAACAACTGGCCTGGATTCAGGTGGTACTGGCGGTTATTCTGGGAGTTTACACAGGGATCCTGCTGTCGGCATTCAATGCCCGTCCCCTGTGGAACACTTCTATCCTGGGTTTTCTGTTTCTGACATCAGGACTTTCCACGGGAGCCGCCACCATCATGTGGATGTCAAAAAACCATACCGAGAGGAAGGTCTTTGGAAGGATTGATTTCCTGCTCATTGTGATCGAACTCTTTTTCATTACCCATATGTTGATGGGCTTTCAGGCGAGCACAGAGGTACAGATACAGGCTGCATCCCTCTTTCTGGGAGGTGATTTTACGGTCTCGTTCTGGGTTTTTGTGATCGTTCTGGGTCTGGTTTTCCCCGGTGTACTGGAAGTGCTCGAGATTCGGGGATATCGCATACCCGTAGCTATTCCTGCCCTCTGCATTCTGATCGGAGGGCTGATTTTCAGGTTTATAATGGTAGAGGCCGGACAGGTAACAAGATATTTGTATTAAAATGGAACATCCAATGAAGGCACCAAACAGGAATGACAGGAGCACACGGTATCTGAATCCCTATCTGGGAGGGGTATTGCTGGGTTTGTTGCTGTTGATGACTTATTTTATTACCGGGCGCGGGCTGGGGGCCAGCGGGGCGGTAAAAAGTACCGTGGTGGCCACGGTGAGTGAGATTACGCCTGATTATGCACACCGGTCGAATTACTACAGCCAGTTCATCAGCGATGATGAAAGTCCGTTGAACACCTGGCTGATGTTCGAGGTATTGGGAGTGCTGGCCGGGGCATTTCTTTCCGGAGCACTGGCCGGAAGATTGAAGCTCAAGGTGGAACATTCCCCGGGAATTACTGCCGGAACACGCCTGGCGGCTGCCACTCTGGGCGGTTTTCTGTTCGGACTGGGCTCGCAATTCGGACGGGGGTGTACCAGCGGGGCAGCCCTGAGCGGTTCGGCCTCTCTCGCCCTTTCGGGTTTCCTGGCTATGATGGGAATTTTTGGAACGGGTTATGCCATTGCATGGATATTCAGAAAGATATGGGTTTAAAAAGAAAAACAACCAGGATATGGGACCACTGATACCACAGGGAGTTATTGATCCGGCATGGAACAATGTGTTCGCTCTGCTGATAGGTCTGGCCTTCGGATTTATTCTTGAGTCCAGCGGCTTTTCTTCCAGCAGGAAACTGGCCGGTGTTTTTTATGGTTACGACTTTGTTGTACTGAAGGTTTTCATGACGGCGGTCATGGTATGTATGATCGGACTGCTTTATTTCGATTATATGGGATGGATGAAGCTTTCGTCCATTTATATATTGCCCACCTTTCTGTATTCGGTGATCATTGGCGGAGTGATTATGGGCTTCGGATTCATTCTGGGTGGATACTGCCCGGGAACAAGCTTCTGCGGCGCGGTTATAGGGAAAATAGATGCCATGTTTTTTACGGTGGGATTATATTTGGGTATTTTGTTTTTCTCGGTCCTGTATCCGGTATTTGAAAAAATTTACCATGCCGCGAACCTGGGACCGGTACAGGTGCATGATCTGATCGGTATTCCGGCTGCCTGGTTTGCTTTTGCCTTTCTGGTGGCCGGGTTGATTGCATTTTTTGTGGTTTCGAAAATCGAAGCACGGGCAAAGAAGGTTGAATATTAACACATGATGATGAAGGATAAAGCATACTGGATCCTGGCAGCTGTCCTGCTGATGCTCGGAGGGGGACTGCTGGTTTTTTCACCTGCCGGAAAACCCGATGAACTGCCTCCTGAAGAGTTATTCCGGGCAATGCATGACTCCTCTCGATTCCTTCATACGGATGAAGTGACGCGAAGAATCATTGAAGAAGATCCTTCTTTATTGCTGATCGATGTTAGAAACTCCGAAAGTTTCCGGTCGTTCAGCCTTCCCGGAGCCGTAAACATTCCTGTGACCGACCTTCTGTTGCCGGAATGGGAAGATTACCTGAGGGCACCGGGAATGGAAAAGGTGCTGTATTCCAATGACGATATCATGGCCGGGCAGGCATGGATTCTTTGCACCAGGGTCGGTATAACCGATCTGTATATTATGCGTGGAGGCCTTAACCTGTGGGCCGATCATATCCTTGTTCCGGAAGCTCCTCCGGAAACCGCTTCCATGGAACTGACTGACCGGTACCGCTTCCGGCTGGGAGCCCGGTTGTATTTTACCGGAGGAACGGGTGCTGAGGTTTCGGTTATGCAGGCCGAACCCATTCCGGTAGTCAGGCGAGAGAAAAAAACTACCATCCAGGGAGGATGTTAAATTAACGTAAGGAAAATGAAAAACACGGCAAAAATCATCCTGACCTTACTTTTTGTTTTTATCGTTCTGGTTTTTCTGTTTTCAGGAAGGAATCAACTCCGGTATACCCTCAGTGCGGAAGAAGTATTACTGGAAATAATAAAGGAAGATTATGACATGTCACCCCGGGAGGCCAATGAAATTTCTGTGAATAAAGAGAAAACAACGGTTTTTATTGATCTGCGTGATCCGGTGTTGTACGATAACGGACACCTGGACCAGGCTGTAAACATACCTTCCGGGAAACTGCTTGACAGGCACTTCATGAAGATGCTCCGGAATTTCCACGATGAAGGCCTGACGATGGTGCTTTACGGACAAGATCATCGCGAAGCTGTCGGTCCGTTTCTGTTTCTCAGACAAACGGGTTTTAACCGGTTAAAAATATTAACGGGAGGATATGATTATTTTCAACGTGTTGCTGCCTCAGGTAACGGGGTGGAAGAACTTCCTGAACGGGTTTCTGAAGAGCCACGTTATGATTTTGCCGCTCTGATCGAAGAAATTGGGGGAGCCCCGGGTCAGGTTCAGCAGGCTATTGCACAGCCGGTGATCCCTGTAAGACGGGAGAAAACCACCACAATACAGGGAGGATGCTGATCAATTTGACCTGATGCAACTTTTCAGGATTTCCAGAAAACGGATCTCTTTTTCAGGTTCCTGTGCCGGATCCCAGATTGCAAGGGGTGAAAGGTGCCACTGATGCCATACCTTTTCCAACAGGGCAGTTCTGACCACAAGCAAAAGGTAAATTCCTGCATATGTTTGCCGGTGGTTGAGAAATGGACCCCAAAGTTTACCTGTCAGGTCAAATGGTCCGATTTCATCGATAACGATCAGGGAAGTTGTTTCAGGAGTGGCAGAACCAAGTATCCCGTAACCTTCTTGCATCGTTCCGGGATTGAACCAGAACCGGCCCAGCTTGATCCATCCTTCTGTGGCCTCTTTTCTGCAGAATGGCAGGGAATGGTTCTCACCGATAAATTCCAGGTCGTATCCTGTATGGCGGTTCCGTTCGTAAAGGGCTGGGGTGGTCCATCCTTTCAGCCGGCCGGTATAATCCGGCAGGTTGCCGATCACTGAACGCAGGGCAGTGGTTTTTCCCGAGCGGGTTTCTCCGGTAATAAAAAAGACCGGATGTGCTTCCATGTCCTTTAGTTCACCTGATCCAGCGCCTGGGAAAGATCACTGATCAGGTCTTCCACGTCTTCTATTCCAACGCTTAGCCGTACCAGCCCGTCGGTTATATCGGCCTCCAGGCGGGCTTCTGATGAAAGGGAGGCATGGGTCATGGAAGCCGGATGCTGTATCAGGGTTTCCACTCCACCGAGGGATACCGCCAGGGTGGCGAGCTGTACCGAATTGATCATTTGTTCGCCCGCATCAAATCCTCCTTTCAGTTCAAAACTGATCATAGCTCCCGGTCCCCGCATTTGTTTTCTGGCCAGCTCATACTGCGGATGTGATTTGAGGCCGGGGTATCTTACCCACTTGATTTTCGGATGTTGTTCCAGCCAGTGAGCAATCGTTATGGCATTTTCCTGGGCTTTTTCCACTCTGAGTGAAAGGGTTTTGATCCCTCTGAGCACCAGATAGGCCTGATGAGGGTCCATGTTGAAGCCCAGATTCACCATAATATGTCGCAGTTGATGATAAAGGGTTTCCGTTGATGTGATTATGATTCCACCCACAACATCCGCATGTCCGTTCACAAATTTGGTTACCGAATGAAACACAACATCGGCTCCGAGTTTCAGGGGGTTTTGCAGAAAGGGGCTTGAGAAGGTATTGTCTACTACCACCAGGATATCATGTTCATGGGCCAGTTTTGCACATGCCTCAATATCACTGAGCTTTATGGTAGGATTGGCGGGTGTTTCAAGATACAGCAGGCGGGTATTGGATTTGATAGCTTTTTTGATCAGGTCTGTGTCAGAAGTATCCACATAGCTGTATTCCACACCGAACCGGGAGAAATCTTTTTCCATGATACTCCTGGAAGGTCCGTAAACGGATGAGGTGCTGATCATATGGGCTCCTGTTTGAAGCAGGCCCATATAAATGGCGGACACCGCGCCCATTCCACTACCGGTGGCAATAGCCCCGAATCCGTTCTCCAGCACAGCCATGTTTTCTTCAAGGGCCTGCAGCGTAGGATTCCCAATGCGAGTATAGATGTATCCTTTTTCTTTCCCGGCAAAACGGTTGGCTCCCTGCCGGGCATTTTCGAATGCAAAAGTGGATGTCTGATAAATAGGAACCGTGGCACTGCCAAAGTCATCGTCATAATGGCCTGCATGTACCATTTGCGTGTTGAAGCCTTTGTTTCGGATGTTTTTCATAAAAAGGGAGTTTATAAAACATTAAAGGCGGGAAATCCCGGCCCTGAACCATGCTTTATGCAGGCATGGAATTTAATTTTTTATCGTGTTTTTTACGTGTTTGGCCAGACTGTTTGCAAATATAAAATCATTCAGCACCTGGTTATCGGAATGAAGGATTTCCCGGTTTGTTCCTTCCCAGCACTTCATTCCGTTGGCTATAAAAACCACTTTGGATCCGATCTCCATAACAGAATTCATATCGTGGGTATTTACGATGGTGGTCATATTGAATTCTTCGGTCAGCTCCAGGATCAGTTTGTCGATTACGATGGAGGTTTTCGGGTCCAGTCCTGAATTCGGTTCATCGCAGAACAGGTATTTGGGATTCAGAGCAATGGCCCGGGCAATGGCCACCCTTTTTTTCATTCCTCCGCTCAATTCATCGGGGTAAAGATGGTTTGAGTTTTCCATGTTCACTCGTTTCAGGCAGAAATTGGCCCGTTCTTTCTTTTCTTCTGTAGTCATACGGGTGAACATGTCCATGGGATAAATAATATTTTCTTCCACGGTGAGTGAATCAAACAGGGCTCCACCCTGGAAGAGCATGCCAATTTCTTTTCTGATGGATTTTTTGTCTTTGAAATTCAGTTTGTTGAAAACTACTCCGTCGTAAATAATATCGCCTTCATCCACTTCCAGCAATCCCACAATGCACTTCAGCAAAACGGTTTTGCCTGATCCGCTCTGACCGATCACGAGGTTGGTTTTTCCCCGTTCGAAGGTGACGGTAATATCTTTTAGTACCGTTTCATTACTGAAATGTTTGGACACATGTACCACTTCAATCATGAGAGGATAAGCTGGGTTAAGATCACATTGAACAAAAGAATGAACACGGAACTGTGTACTACCGCACGGGTGCTGGAAACTCCCACCTCCAGCGAACCTCCGTAGGAATAATATCCGTAGTATGAGGAAATGCTGGTGATAAGGAAGGCAAAAACCACCATTTTAATCACGGAATAGGTGATATAAAACGGGATGAAAGCATATTGTATCCCGTAAATAAAATCGGTTGGGGTAATCACCCGGGTAAAAACAACGGCAAGCCATCCTCCGGCCACACCCACTACCATGCTGAAAAGCGTGAGCAGGGGGAATACCAGGATGCAGGCGATGATTTTCGGCAGGATCAGGTAACTGGCGGAATTAACGCCCATGATCTCCAGCGCGTCAATCTGCTCGGTAACCCTCATGGTCCCGAGTTCGGAAGCAATGTTTGAGCCAACCTTTCCCGCCAGAATCAGTGCTACCATGGTAGAGGAAAATTCCAGGATCATGGAATCGCGGCATCCCAATCCAATAAGATAGCTTGGAAGGAAGGGGTTTTCGGTATTATAGGCCGTTTGCAGGGTAATAACAGCTCCCATGAATACGGAAATAATCAACACGATACCCACAGAATTCAATCCCAGTGCTTCCATCTCACGCACTGTCTGCCGGTAGTACATGATTCTTTTTTCGGGTTTTGTGAATACTTTAAGCATAAGCTCATAGTATTTTCCCACATGGAAGAAAAGGCCCATAACCTGATGAATTTTGATGATAAAATTACTAATAATTTGCGAAAACCGGACGGTTCCCGGTTTAACACCATACGTGATCCTGTGGTGCCATCATTTATTTTTTTACCTTTGCAAACGCTAACCATTTTCTGTCTGCCTTCAACGCCAGACAGTACCAATCGACATGAGTAAAAAGGACCAATTCTGCGTGATTATGGCCGGGGGGATCGGAAGCCGTTTCTGGCCACTCAGCCGCAGTTCAAAACCGAAACAATTTCTCGACATTCTGGGTACCGGTAAAACCCTTTTACGGCAAACCTATGAACGGTTTGAAAAAATATGTCCAACGAAAAATATTTTTGTTGTGACCCATAGCGAGTATGAAGATTTGGTGCAGGATCAGCTTCCCGAGCTGGACCGCAAGCAGATTCTGCTGGAACCAATGCGTAAAAACACGGCTCCGTGCATTGCCTATGCCTGTTTCAGGATACATAAAATAAATCCTGAAGCAAAAATTGTGGTGGCGCCTTCCGATCACCTGATCATTAAAGAGAAAGAATTTGAAAAAACAGTTTATCAGGGATTTGAATTTGTCAGCCGGCACAATGCATTGCTTACGCTGGGAATTAAACCCAGCCGGATTGAAACCGGGTATGGATATATTCAGACGGCAAACGGAGAAAAATTCCCCGAATTCCCGAATTTGAAAAAGGTGAAAACCTTTACTGAAAAGCCGGATTATGAAATGGCCAGAGTGTTTTATGAAAGCGGTGATTTTTACTGGAATGCCGGCATCTTTTTCTGGTCTCTTCCGGCCATTATGCATGCTTTCAGCAAATACCTCCCCGATATGCACGGCCTGTTCGAGGAGCGGGAAGGTGTTTTCGGAACCCGGGTGGAAAAGGAGCATCTTGAAATTATTTACGGAAACTGCTCGAGCATTTCCATTGACTACGGTATTATGGAGAAGGCGGAAAATGTTTATGTGATCTGTTCCGATTTCGGGTGGTCTGATCTGGGAACCTGGGGATCATTGTACGAACATCTTCCGCATGATCAGCAGGGGAATGCTGTTTCAGGCGAAAATGTGATGATGTATGATGTACAGAAGTCCATCATTCAGGTAGAAGGTAAGAAACTGGTGGTGTTGCAGGGGCTGGATCATTATATTGTAGTAGACACAAAGGAAGCGCTGCTGATTTGCAGGAAGCATGATGAACAGCAGTTAAAACAGATTGTGAATGATGTGAAAATAGAGAAAGGGGAAGAGTTTCTCTAACAAAGGCATTGAAAAGAAAAACCCGGATATTGCATCCGGGTTTTTTCATGCGTAAACTTTCATATCAATATTCCCAGAGATCGTGTTCAAAGTTGAACAGCTCTTCTTTGATTCTTTCCGCTTCGAGCAAAGCAGACCGGCCGGTTTGGTACTGATTGATCAAACGGTTGTCGTACACGTTCGATTCTGCAATGATATAGCTGCTGAACCGGCGCTGCATGAACAGGTCGTCATAGGATATGCGGTGGGCGTCATTTGCCGGATTGAAAACTTCATGATTGGCCAGAGTGTTCCTGAAATCGGGGTAATAGGCCCAGAACACACGCACCTTATTGGTCATATTCGTTTCAGGATCGGTATAAATCCGGATGGGGCATATGCCCAGTATTCTGACCCGCATGATGGAATGTTTTTTATCGAAATACCATTCTTCCCACAGCATATACTGCATTATTTCGGAAGTATTGATATCTCTTACAATGGTTGTTTCCTTGTACTCGCCGGTTTCAGGATCCTGGATGGTGATGGTTTCTTCCCCAGCTCCGAATTTTTTATTGATATCGTCCAGGGTGACTTTTTCCACCATATTATACATATCGTCTCCGTTGTACACATCAATCACTCCGCTTTTGATCTCACCCATTAGTACATCGATCAGGCTGTAACGGTCTCCCATTGGGAATTTTGGGAAATACAGCACCTGGTTCATTTTTTCCCTCAAATCAACGATTCTCCATATCTGTTTTGACCACATGACATCGGCTTCCCGCAAATGGGGATATGGAATGGGTCTTTTGTCATGGATCCCTTTATCATACAGCCTTTTCACATCATCCTGAGCGGTGGCGAACTGACCGGCCACTATAATTAACAGGAGAATTAAGCCCAATACTTTTTTCATGATATACACCATTTAATTAGTTCAATTTTAAAATAACGGGAGGTAGTGGCCTTGTATTGCCATCGGGACCTACCGCCCTGATATCCTGGAAAACAACCTGATCTCCCCGACGCAGTCTGTCAAGCAGTTGCCTCTGTGCCTCAGTGATCCGGTTGCTGTTTGATTCTTCTTCCACGGTATAACCGCGGTCGTTTATGGATATCTTGAATCCGGTAATACGGAACGACAGTTCGAAATCAAAATCTTTCATAACGGCAAAAATCCCGGCCTGGGCCATCAGTTCGGCCTTGCTGATGTCTCCTCGTTCGCGTCCGGCCACCTGGGCAACAGGGTCGGGAACATTTTTGACCCGGAAAGGTTTTGGGGGCATGCGGCGCTGCACGCCGTCCACTTCAGCTATCACATTGACAATCACATCGGGTTTGCCGGCACGGCCCGGTCTGACAATATAGGAACTTCCGCTTACTTTCCGAATGGTTCCTCTGGAAAGGCTTACCCTGATTTTATCTTCAGCCACTCCCGGAACAGAAATATCTACGGGGTTATCCAATCCGGAATAGAATACGTTCATTTTTGTTGGAGAAACCACAAGGCTGGCTTCAGCCACCTGGTAAGTTGACCTGAACGGGTAATCAACCATGGACCCGTCGGGCGCCTGCAGTCTGATCAGACCTCCCCAGCGGCGTGAACCCAGGCTTCCGGGCTTGACAGAATAGATACCCCGCCCGTTTTTGTCGATGGGTAATTCAGTAAAATCTCCAACCATCTGGTAAGTGACCACTCCGTCGGCAGTTACAGTGGAATCGTAATTCCCCACCATGATCCGGGGTTTCTGTGTGGTGTCGGTGGCGGCAATAAACACTTCGGCCCGGTATTCATTTCCCCGGAGAATGTAATTTGAATTGGGGATGACGGTGGGCACCAGCTTATTAAATTTGAAAGAACCGGCTTCAATCTGGTTGTACAGATAATTCAGCGTTTCCGCTTCGGCATTCCTGATATCCACCTGTATTTTAGAAAGAATGGTTACCACTGCCACCAGAGGTAAAGCATGGAAATTGTGTATTTCCCAGCTTACCCGGCTGCCGTCCTTTTCAGTATAATCATCCGTATTCAGGCTGTTGGCAATAGACTCTCTGATATTGACAGCCTCCACGGCTACGATATCGTTCATAATAAACTCCCTGAAATCAACTATCAGGGCTTTCAGGTCATAGGCTTTACCGTTCTGATCGGCACCGATCAGAACTTCTGAGGGAATGTTGTTTTCATCAATTTTCTTGATCTCGCGGGTATGGATCTGCCCTCCGGCTACAGCCTCACTGTCTTTGCCTTCGGCTTTGGTTACAATCTCTAACTTCAGGTCCTGAATGTAATTGATCAGTTCATCGGCACGCTGTTTTACTTCATCTGCCCTGCGTTTCCATGGTCCGGCTTTAACGGGATTTGAAACCGCTTTTTCCGCAAAATCCTGATAAATCAGTTCATTCTTGGCAACAAAGTTGGCGGTGGTTTTGGTCAACCCTTCGTCAACAAGTTTAAATGCTTCGACGGCTTCCTTTGATACATTCAGTGCCAGCAGGGCAGTAAGCACCAAATACATCATGCCGATCATTTTTTGTCTCGGGGTTTCTTTTCCGTGGGCCATAGTTCAGTAAATCGATTATTAACAATAGATTAGGTTATGTAGACCCTTTCAGGGATTTGATCTAACATTCATGGCAGCCAGCATATTTCCGTAAACGGTATTCAATGCGGCAAGATTCTGACTCAGCCTGGATACCTCTTCTCTGTATTTCTTCGTATCCTGGGCTGATTCCTTCAGATCATCAAGCATTTCATTCATTCCCGCATACATTTTCTCCGTGGCTTTGATTTGATCGTTTGTTCCCTGCAGCTGAAGTTCATAAACGGCGTTCAGTGCCGAAAGGTTTTTGTTGAGCGCCTCCAGCTGTTCGTTATATGACTTGCTGCCTTCTGAAATACTGAGAATGGAACCCGACAGACTTTCATAATTATTTCCCGACTGGGCAATAATGGTGGCCGTATTCTTGTAAGAGTCGGTTAGTTCTCCAACCGATTCCGCCAGTTTTTCTGTGGATTCCTGGTAGGCTCCGGAAAGTTTTTCAACCGATTCGGAAGCATTTTTCACTTTACCGACAAATTCGTTGGTTACCACCGATGCATCGGCAATGTTTCCCAGTTTGGAGGCGGTCTGGCTAAGGTTCTCCATTCCCTGACCCAGCTTTCTGAAAAGATCAGGGGTTATTTCCGCTTTTTCGAGAAGGGCATCGAATTTTTCCAGAGCGGAGGAACCGTCTCCACCCCTGCTGCGGGCGGAAGCCGGTCTTAATTCTTCAGCCTCGTCTTCTGAAATACCGGCAAGTTCGGGATATACCAGTGTCCAGTCCACTTCTTCATGCAGGGGTTCGAAAGCAGAGAAAAAGAAGATGGTAGCCTCGGTAAGCAACCCGACCGTCAGGAATAATCCGGCTGCTGGCCAGTGCTGAATTTTGAACAACGCGCCCACAATAACAACGGAAGCACCAAGCCCGTAAAGCTTAGCCATGAAATTTTTCCAGCCGCTGCTTTGTACTATTTCTGAAATGTTCATAGTGAATATTGCTTTAGTTAGAGATGTATCATCAATTATGACGGTTTATTCAAATCCCATATACGTTCTGACATTCCGGAATCCGATAAAGGATTTGGACGAGTCCTGATATTCATAGGTTCGGGTACTTACCTGAAGGAAATATCCAACGTCTTTCCAGGATCCTCCCCTGATCACTTTTCTTTTCATTACCACAGGATCGTCGGGAAGCGCATTGTATTTATAGGTAGGGTTCATATCGTGGGTAATGATATAGGCCGATTCGTCATAGGCACTCGAGGTCCATTCGGCCACATTACCTGCCATGTCGTACAGTCCGAATTCATTGGGGCTGTACGATCCCACCTTGGTAGTGATCATGGCGCCGTCATCAATGTAATTCCCGCGCATGGGTTTGAAGTTGGCAAGGAAGCACCCTTCGTCGTTACGGGTGTAAATCCCTCCCCAGGGATACATGGAAAGATCCAGCCCGCCGCGAGCGGCGTATTCCCATTCTGCTTCCGTGGGTAACCGGTATTCCTGTACATAGGAATTCCCCACGGAGGCCAGATAGTCATTCAGGAATTTGGTTCTCCAGATACTGAATGCATTGGCCTGTTTCCAGGTTACCCCCACCACAGGATAGTCATCGTATGAGGGGTGCCAGAAATACATATTGGTCCAGGGTTCATTGTAGGAATAGGTAAAGTCGGCAATCCAGCAAAGGGTGTCGGGATAAACCGGTACCTGGTCACGGATCACAAATGCCGAACGGTCCTGGATGGGAACTACCTCTCCCTGCTGGTTATAAACTTCTCCCTCATACTGACCGGTTTCAAAATTGTAACGGTTTGCACGCTTGGCAGCCTGTTGCAGATCAATCCAGAAGTATTCATAGATCAGTTTGCGGGTATCGATTTCCTTACGGCGGAAAAAACGCTCGTTTTCAGGGTAATACATTTCTTCCATGATGTCCCGGACTTCTTCTTCGCGAGGATCGATTTTGGTTTCCCAGTCAATAACGGGAGGATCGTATTCATCCCCGTTCTCATCCACTTTGTAAAAGCCTTCCAGTCCGGCTTCGGCAAGCTTGGTGCGAAGAATGCTGTCGCGTACATAAAATACGAACTGGCGGTATTCGTTGTTGGTGATCTCCGTTTCATCCATCCAGAAGGCATCAACCGTTACCGTACGTGTCATGGTATTCATGGCATTGGCCAGGTCCTGGTCGGCAGGGCCCATATTGAAAGCCCCCTGGGGAACAAACACCATTCCATATGGATCGGGTTCAAACCATTTCTTTCGGTTTGAAACACCAACCAGCTCCCCATTGGATTTATAACTCCCGCAACTGCTGAGAATTACCGCCAATATCGTACTGAAAAAAAGCAATTTTTTCATAACGTAATCTTATTTATATGCTAAATAACAATAAATTTTTCAAAAATTTACAAGAATCTCACACTTTTATAACGCTCAGGCGTTCGCTCAACCCTGATGCTGAAACAATACGAGAGCATCAGTTCATGACTTCCCCCGCTGTAATTCTGCAGCGAAGTGGTGGCATAATCATACGAATATCCCACCCTGATTCCGTTGAACAATTCCATACCTATCATGGCCACAATAGCTTCCCCCGGTCTGAATGAAACGCCTCCCCAGAGTTTTTTATTGTACAGGAGCATTAGATTCAAATGAGTATGGGTTATTTTTCCGTCTGTTTGGACCAGCGCTGATGGGGTGATTTCAAAAAGAGGATTGGGGAGAAGAAAACTGTAACCGGCTGCAAGATAATAATGCCGGGCAAGATACGATTCTCCGCTGGTAGTGGTATACCTGACGGAGGGCTCATTCAGGTGGGTGGAAGATATTCCGGCAAAAAGACGGTCGTGCTGGTACCATATTCCAACTCCCATATCAAAAATAACCTGACTTTCCTTGCCTGTAGGAATAAGTTCGTCTTCTTCCGGTGTGGAAAATCCTTCTCCTGTAGGAATATTCCATTCGGGATCCAGTATGCGGTTCTGTATGCCCAGGTTCAGCCCCATGCTTAATCTTCCCGGCCCGATATCCAGTTTGTAGGCATATGCTCCCTGAATACCAAGATTTTTGTCGAAACCAATAACATCCCGCAAAATGCTCAGACCAGCCCCGTGACTGGTGCCGAATAAACGGAAAGGAGTATGGACATTCATCACAGTAACTTCCGGTCTATTACTGAACCCTACCCACTGTTGACGATTCAATGCTGAAAGGCAGATCATATCCTGACTTCCGGAGTATCCGGGATTAAATGACTGGTAATTAAACATATATTGACTGAAATGCGGATCCTGCTGCGCCATGGAAATTATGGTTCCCATGACCATCACCGTCAGAATCAATATCCCCTTTTTCATGCCAACCTCCTGGCTAAAGCTTATTTACCCTGCATTTTCGTAAAGAGTAAAATAAGTAAAAATATTATTCTCCAACAAATATTGTCAACATCTTGTGTTGATAAGCATGATCTGACAGTGATACATTATACCGTTTTTCTCCCGATTATGTTACCTGAATGGCCGAAAAAATGCAGAAGAATGACCACGAAATTGATAAAAAGCCCTGCAAACGGAATGAATGGGCCCAATTTCCGGATGAATTGCCCCGGCTCACTTGTTCAGTTCAGTTTCTGATAGAACCTGAGCCACCGTTCCGGGACTTCCTGATTGCTGGCCTTGAGATAGTCTTCGTAAGAACAGGCAATTATTTTCACCTCGCGATGGTCACCTGAAATAACAGGTACCTCACACCACCATCTCCCGGAATAAATACTCTTGTAAAAAACCAGGGTGTGATCGGGTTCAGAAAGATTCACCATATATTTTGTAAATTCCTTAGAAGAAGGTCTGGGAAACTCTTCCCTCCATCCGGAAAAGCCATCCATGTAGTACCAGATGATCTCTGCGGCCAGCCGGGACGTCTGGTCGTTGATATCAAATTTCGGGTTTGTTTCAAACACACCGAAACAGCGCGGCCTGTTTCCTGCACCGGCATACTTTGCCAGCTGACAGATTTCTTCACTGTAGAATCCGTTGGGCGAAGGAGAAAAATACCCGGGAGCATCTGACTGTTTGACTGAGCTGATATCCAGGCTGATAATATCGGCATCCCGGAATATGGGTTCGGTTTCTTTCATGTCGGCCCGTATCTGTCCTATTCCTATGCTTTCATAGTTATTTGACCGGAGCCTGTCAAGTTGTTGGCGACTTAGATGGTAAACCTGGTGCCCCAGGTTGGTATAGTGAAACAGGGCTGGATTTTCGCCAAACAGGACATCTTCCAGGTAGGTTTCGGGTGTTGTGTTTTCGGTTTCAGAGGGAAGGTCCAGCCGGCTGTCGATGGTTACCAGGTTGGGCCTGAGATTCAGGGTCCGGTAGGCCATGTACATGCCACGGGTCAGATCCTGAGTCCCCCCCAGCAGAATGGGGCAGATTCCCGCTTCAATGAGGTATGCACTCACTTCTCTTACCGCATAGTAAGTGTCTATCGGATTTTTCCCGGGTTTGATGTTCCCCAGGTCAATAACAGGAATGTGCTTACCTGTACCCGAAAGTTGATAAAGACATTTTCTTATGTGGTCAGGGCCTTCAGCGGAACCGGTGTTTTCCGAATTCCTGTCTTCCGGAATTCCCATGATAGCCAGCACATAGTCTTTCACTTCGGGAATCGGCTGGTCGGGGGTGTGCTTGCGGATTTGTCCGGCAAGGGTATGTTCCACAGGCAGGAACTGTGTCTCCGGAGGGTCCAGACTTACCGGGTTGAAATAATCGTTCAGGTTCATATGTCAGAATGATGCCAGTATCAGGATTTTTTCTTTCCTGTGGATTTCCCTTTCCGGATAATTTCCTTGCAATCCTGAAAAGTAAGCTCTTCCGGAACCCTGTCCCTGGGTATCCGGAAATTATCTTTCCCGTATTTGATATATGGTCCCCATCGTCCGTTCAGGATTTTCAGGTTCGGATCTTCTTCGAACTCTGTGATAACCTTCTTTTTGTCTTTTTCTGTTTTTTCCCTGATCACCTCTATGGCCCTTTCTATATTTACTGACAGGGGATCATCCGTTTTGCGGTTCAGGGAGTAAAACTTCCCGTCGTATTTCAGGTAAGGGCCATACCTTCCTATTCCGGCGGTAACTTCTTTTCCCTCATATTTCCCGACTTCTCGCGGTAATTTGAATAAACGGAGAGCCTCTTCCAGGGTGATGGTCTCAATGCGTTGATTCTTCATCATACTGGCAAAACGAGGCTTGTTTTCACCACCGCTTTCGCCCATCTGTGCCATGGGCCCGTAAGGGCCTATTTTTACCGTTACCGGCTCACCGCTTACCGGGTCATGGCCCAGAAAACGTTCACCGGTCTTTTTTTCCGATTGCTCCAGGGTTTCTGTCACTTTCCTGTGAAAATGATCATAAAACCTGTCGATCATTTGCTGCCAGTCGAGTTTGCCACGGGCAATTTCATCGAACTGTTCTTCAACAGTGGCTGTAAAATTATAATTGAGAATATCGGCAAAATGTTCCACCAGAAAATCGGTAACCAGCATTCCGATATCGGCCGGAAAAAGTTTGCTTTTTTCACTTCCGGTCATTTCCGTGCGGGTTTCCGATTGCACCTGCTGTTCTTTGAGTGTCAAAACCCGGTATTCGCGTGATGTGCCCGGACGGTCTTCCTTTACCACATATCCGCGTTGCTGGATCGTGGAAATGGTGGGTGCATAAGTAGAAGGGCGACCTATTCCCAGCTCTTCCAGTTTTTTTACCAGACTGGCTTCGGTATACCTGGGCGGGTGCTGGGTGAATTTTTCTGTGGCAACGATTTGCCGGGGGTCGAGAACCTGGCCTTTATTTACCGGAGGCAGCAGATGCCGGGCTTCTTCCTCCTCCTCGGAACTTTCCCGGTATACTTTCAGGAATCCGTCAAATTTCAGGATCTCACCGGTAGCGGTAAATTTTTCAGAGGACCCGGATATACCGATCTGTACGGTGGTTTTCTCCAGTTCGGCATCACTCATCTGGGAGGCAATCGTCCGCTTCCATATCAGTTCGTACAATTTCTTTTCCGTCTGGGTGCCCTGAATAGTCTTCTGATCAAGATAGGTGGGGCGAATGGCTTCGTGTGCTTCCTGGGCGCCTTTTGATCTGGTTTTGTACTGCCGCGTTTTTATATACTTTTCACCGAATTCGCCGGTAATGGTTTTTCTTGCTACTCCCAGCGCCATCTGGGAAAGACTGACCGAGTCGGTTCTCATATAGGTGATCTTTCCCGCCTCGTAAAGGCGTTGGGCCACCGACATGGTTTGGGAAACGGAAAATCCCAGCTTTCTTCCGGCTTCCTGTTGCAGGGTGGAGGTAGTGAAGGGAGGCGCAGGCGATTTCTTTGCCGGTTTGCTCGAAACGTCGGTTACGGTAAACCGGGCTTTACGGCAGCTCTCCAGAAAATTTCCTGCCTCCTCGAGGGTGGAGAAACGCGTGGGGCATTCTGCGTTGAGAACATGTTCCTTGGCTTTCGAATCGGTAAATGTAAATTGCGCTGTAACCCGGAAGGAAGAAGTGGGTCTGAACTGCATAATCTCCCTTTCCCGCTCCACCAGAAGTCTGACGGCAACCGACTGAACACGCCCGGCAGAAAGAGAGGGCTGTATTTTTTTCCAGAGAATGGGCGAAAGTTCGAAACCTACCAGCCGGTCCAGAATCCTTCTTGCCTGCTGGGCATTCACCAGGTCGCGGTTTATTCCCCTGGGTTTTTTAATGGCTTCCTGAATGGCTTCTTTCGTAATCTCATGAAATACGATCCGTCGCGTCTTTTCAGGATCCAGGGCCAGTACTTCAGCCAGATGCCAGGCAATGGCTTCGCCTTCCCGGTCCTCATCCGAGGCCAGCCATACGGTTTTTGCCGATCCGGCCAGCTTTTTCAGTTCCGAAACCACTTTCTTTTTATCGGGAGATACAATGTAATGCGGCCGGTACCCGTTATCAATGTCTATGCCCAGATTCTTTTTTGCCAGATCACGTATATGTCCGTAACTCGATTTGACCAGAAATTCTTTCCCCAGAAAACGTTCTATGGTTTTCGCCTTGGCCGGCGACTCAACAATGACCAGGTTCTCTTCCATTCCCAACAGCTTTGGTGATGTGAAAAATCCACACAAAGTAAATCATTTCGGTTTCGAAGTTCAAAATTTTTACCTAACATAATCGTTATATTTATTACTTTTACCCCAATTAACGGAGATTTCATGAATAATGAAACACGAAAAATCCGAAAATACCTGATCATTTGCTGGTCAGTTTTTGCCGCTCCGTTTCTGATTATGGCCATTTTGTTTATCCTGATCTCAGCCGAAGTGTTCGGGCCGATGCCCAGCTTTGAAGAGCTGGAAAATCCTGAAAGCAACCTGGCTGCCGAAGTATATTCAGCCGATGGGGTCCTGATCGGGAAATTTTATATTCAGAACCGTACCTGGACAGATTATGAAGACATATCCCCCCAGGTGATCAATGCCCTGATTGCAACCGAAGATATTCGATTTTATAAACATTCCGGAATAGATATCCGCGGACTGGCCCGTGTGGTGTTCAAAACGGTGTTGCTGGGTCAGCGTGAGTCGGGAGGCGGAAGCACCATTACCCAGCAGCTTGCAAAAAACCTTTTTCCGAGGGATACAACACGTTACCAGTCTTCATTGAAAAGAACCATCAATCTGGGAATTACCAAGTTCAAAGAGTGGACCACCGCTGTTAAGCTGGAACGAAGCTATACCAAGGAAGAGATCATTACCATGTATCTCAATGTGTTCGATTTTCTTTACCAGGCGGTGGGGATCAATTCGGCTGCCCGGATCTACTTCAATACCACTCCCGATTCACTGAGGCTGGAGCAGGCAGCCCTGCTGGTGGGAATGGCCCAGAATCCTTCTTATTACAATCCGGTAAGACGACCCGAGGAAACCATGAAACGCCGGAATGTGGTCTTAAGCCAGATGGTGAAGTACGGATACCTCTCACGGGAAAAATACGATTCCCTCAAGCTTATGCCCGTTGAACTCGATTTTAATGTGGAAGGCCATAATGAAGGGCTGGCTACCTATTTCAGGGAATACATCCGTACCACCATGATCAAATATGAACCTGAACGGGAAAATTTCTTCAGCGCAGCACAGTATGAGGATGCGCTGTGGGAATGGAACAACAATCCCCTTTACGGATGGTGCAGAAAAAACCAGAAACCCGACGGCACAAACTACAATCTTTACCGTGACGGACTCAAAATATATACTACCATTGACTCGCGAATTCAAAAATATGCCGAAGAGGCCGTCAGGGAACACCTCGGAAAGGACCTGCAGGTTGTTTTCAATGAGGTGGCCGAAGGATACCGCAATCCACCCTTCTCCGATGACCTGAACCGGAATGAGGTGGAAGAATTGATCAGGCTTACCATGCGCCGCACCGACCGGTACAGAAGTTTGCAACGTTCCGGTGTTTCGGAAGATTCCATTGTCACCAGCTTTAATACCCCTTTTCCCATGAAAGTGTTCTCATGGGAAGGGGATATCGACACAGTTATGAGCCCACTCGATTCCATCTGGTACTATAAGTATTTTCTGCGATCGGGATTGATGGCTATGGAACCGGGTACCGGCCATGTAAAGGCCTATGTCGGGGGACCCGATATCAGATACTTCAAATTTGATGCGGTGACCCTCCAGAAAAGGCAGGCAGGAAGTACTATTAAACCTTTCCTGTATACCCTGGCCATGCAGGACGGGTATTCACCCTGCCATAAGGTTCCCAATGTTCCGCAAACCTTCCAGGATAACGATTCCACCTGGACACCCAGAAGTTCGGGAAACCCTGAAAACTGGGGAAAAATGGTTACGCTCCGCTGGGGCCTGGCCAATTCTGAAAACTATATTTCGGCCTGGCTCATGAAACAGTTCAATCCTGAATCGGTTATTGATGTTATGCAGAAAATGGGGATCAGGAGCTACATCGATCCCGTTAATTCCATTTTCCTGGGAACATCCATTATGTCGCTCTACGAACTGGTGGGGGCCTTCAATACCTTTGCCAACAAAGGTGTGCATGTGCAACCCCTTTTCGTTACCCGGATTGAAGACAAGAACGGGGATGTGATACAGAGCTTCAAGCCCCGGGTGGAAGAGGCGATCAATGAAGAAATTGCCTACCTTATGGTGAATCTGCTGGAAGCCGTGGTAAAGGAAGGAACCGGTATCAGGCTTCGTTATAAGTATGAGTTAATGAACCAGATCGGAGGAAAAACAGGCACAACACAAAACCAGTCCGACGGATGGTTCATGGGAATTACCCCGCAACTTACAGCAGGGATATGGACCGGATGGGAAGACCGCAGCATCCATTTCAACTCGCTGGGCCTGGGAAGCGGGGCCAATATGGCTCTTCCCGTCTTCGGCCTGTTTATGCAGAAGGTGTATGCCGATTCCACCCTGCATGTGTACCCGGAAATGACCTTCGATGCTCCACCTCATTTCAATCCGGATATTCTTGACTGCGAGAAGTACGAGAACCTGCATAATGATCCTGCACGAAGGCTCGATGAAGTGATATTCTGATCAGAAAAGCTGAACGGGCATAGACTGGCCGGGTACCGAACGGATCAGTTCGCGCGTGTACTGTTCTTTCGGATTGCGGAACAGTTCTTCCGCCTCTCCGGATTCTACCAGTTTTCCGTTTTTCATGACCAGAACCCTGTCAGACATATACTTGACCACGGAAAGATCGTGGGAGATGAAAATATATGTAAGGCCGAATTCTTCTTTCAGCTGGTTCATCAGGTTCAGGATCTCGGCCTGTACCGATACATCGAGTGATGAAACCGATTCATCAAAAATGATGAATTCCGGTTCCAGGGCCAGTGCCCTGGCGATGCCGATGCGCTGCCGCTGACCTCCCGAGAATTCATGGGGGAACCGTCCGGCGTGGGAGGGATCGAGCCGGACTTTCTCCAGCAGCCGGTACATTTTCCTTTGCCTGCTTATCCTGTTTCCCGAAAGACCGTGTACACGCATGGGTTCCATGATGGTTTCCCCCACGGTAATTCTAGGATTCAATGAAGAATACGGATCCTGGAATACAATCTGGAATTTTCGCCTGAAAGCTTTCAGCGCCTTCCCCTTGATTTCCAGGGTGTTTACCCCGGAATACAGGATCTGTCCCGACTGGGCATGTACCAGGTTGAGCAGGCTTCTGCCCAGGGTGGTCTTGCCACATCCTGATTCCCCTACCAGGCCTAATGTTTCTCCACGGTAAACTTCGAAACTTACGCGGTTTACCGCCCTCACCGTTTCTTTTTTCCAGCCTTTCCTTCGGGTAAACCAGGTCTTCAAATCCTTGATGACCAACATGGGCGGGGAAGAATATATCTGTTGCCTTTTGCTGATCTGATCTTCTTCCCGGCGCTCTTCCGGTTCGACCTTTCCCTTCTCCAGAAATTCCCTGACTGTAGGCAGCCTTACAGGCTGCCGGGTATATACGGGACGGCAATGCAGCAGACCTTTGGTATAGGGGTGTTTCGGTTCTTTCAGTACATCTGCCAGGGGCCCCTGTTCCGCCAGCATTCCTTCCTGCATCACGGCCAGGCGGCCGGCAATCTCACTGATCAGTCCCAGGTCATGGGTGATGAACAGAATGCCCGGCCGGTATTTTTCCTGCAGATTTTTCAGCAAACGGATGATCGACTGCTGAATGGTTACATCCAGGGCGGTGGTTGGTTCATCGGCAATCAGCACGGCCGGACGGGTACAGAGGGCCATGGCCATCATTACACGCTGTCTTTGTCCTCCCGACAATTCGTGCGGATAGGCATGATATATTCTTCCGGGCCCGGGCAGGTGCATCTCTTCAAACCAGTGCAGTACTTCCTCTCTGATCTGACGTGGGGTGAGGGATGAATGGATAGCCAGGGCTTCGGCTACCTGGTGACCACAGCGCATAGACGGGTTCAGTGAAGTCATGGGTTCCTGGAAAACCATGGAAATGTGCCTGCCCCTGATGGCCGTCATTTCCTCTTCGTTTAAACGGGTAATACTTTTTTCTTCCGGCGTTCCCGGATAAAGAAGGATACTGCCCCGGACAACATGTGCCCCGGGAGGCAGCAGCCTGAGCAGGGCCAGACCGGTCAGGGTTTTTCCCGACCCCGATTCTCCTACCAACCCCAGTGTTTCACCCCGGTGCAGTTCGAAATGCAAACCGGAAACCACCGGCTTATGTGATGGCCCGAACGAAACCGTGAGGTCCTGTACCCGGAGAATGCATGTGTTGTTGTTCCGGTTCACCTTCAGGTGACGTTTGAGCCGAATACGCGGCGCAATAATTCGGTAACACGGGCCTGGGGATCGGTGCGGATCTTTTTCTCTTCTTCTGCCAGCTTTATAAAAAGCGCCTGCACCGTTCTTTCTGTTACATATTGCGACAGATCGGTCTCTACCTCACGGGTAAAGGGGATCTTGTTATAGGCGGTGGTGATGTCGGTCCAGTAACGGGTCACTTCCACCTGATCAAGGGTAGTTTTTACATCCGGTTTGAAGACCGCAATGAGAGAGGCTGTGGTTTTGTTCCTGAAATAGTTCGTGGCAGCATCATCGGGCCCTTTCAAAATCTGCCGGGCATCTTCAAAGGTCATTTCCCGGATGGCGGCCAGAAAAATGGGGCCGGCCTTTTTCACAGCTTTTTCTGCACCCCGGTTCATGGTCAGGATAAAATCATCCACCAGCTTGTCCATTCCGATGCCCCTGAGCTTTTCTTCCACTACTTTGGCTTCCTCAGGGAAAGGGATTCTCAACAGAGCATTTCCGTAAAATCCGTTTTCCTGACCCAGGTAGTCAATAGCATGGTTTGTTCCAACCGAAAGAGCTTCCTTCAGCCCGCTGACAATTTCCGGGGTGGTCAGTGGAGTGCCCGAAACGGGCATTTCCAGGTTCTGAAGGACATCACATGCCTGAATACAGCACATTGTCAGAATAATGGCGATCCATTTTTTCATAACGGTAATTTTTTTAAAGATAGGGAAGAATTAATGAAATTCTAAATCGGCAAGAACCGGAAGATGGTCGGAAGGGAATTTCCCCGACCATGAATCGCTGAGTATTCCGTACCTCAGAATAGAAACCCCCGCTGAAACAAATACATAATCAATCCTTTGCCCGGGTTTCCCGGCCATATGAAACCCGCTCCAGGTACCGTCGGGTCCGTGCGGGGGTTCCCGACTGACCAGATATCCGTCGTTCAGATGCATGCCTTCTTCCGGATCTGTCAGGATCCGGTAAGGCTCCGAGGAAGGGAGGAAATTGAAATCGCCGGTAAGAAACAACCGGTGCATCACCGGCAATTTCCTGTATTTTCCGCTTAATGAGCCGGGCGCTCTCCCTTCTGGCTGTTTGTCCCACATGGTCGAAATGGGTGTTGAAATGATAGAAGGTTTTTCTGTTATGCCGGTTCCTGAATTTGCCCCAGGTAACAATCCGGGGGCAGGCCGCATCCCAGCCGATTCCCGGTGTGCCGGGATTTTCAGATAACCAGAACTGGCCGTTCTGCAAACATTCCAGTTTTTCTTTATTATAAAAAATTGGGGAATATTCTCCGTTCCGGGCCCCGTCATCCCGCCCTGTGCCGATCCTTGCATAATCCTGCAGGAGTGAATCAAGTTGTGTTACCTGATGGTGCAGGACCTCCTGCAATCCGGCCACGTCGGCCCGGTGAAAACGGACCATGCTGGCCGCCATTTCTTTCCGGTACGGCCATGCATTATCCCCGTCGGCCGGTGTGTCGAGGCGGATGTTGAACGTCATGACGGTAAGGGATGACTCGCCCGCATCATGCCTCTGCCGGCAGGATAACGAAAGAATAAGAACGAGGGCAGTAATGCAGTACTTCATAACACGTTTGTTTTACAGGTACCGGAATATCACCTGAACTATTAGCGGAATATCTTTTTCACCAGATCTTCTATCCGGTTAACGGCAACAACTTCCGTATTTCCTTCCGGCTTGGGCAGCCCCTTGGCATTGTACCTGGATATGACCACTTTGTCGAATCCCAGACGGGCTGCTTCCCTTATCCGGATATCGATACGGCTTACCGGCCTGATTTCTCCTGAAAGACCCACTTCAGCCGAGAAACAGATCTTTTTCGAAACGGGAACGTCCAGGCTGGAGGAAAGAATGGCCGTTACCACAGCCAGATCCAGTGCGGGATCCTGTACCCGGATGCCTCCGGCTATGTTCAGGAACACGTCGCTGGCTCCCAGCCTGAAACCGGCCCGTTTTTCCAGTACGGCCAGTAGCATGTTCAGTCGCCTTGCATCAAAGCCGGTGCCCGAACGCTGGGGGGTGCCGTATACCGCCGAACTGACCAGGGCCTGGGTTTCGATCAGAAAAGGACGGATCCCGTCGATGGTGGCTCCGACAGCCGAACCGCTCAGATTTTCATCGTGTTGTGTGATAAGGTGTTCAGAAGGGTTCAGTACTTCTTTCAGCCCGTCCTGTTGCATTTCGAAAATTCCCAGTTCGCTGGTGCTTCCGAAACGGTTCTTAACCGTCCGAAGGATGCGGTACAGATGATGGCGGTCGCCTTCGAACTGGAGAACCGTATCAACAATATGCTCCAGCACCTTTGGGCCGGCAAGGGCCCCTTCCTTGTTGATATGTCCGATGAGGAATACGGAAAGATTGTTTTCCTTGGCATGCCTCAGCAGCTGGTTGGAGCACTCTCTAACCTGCGACACGCTGCCGGGGGATGATTCCACCCTTTCGGTATAAAGAGTCTGGATGGAATCGATTATGACCAGGTCGGGTTCCATGTGCTGCAGATGACTCAGAATATTTTCCAGGGAGGTTTCCGACAGGAAAAAGCACGATTCGTTCTGCATGTCCATGCGTCCTGCCCTGAAACGGATCTGTGAAAGGCTTTCTTCGCCTGACACATACAAAGTTTTTGTTTTTTTGAGCTGCAGGGCCAGTTGCAGGGCCAGGGTCGATTTGCCTATGCCGGGCTCTCCTCCGATCAGTACTACCGAACCCTGCACCAGCCCGCCGCCCAGAACGCGGTTCAGTTCATTGATGGGCAGAGGGATACGGGACTCCCCGTCGGGTGAAATTTCCGTGAGGGGAACAGGTGCATTTCTTTGCAGGGGAGGCCGTGAACCGTGCAGCGAATGGTCTTTGACCACCACTTCTTCCACATACGTGTTCCATTCATGGCAGGAAGGACATCTTCCAATCCATTTCGGAGAGTTTGCCCCGCAATTCTGACATACGAATACCGTTTTTTGTTTGGCCATTTGCCGGTTTTTTCAGCCCCTGAGCTTGTCAATGATCTTACTGGTAGAATGTCCTTTGATAAAAGGAAGGATCACCACCTGTCCGCCCGACTGCCGCACGGTTTCCGCACCGGCAATCTCCTCTTCCCGGTAATCGCCCCCCTTGACCAGAATATCGGGTTTCACCAACCGGATGAGTTCTTCCGGGGTGGGTTCGCTGAACATAACTACGGCTTTTACCATCGGAAGCATAGCCAGCGCCAGGGCCCGGGTTTCTTCGTCCTGTACGGGGCGGTTATTCCCTTTCAAATTTCTAACCGAACTGTCGGAATTCATTCCGATGATCAGCACATCTCCCAGTGAGGCGGCTTCACTCAAATATTCCAGGTGCCCACGGTGCAGGATATCGAAACACCCGTTGGTAAACACGATACGATGTTCTTTGAATCGCCAGATGGTCAGCATACGGACCAGATCCTCCTTCTGCAGTATCTTTCTCCGTGCCGATTGCATGTACAGGTTCATCATGATATGTTTATTTGGCTGATTCTTCTTTTTCCGAAAAATACCAAAAACATGGAAATTCCCCCAACGATCAGGATCAGGAGTGTTTGAGATTCATGTGAAATGATGGCATAGACCAGTCCGTCTTCACGGGGTATGCCATACAGTGAAAGCCCCAGGCTTACCAGCAGGTGATAGGTGCCGATCCCGCCCTGTACAGGCAGCGTCATTCCTATGGTGCCGAAAACCAGTATAAAAAGCCCGTCGGCAGGGCCCAGGCTGCGGGTGGCGGGAATGGTAAAAAATACCACCCAGGTCATCAGAAAATACATGCCCCATACCAGAAAGGTGTACAGTAAAAATTCCCCCCTTTTTTTCATTCGAAATACCGAGCGGATTCCTGTCATAACCCCCCGTATTACTTCCCTGATTTTTGAAAATCCCCTGATACGCAGGATCTGATGACGGAAAAGGATCAGGGCGGCCAGGGAAGAAAGCAGCAGGGATGCCAGGACGATCCATAGCGCCGGGTGCGACAGATAAGCCTCTCTTACTCCTTCATATGTGGGCAGGAAAATGGTTTCCTGTATGAAAGATCCGAAAAAATGGATCTTAATAAAGAATACAAGGAAAAACAGAATAATCAGCATAAGGAAGTCGACGGCACGTTCGGCCACTACGGTACCCAGCAGCTGACCCACCGGCACCTTGCTTTTCCTGTTCAGAGCCGCACACCGGGTAATTTCTCCGATACGGGGGAAAGCGTAATTGGCCAGGTAACCGGTCATTACCGCCAGAAATGTATTTTTCAGGCCGGGCCTGTATCCCAGGGGTTCTATCAGCAGGTTCCAGCGGGCGGCCCTCAGGAGGTGGGAAATCAGGCCGAAAGCCAGAGAAACAACCACCCATGCGTAACGGGCATGGATCAGTTCTTCCAGAAATGCCGAAAAGCGGATGCCCCGGAAGGCAAAATACAACAGGACTAAACCAATCAACAGGAATAGAAGGAACTGAAGCCCTCTGGAAAGTTTCTGTCGAAAGCCGCTCACCTATTTTTTCAGTTTGTTGGTAGCAGTATCGGGAAATACAATAACGGGACGGAAATGTTTGGCTTCCTCAAAATCCATCATGGCGTAAGAAATGATGATCACCACATCTCCCACTGTGACTTTCCTGGCGGCGGGGCCGTTCATAACGATCTCTCCCGACCCTCTTTTTCCCCTGATCACGTACGTATCGAGCCTTTCCCCGTTGTTCAGGTTCAGAACCTGCACCTTTTCATTCTCAATGAGATTGGCTGCATCCATGAGATCCTCATCGATCGTGATGCTCCCAATATAGTGCAGGTTGGCATCAGTTACGGTGACCATGTGGATTTTCGATTTGAGGACTTCAATGTTCATAACCCTGCAAATTTACTAAGAAAATCTGATATTGTCTATCAGGCGCACTTTGCCCAGCTTTACTGCAATGCATCCAACCGTACCTTTGTTTTTCTGCCACCGGCTAAGAGGAACCAGCGTCCGGTCATCCACAATTTCAAAATATTCCACCTCCATGTCTGGCAGTTGGCTGAGCTGCTCTGTCACCCATTGTTTCACTTCCGTTAGGGTAGCTTTGTGCCGCATGGCCCTGGCCCGGGAAAGAGCACGGGATATGGATGCGGCCGTTTTCCGTTCATCGGGCGTGAGCAAAACGTTTCTCGAACTCATTGCCAGCCCGTCGGGTTCCCGTACAATAGGACAGGCAACGATCTCGACCGGAATATTCAGATCTTTTGTAATATGCCTGATAATAGCAAGTTGTTGAAAATCTTTTTCTCCGAAATACGCACGGGTGGGATTCAGAATTTCGAAAAGCCGGGTGACCACCTGGGCTACCCCGTTGAAATGCCCGGGCCGGTATGCGCCTTCCATAAAACGGTCCAGCCCGCCAAAATCAAAGGTTCTGGTATCGGGTTCAGGATAGATCTCTTCTACCGGAGGGTGGAATACCGCATCCTCCCCGCGCATCCTATCCTGCAGGATGGATATGTCTTGCTCCGGGTTGCGCGGATATCTGCGGAAATCGTTTGGATCATTGAACTGGGTGGGATTAACGAATATGCTTACCACCACCACATCGTTCTCACTCAGGGCACGGTTTACCAGGGAAAGATGGCCCCTGTGAAGAGCTCCCATGGTGGGAACCAGCCCTACCGTTTTTCCCTCAGCCAGCAAGGGCAACAAATATTCGCCTATGGAGCGGTTGTCGGTGAACAGATGCATGTGTTGCTTTTTCTGTGCTGCAAATATAACCAATAATTCAACCGGTTGTCAAGTTAACCGGACAGGTCACTCGAGCGGAAAGAGGTTGCGCCGGAACCTTTCGGGAACCGATCACGGGATGTATCAAGAATTTTTACTAATTTTGCAAAACATTTCGGCACAACGGTTCCGCTAAATGAAAAGCAAACGAATATTATTTGTTTCCCAGGCAATCACTCCTTATCTTCCGGAGGATCAGATTTCCCGTATAGGCAGGTACCTGCCCCAGGGAATCCAGGAAAAGGGAAAGGAAATACGTACCTTCATGCCGCGGTTCGGATGCATCAACGAAAGAAGAAACCAGTTGCATGAAGTAATCCGGCTTTCGGGAATGAACCTGATTATTGACGATACCGACCATCCCCTCATCATTAAGGTGGCATCCATTCAGGCAGCCAGAATGCAAGTGTATTTTATTGACAATGAAGATTACTTTCACAGGAAATTCGAGTATGCTGACGACGAAGGGAAGGAATTTGCCGACAATGACGAACGCCTCATCTTTTTTGCCCGTGGCGTTCTTGAAACGGTGAAAAAACTGAGATGGCCGCCGCACATCATTCACTGTCACGGATGGTTCACATCCCTGATCCCACTATATGTGAAAAAATCGTACCGTGACGATCCCATTTTTTCCGATTCCAGAGTAATTTATTCCGTTTATGACCGCTCATTCCGTCAACCCCTTGATCCGTTCTTTACCAGAAAACTGAGTTATGAAGGGATTGAACCCGGTGATCTGAAGCATGTCGAAAAAAAGGCCGATTTTACTGGTCTGAACAAGCTGGCCATCGAAATGTCCGATGCAGTGATCCAGGGAAGCGAGACAATAGATCCGGCCCTGCTTTCGTTTATCAAAAAATCCGGGAAAAAATTCCTGGATTTTCAGTCAGAAGAAAAATACATTGATGTGTATTCAGATTTTTATGACGAATTGCTAAGCCAGAAAATACATGATGCTAAATAAATTCTTCCGCCCTGTTTCCCCGGTGTTGTTTGGCGGTATGATCATATTTCTTTTGTTTGCCCGCTGCGAAAAGGAGCCGGGAACTATTGGCCTTACCATTCAACCGGATGCCGACCGCCCCCTCCTGGCCTATTTTGATACCATGACAGTGGAAGCTTATACACTTTCCGTCGACTCGGTTAGAAGCGATGAAAATCTGTATTCCCTGGTGGGCGAAATGGTCGATCCTGTGTTCGGCGCTGTAGAAGCTTCTTTCATGACCCAGATTGTTCTTTCCGGATTGTATTTCTATCCGGGAGTGAATCCTGAACTGGATTCGGCGGTTATTTATCTGAAGGTAAATGAACGCTACGGAATGGGCGAAACCGAATACCAGCTCAATATCCGGGAATTGATACAGCCCATTGATATCGATTCAACTTACTATTCCAACATGGATCCGACACCTTATCTTTCGGGCTACCTGGTGGGCACCACCACTTTCTCTTCAACTGATACCGTTATCCAGTGCACCCTCAATCCCCTGATAGGAAATAAACTGATTGAAGATTCCCTGGCTCTTTCGTCCCAGTCGAATTTCAGGGAGCATTTTTACGGGTTTCATATCAGTGCGGAAAAACTTTCAGGCAATGGGGCTCTGGTTGCTTTTGATCTTCTTTCGGAAGAAAGCCGGGTGGATGTGTATTATTCCAATGCCAGCGCCGATTCGCTGAATAACAGCTTCCTGATCAACTCCTCCAGTGCCCGGATCAATATCTACCGGAAAGATCTTTCTCAGGCCGATCCTCTGCTCAGGATTCAGCACATCGGTACCGGTTTCAAAGATTCGGTTTGTTATGTGCAGGGATTGGCGGGTGTGGAAACTTATCTCCATTTTCCTTTTCAGGAAAACTGGACAGACAGGATCCCCGGAGCCGTCAACAAGGTCACGCTTACTCTTCCTGTTGAAAACCACGATCCCACGGCCACGGTTCTGGAACCCGCTTCCCGTCTGATCGCTCTTTACAGGGCCGAGGATAACCGGTTGCTCTATCTTCCGGATAAAGGCCTGGGAGAAGAATATTTCGGGGGATATTATGACAAACAGCGGAAAGAGTATGTTTTCAATATCACTGATTTTTATAAGGATTTTCTGCTGGGGAACAGGGATCATATCGACATGTATATCAGAGCCAATGAATACACTACCACCCCGCACCGGGTGGTACTGACCTCGGGTAATAACTCCAGGCCGGTTACTTTGAAGGTATATTATACCGGGTTCTGAGAAAAAGCAATAGATAGTTGTACCAAAAATTCCTGAACTATGTGTGGAATTGTAGGTTACATAGGAAGCAAAGAGGCCTATCCCATTCTGATCAATGGACTGAAACGTTTGGAATACAGGGGTTACGATTCGGCGGGAATATCCCTCCTTGACAATCAGATCAAGATCTACAAATGCCAGGGGAAAGTGTCGCGGCTGGAAAGCTTTGTCACCAGCAGGGATATCAGCGGCAGTGTGGGAATTGGCCATACCCGGTGGGCTACCCACGGCGAGCCCAACGATGTGAATGCCCACCCGCATCGCTCGATGAACGGCAAATTCGTGGTGATCCATAACGGGATCATTGAAAATTACGCCCGCCTTAAAGAGAAACTCAGCAGCAGGGGTTATACCTTTGCCAGTGAAACCGATACGGAAGTACTCGCTAATCTGATTGAATATATTTACCTGAAGGGCAAACTTTCTGCAGATATAGCCGTTAGACTGGCCCTGACCAAGGTAATCGGTGCTTACGGGCTGGTGATTATGTGTGTGGATGAGCCCGATAAGCTGATTGCTGCACGGAAGGGAAGCCCTCTGGTGATTGGCGTGGGTGAAGGCGAATATTTTGTGGCCTCCGATGCTACTCCCATCGTGGAACATACCAAAAGTGTGATTTATCTCAATGATGATGACGTGGCCGTGATCAGCCGCGATGAGCTGGTACTGAAAAACCTGAAAAATGTGCCTCAGACCCCGGTTGTGCACACCGTCGACCTGGATATCGGTGAGATTGACAAGAACGGGTTCGACCATTTTATGCTCAAGGAAATATTCGAACAACCCCGGTCTATTCTCGATACCTTCCGGGGAAGGGTTTCCGGTGATAAGAAGGAAATTCATCTGGGGGGACTGTATCAGGTAATGAACCGTTTGCAGGAATCCCAGCGCATCATCATGGTGGGTTGCGGTACCTCGTGGCATGCAGCACTGGTAGGCGAATATCTTTTTGAGGATTTTGCCCGCATCCCCGTGGAGGTGGAATATGCTTCGGAATTCAGGTACCGGAATCCTTTGATCACCAAAAAGGATGTGGTGATTGCTATCAGCCAGAGTGGCGAAACGGCAGACACCCTGGCAGCCATCAGGCTGGCCCGTGAAAAAGGAGCCCTGGTGCTGGGAATATGCAATGTGGTAGGATCGAGCATTCCGCGTGAAACAAATGGCGGGGTTTATACTCATGCCGGGCCCGAGATCGGTGTGGCTTCCACCAAAGCCTTCACAGCGCAGGTAACGGTACTGACCATGATGGCGCTGCTGCTTGGGTACAGGAGGAAAACCTTGTCAAAGGCCAATTACCAGCGGATGGTGAACGAACTGACCTTGATCCCTGAAAAGATAGAACGGATTCTGGAAACTAACGGAAAATACAGGGACATTGCCGCCCTGTACAAGGACGCCAATAACTTTCTTTACCTGGGAAGAGGATATTTCTTCCCGGTGGCCCTGGAAGGGGCTCTCAAACTTAAGGAGATATCCTACATTCATGCGGAAGGCTACCCCGCCGCCGAAATGAAGCACGGACCCATTGCATTGATCGATAAAAATATGCCTGTGGTGGTGATCGCCACCAAAGACAAGTCGTACGACAAGATCGTCAGCAATATTCAGGAAGTGAAGGCCAGGAACGGAGTGGTGATCGCCGTGGTGACGGAAGGCGATACCGTTATCCGTGAAATGGCCGATCATGTGCTGGAGGTTCCCAGTACCGAAGTACCTCTGGCCCCGCTTACCACCGTGGTGCCCCTTCAGTTGCTTTCCTATTATATAGCTGTGTTGCGGGGATGTAACGTTGACCAGCCCAGAAACCTGGCCAAGTCGGTTACCGTGGAATGATCCGGTGATTCATCAAAACGGCCGGTCGTAGTATTGCCGGTTGTAATATTGCCGGTATTCACCGGTAATGACATGATCAAGCCATTCCCGGTGTGAAAGGTACCAGTCAAGGGTTTTTGCCAGCCCTTCCTGAAAACTTACCCGGGGTTCCCATCCCAGTTCCTTCCTGATCTTTTCCGCATCAATGGCATACCTCAGATCATGCCCTGCCCGGTCTTTCACAAAACTGATCAGCCTTTCTGAACTGCCGGGATCGTTCCCCAGCCTTTCATCGGCCAGCCGGCATAACAACCTGAGCAGGTCAATGTTTTTCCATTCATTGTACCCGCCGATATTATAGGTTTCTCCCGGTTGTCCCCTGTGAAACAGCAAATCGATAGCCCTGGCATGGTCTTCTACGTACAGCCAGTCGCGTATGTTTTCTCCTTTTCCGTATACGGGAATTTCCTCCCCGTTCATGATCCGGTAAATAGCCAGGGGGATGAGCTTCTCGGGGAACTGGTATGGTCCGTAGTTGTTCGAACAATTGCTTATCACCGCCGGCAATCCGTAGGTATGGGCAAAAGCCCTGACCAGATGGTCTGCCCCCGCCTTGCTGGCTGAATACGGACTTTTCGGGTCGTAGGGGGTATCTTCCCGGAATTTCCCTTCCCTGCCCAGCGAACCGAAAACTTCGTCGGTTGAAATATGGTAAAACAACTTTCCTTCGTATGATCCTTTCCAGTAATCCCTGGCCAGGGTGAGCAGGTTTCCTGTTCCCACCACATTGGTGCTGATGAATTCGGTGGGATCGGATATGGACCTGTCTACATGCGACTCGGCCGCCAGATGAATGACTGCATCGGGCCGGTGTTCCTCGAACAGTCGCTTCATTTCTTCCCGGTTCCGGATATCCCCCCTGACGAAAAGATAGTTCTTCTCCTTTTCGATATCTTTCAGATTTTCCAGGTTTCCTGCATAGGTCAGCAGGTCGAGGTTGATAATGCGGTATTCCGGGTAGCTTTTTACGAAATGTCGTACCACATGGGACCCGATAAAACCGGCCCCGCCGCTGATCAGTATGGTTTTATTCATCGCTGAATGGGTTTTCCCTGTATTTTTTCTCCCAGTTCCAGGCCGTCAGCATGGCATCATCCAGGGTGCTCCGGGCTTCCCACCCCAGTTCAGTATTTGCCAGGCGGGTATCTGCCCATACTTTTTCCACATCTCCCGGACGGCGGTCTACAAAACGGTAATTGAGTTTTACGCCCGAAACACGCTCGAACGACCGGATGGCTTCCAACACAGAAACTCCCTGACCGGTGCCCAGGTTAAATACTTCAAAAGGATGTTTCTGCTGTCCGGCCAGTAAACGTTCAATGGCCACCACATGAGCCCGGGCCAGATCGGTAACATGCAGGTAGTCACGAATGGCCGTTCCATCGGGGGTGTTGTAATCCCGGCCGAATACTTTCAGCTCTTTTCTGAGCCCGATGGCTGTTTGTGTGATGAAGGGAACCAGATTGTCGGGGATGCCCTGGGGTAATTCGCCGATCAGGCCCGAAGGATGGGCTCCGATGGGGTTGAAATACCTCAGGGAAATGACGCCCATCGCATGGTGGTTCACAAGAAAATCCTGAAGGATTTCTTCCGAGATCTTTTTGGTGTTTCCGTAAGGAGAGGCGGGACGCTTCACCTGAGCTTCCTCCGTTACCGGCAGCTGGTCGGGTTGCCCGTAAACGGTACACGAAGAAGAAAAAACCATGGCAGGCACTCTGTGTTTTTTCATTCCTTCCAGCAGATGGATAAGGGAAACCAGATTGTTGTAGTAATAATCCAGCGGGCGGGCAACCGATTCCCCTACCGATTTGAGGGCGGCAAAATGGATCACCGCCACGATATCCGGATACCTGTCAAACAGGCCCAGGGTTTTCTCCTGCCGGCAAAGGTTGAACTTTTCGAAAAGAGGACGTTTACCGGTGATTTGGGCAATCCGGCCAAGGATCTCCTCGCGTGAGTTTGACAGATCGTCTACCACCACCGCCTCATACCCGGCCTCCTGCAGTTCAACCACAGTGTGTGATCCGATATATCCGGTTCCTCCGGTAACCAGTACCTTTTTCTTCATTGTTTACAGGCTCCAGTAGGTAAGTTTTTTAATTTTTCCCCGGTAAATGCCCTTGATATCGACAAAAACCGCCTTTTTTCCGGCCAGTTCAAGAAAATCGTCTTCCGTAAGGCCTGCATATTCTTCATGTCCCACCGCCAACACCATGGCATCGTAGTTCCTGTCGGGCTGAGCCCTGAGATCAATGCCGTATTCTTCCTTCACTTCTTCGGCCGATGCTCTGGCATCCAGCACATCCACATGCAAACCATACGATTCAAATTCGCGGATCATGTCAACCACTTTGGTGTTTCTTATATCGCTCACATTTTCCTTGAAAGTGATCCCCATGACCAGCACCTTCGCCCGGCTGATGTTTTTCCCGGCAGCGATGATCTTCTTCACGGTTTGCTTGGCTACGTATCCTCCCATGGAATCGTTCACATACCTTCCGGCATTGATAATCTGGGCATGATAGCCCAGCTCGCGCGATTTATAAGCCAGGTAATACGGGTCAACCCCGATGCAATGGCCTCCCACCAGTCCGGGCGAAAAGCGGAGGAAGTTCCATTTGGTGGCGGCAGCCTCCAGTACTTCATAGGTGTTGATTCCCATGCGGTTGAATATGATCGAAAGCTCATTCATAAAGGCGATGTTGATATCCCGCTGGGTGTTTTCAATGATCTTGGCCGCTTCGGCCACCTTGATGGAACTGGCACGGTGAATTCCGGCCCTGATGATCAGTTCATAGGTCAGTGCAATGTTCTCGAGCGCTTCCTCATCATTCCCCGATACCACCTTGGTGATGTTGGTCAGGGTGTGCACCCTGTCGCCCGGATTGATCCTTTCGGGAGAAAAACCCACTTTGAAATCCTTCCCGGCCGTAAGCCCCGATTCCTTTTCCAGAATGGGAATGCAGTCTTCTTCCGTACATCCGGGATATACCGTGGATTCATATACCACATAATCCCCCTTTTTCAGCACTTTTCCTACCGTTTTACTGGCTGAAAGAAGAGGTTTCAGATCGGGCTGATTGTGCTCATCGATGGGTGTGGGTACGGCCACAATATGAAAATGGGCTTCTTTCAGTTTTTCCGGGTCGTGCGTAAAACGGATCTGCACCCCTTCGAATGCTTCGCTTCCTATTTCTCGGCTGGGATCCTGCTTTTTGTTTAACATGGCAATCCGGTGTTCATTCACATCGAAACCTGTTACCGGCATATGGCGGGCAAATTCCAGGGCGATGGGAAGTCCAACATATCCCAGTCCGATGACGGATATTCGCTTTTTCCCTTCTGTTAACTCTTTAAACATGCTTTTTTCCATGGCGCTTCAAACATCATTTTTTGAAAGGTTATATAAAAGGGGATGTACCTCTCCCGACAGCCCTTCGGGCTGAGCGTTCCTGATATGATACACTATTTCTATGGAACGGCGAATATCTTCAATGCCAAATCCGTTGCCTTTCAGGATCTGGCGGTAACTTTCCGTATGCAGATCGGTAAATCCGTCGGAAAACTCAATTTCTTCGCCGTCAATCCGGATTGACCGGTAGGTTCTTTGTCCCTTTTTTCTGACCGCTTCGGGAAGATCGGCTGCATTCAAACTGAGGAACCACCTGACCCTGGCCTTTTCGAGTTGCAGGAAGCCCGACGCCCTGTTGTTTTCCAGTAAATGGACCCTGTTCTCGGCAGGTTTGCCGAATATCCAGGTCAGCATGTCGAAAAAATGCACCCCGATATTGGTGGCAATCCCTCCCGATTTCTGTATATCTCCTTTCCAGGAGATGAAATACCAGTGGCCCCGGCTGGTGATGTAGGTAAGGTCGATATCGTAAATCTTTTCTCCGTTTTCCTGATCGATTTTTTTCTTCAGAGCCTTTATTGACGGATGAAGCCTGAGCTGCAAAATGTTGTTGACCTTTCTGCCGGTTTCCTGTTCAAACTCCTGCAGCGCATCCACGTTCCAGGGATTCAGTACCATGGGCTTCTCGCAAATGGCATCGGCCTGGTGCTTCAGGGCAAAGCGGATGTGTGAATCGTGCAGGTAATTGGGAGAACAGATGCTTACATAATCGATGCGTTTTCCAATACGGCGCATCTTGTCAATATGCCTGTCGAACCTTTCGAATTCAACAAAAAAATCGGCGTTGGGAAAATAACTGTCCAGAATCCCTACGGTATCAGACGGATCAAGGGCGGCCAGCAGAACATTCCCCGTATCATAAATGGCCCTGAGGTGTCTTACTGCCACGAATCCGGCAATACCTATCAGGGCAAAATGTTTCGGTTGGCTTGGGTACTTCATCGCGATATCCCGATTCATCATTTGTTAATCAATCATTTTTCTTACCCGGTTATTTTCCAGCAGGTATTTTTCCCCGCTTTCGGCACAAACGGCTATTCCCTCTTCATTGAAATCCAGGCGGTGTCCGTACTCGCTCATCCATCCCACCTGCCGGGCAGGATTTCCCACCACCAGGGCATAGGGTTTCACTTCCCTTGTAACCACTGCTCCGGCTCCGATAAAAGCGTATTCACCAATGTCGTTACCGCATACGATGGTGGCATTCGCCCCAATTGAGGCTCCTTTCCTCACATATGTGCGAACGTACTGCCCTCTTCTCACCACGGCGCTGCGGGGATTCACCACATTGGTAAATACCATGGAGGGACCCAGGAAAACATCGTCTTCACAGATCACTCCGGTGTAGATGGAAACATTATTCTGTACCTTGACATTTTTGCCGAGAACCACTTCCGATGAAATCACTACGTTCTGGCCGATGTTGCATTCTTCTCCGATCACCGCTCCGGTCATGATATGGGAAAAATGCCAGATCTTTGTGCCCCGTCCAATGCGGGCTCCCTGGTCAATTACAGCCGTTTCATGGGCAAAATATTCCTTTTCGGTGCTCATGGTCTGAATGCATGAAGTTGTTCCACAATATATTCCTGCTGGTCGGGCGACAGTTCCGTATGCATGGGCAGGCTGATCACCTGCCGGCACAGGGAATCGGTTACCGGGAATTCGCTCTCACGGTACCCCAGGTACGCATAGGCTTTTTGTGCATGCAGGGGCACAGGATAATACACCATGGCCGGTATGTTTTTTTCATGCAGGAATTCTCTCAGCCGGTTGCGGTCTATTCCTTTTGTTTTCAGGGTATACTGATGGAAAATATGGGTGGAAAAGGGACTACGCGCCGGAATGTCAAACCGGCCGGAAAGCTTCAGTGCTTCGTCATAGCGTGCAGCGGCTTCCTGGCGGCGGGTGTTGAAATCATCCAGGTATTTCAGTTTAACCTGCAGAATGGCGGCCTGCAGGGTGTCCAGCCGGGAATTGACCCCGATGCGGTCATGATAATACCGCGCCTTCATGCCGTGGTTAACAATCGAACGCATGCTGGCTGCCAGCTCATCCGACTCTGTGAAAATCGCTCCCCCGTCGCCGTAGGCCCCCAGATTCTTCGATGGGAAAAAGGAAGTGCAGCCGATATGACCCAGTGTGCCGGCTTTTCCTGTCGTGCCCCCTTTCCCCTTATATTCCGCTCCGAGTGCCTGGGCTGCATCTTCTATCACATACAGGTTGTGTTCGCGGGCCAGTTCCAGAATGGGCTCCATATCGGCACACTGACCGAAAAGATGCACGGGCACAATGGCCCTGGTGCGTGGAGTTATGGCTTTGCGCACAGCCTCGGGAGTTATGTTGAAGGTGTGGGGATCCACGTCCACAAATACGGGTTTTGCTCCCAGCAGGGCAACCACTTCCGCAGTGGCAATAAAGGTAAAATCAGGTGTGATCACCTCATCGCCGGGTTTCAGCCCGATGGCCATCAGCGCCACCTGAAGGGCGTCGGTGCCGTTTCCGCAGGGAACCACATGTTTAACCCCCAGGTAATTTCCCAGACCTGTGGCAAATTTACCTACAGCCGGTCCGTTGATAAAAGCTGTGGAATCAATGACTTCCCGGATGGCTGCGTCTATTTCTCCTTTCAGCCGGCGGTACTGGCCGGTAAGATCTACCATCCTGATCTGTTCCATACGAAGCAGAATTTTTGCGAAGATACCAAATTCGAAACGAATGACGACAAAAACGAATGGATTTCAGCTGATGGAATACCGCAGGAAAAATTGCAGAGGGAATTTATTGTGAAAAATGATGACATGCTCTGAATATTTCGTAATTTTGCCTGAGATAAAACCCAAAAGAACATACCGTGGATATTGTTGCCCACATCCGGCAGTTGCTTGTTTTGCATGATTGTGTCATTGTCCCTGATTTCGGAGGGTTTGTTGCCAATTATCAACCGGCTGAAATCGATTTTGAACGGCATGTATTTTCCCCGCCTTCCAAAAGGATCAGTTTTAACAGAAACCTGTCGGGGAACGACGGTTTGCTGGTGGGTTATATTTCCGAAAGGCAGGGCATAGGCTATGTTGACGCCCGGAGGGCCGTGGCCGGGTTTGTGAAAGAGGTAAAAGACCGGCTTGAAAAAGGGAAACCTTTTCATTTTGAGGATATCGGCCGTTTTCAGTATGATGAGCGGCATAACCTGCAGTTCGAACCCGACCATACACGGAATTATCTGATCGGATCGTACGGCCTGTCTAGGTTTACGGCTACCCCGCTGGAGGATTATGACGTAAGGAAGAAGATCAGAAAGTTCAGAGACAAGCCTCCGGCCGGAAAGCGGCCTGCCGGAAAAACCCTGCGGCGTGTATTGATTGCTATTCCCGTACTGGTCGCTCTGGCCCTGATCCCCCTTAAAACCCATTACCTGGATGATCTGAACCTGGATTTTTCTTCTTTCCAGTGGTTGAAGAAAAAAGAAGCGGTGACAGAACAGCCGGCCACTCCCGGACAAACCGCCCGTTACAACGATGATGTGGAGGAAGGCAAAGAAGAAGAGGCTCAGCCGGTAATGGAGGAAAAGGAAATTCCTGTGGAAGAAACCCCTGAAAAAGTCCTTCCCGCCCCGGCAGTAAGCCGGTATTATTTGATTGCCGGTAGTTTCCGTAGGGCAGAAAATGCCCATACCCTTCAGGGCGAGCTTGAATCAAAAGGATATTCCTCCGAGATCCTGGAAGCCGGAAACGGATACCTGCGGGTATCTATGAGCGTTTTTGATAATAAAGAGGAAGCCCTTCAGTCTCTTCAAAGGATCAGGCAACAGCCCGGCAGACAGTCGGTGTGGCTGCTGAAAAATCCATGAGACCGTTTGTCTTCGGGCATAGCCACATTGGGTTGTGTGGTTCGTGTTTCGTGTTCAAATGGTTCTGTTTAAAAGATGGTGGTTAACTACGTAGATACTGTGTTAAAATCCAAATAATATTTCAAAAAACACTACTTTTGTATTTAACCGAAGGAAGGCTTTGG
>OMKS01000365.1_pt1 | contig 42536 bp, 35 predicted proteins | sample 1674721 | NCBI WGS metagenome assembly OMKS01 (sample SAMN06264996, study PRJEB25208) | sediment metagenome | isolation source: hot spring sediment | place: USA: California | collected 2014-09-02 | reverse complement strand
GTGGGCTCGGAGATGTGTATAAGAGACAGAGGCTGAACATGCGCGCCAATAGGGATTCTCCCGTCGAAGTGAATGTGAGCGTCTGCACGCCCAGCTCCTCGATTGTGCTCCGCAAAAACTGCATGCGGAATTTCACGCGATCGTTAATGTCCTTGTCATCGAGGAAAACGCCCACGATGAGGCTGGACAGCGAGCCGAGAAGCTTCCAGCCGACAAGCTCGTTATGGTTGTTCTCCGGGAGGAAAGCGCTGTATGCGAGTTGTTTGGCGTTCTCGTTTATCTGCCCGCGGAATCGCACCGCGACGGCATTGAAGTGCCAGTCATCCGAGTAAATAATCGGCATTGTGCCATGGAGGATGGTTGCCGCACTCTTCGCGTCATTGTTTTTCCATTCTTCTTTCGGTGAAAGCTCCTCGACACCCTCTTCGAGAATTGCGATTGTCTCGTCAATATCGGCAGATTGGTCGTCGATAAGACCGAGGCGCTCGAAGATTGTCAACAGCGGCGCAAAACTATATCCCAGGGCGGCGCGCGGAGGAAGTCCCGGCGGAAGCACAACATGGGGTATGCCGATTTCCTGCGCGATTTCTATAATCTTCCCGCCGGTGGAGAAGGCCATCGCGGATGCGCCCTTATCCAGTGCTTCGTCGAAGCTCGCGAGCGTCTCCTCGGTGTTCCCTGAATAGCTTGAACCAATAACCAGCGAGTTCTCTCCAACGAATGCCGGAAGCTGATAATCCCTATTGATGATGAACGGCACTTTTAGCTTGTCAATTGCGTATGCGCGAACGAGGTCGCCGCCGATGGCGCTCCCCCCCATGCCGCACAGGACGATATTGTCGAAGTTTTTACCCTCAATAACCGAAATATCGGCTTCGAGAGCTAAATCGCGCCCCACGCGAAATTGCTCAGGGAAGCTCTTCAGAAGGTCGAGCATTCCGCCCGGGTCGATTTTCTTTATTCTCTCCAAGTCGTTGAGCATAAGCACCTCCGAAACTCTTATTCGTAATATGATACGCAATATAATCGAAATAGGCGTTTAAGTCAAATGAATAAATGATGTATGAGATTTTTGCTTATATAGCGTTCGGGGGCGTCGGCGGCCGTAAACGGCCAGCGAAGTAGTCGGGGCGCGATCGCCGTGCCAAGTAGAAGACATCCTACCGACTACTTCGCTCCTTCCTGCGATTTGATAAATCGCAGGAAGGGCCGACGCCCCCTCGTAGTGACAGCGAAAATTTTTGTCGGAGAGCTTGATTACGAGGTTTCAAACGCATATAATAAAAGTATGACTATCGATGAAACTACGACACTGGAAGAATTGATCTCGCTTGACGCCGAAGTGATGAAGAAATTGGCACGACACGGCCTTCACACGCTGAGTTGTCCGGGGGAGTTGTATTGTTCGCTAAAATGTGCCGCCGGCGCGCGGGACATTCCGCTGGAGCACCTACTCGATGACCTCAACTCTTAGATGAGCTGACCTTCCCATCTTCCATCAACCTTTGGGCAACGGGAGATTCTTTAAACTGAGCATCTATCCATTTCTCGATAAGCGATCTCCTGAACCGCCATTCTTTGCCGAATTTCGCCGCCGGAAGAACGCCCTCCTGTGCCCATTTGTAAATAGTTTGCGGCTTGAGTTTCAAAAACCTCGCCACATCCTGAACTGTCATAATCTCGTCTTTATCGTGCATCGGTCGCGCTTTCCTCAAAAACGGCATCATCGAGCTTTTCGGGCAAATCTAGGCCGGGATTAATATCGGGCGACTTATTCGGCTTCTCCTCTGAACCATGCTTCACATCTCTGTCACCAAGGATAAAATCCCCGAAAGTCCTGAAGACATGCGAATAGAAATTGCCCTCCTGTTTGCGGAAAAGTTGGAATTCGAGATTGCGATTACCCAAAAAAGGCCGAAGATTCCACGCAAGTTGCGTCCCCACAAACGCGAAAATTAACACCCATATCTGAAAGACGCGGACGCCCTGCTTCGGATAGACCGAGTGCTCCTCGCAGGCATAAACAAGCCCGTCGTTGAGGGCTTTCATGCCCGTGAAACCGGCAACGGTGAAAACAGCCACATGCAGAAGCCGCAGAAAAGTATAGCTCGAACCGATGAGCTTAAAGAATATTACAATCGGCGCAAACGAAGCGAGAACGCACGCCGAGAGCATGAACGCCGTTAAAATCATCGCGAGCGATTGGCCGAGCGTGAGCTTGCTCCCGAGCAGAACGTTGAAAATGAACAGCGCGGGATAGCAGACCAGTAGAGTCAATACGAAAAGCGCCGGCACTTTGACCGCCGAGGACAAGGCCTGCGCCGGTGAATTGTAAAGGCCCATCGCAACGCCGTATATCGCGAATAGGATTAGTGCGCCGATAAGCATTTTCCCGACTATCACGCCAATTCTGTCGGCTTTCAAAATGCTGTCGTAGAATGCCTCACGGTCGCGGAGAACAGTGTCGAAGACTTTCATTTTCATTATCATCTCCTTTTTCACGAAATATAACTATAAAATCTATTATTGCAATATATTTTATTGTTTTTTATTGTTTGTTAAAAAACAAGGGGCCGAAGCCCCTTGTTCCAAAGAAGATTGATTTTATAACGAGTTTCGCGCTCTAAAACTTCAGCCCGCTGAAGCCCAAGAATGCCATGCTCATTAGTCCCGCGATGATAAACGCAATCGGCAGGCCACGCATGAGCTTCGGGACGGGTGCGAACTCCAGCCTCTCGCGGATGCCTGACATCATAATCAGTGCCAGCGTGAAACCTATCCCCGCAGAAATACCGTGAACGAGCGACTCTATGAAGTTGTAATCGAGTGTCATCGTGTTCAGCTCTGCGACACCCAGAATGGCGCAATTTGTTGTAATCAACGGCAGGAAAATCCCCAGCGACTCATAAAGCGCAGGCGACATCTTCTTGAGCACAAGCTCCACAAACTGCACCAGCGACGCTATGACAAGGATGAATGCAATCGTGTTGAGATAGCGCAAATCGAAAGCGTGAGCTTCCGCGCCACTCCCGAGTGCACGGGCGATAATCCAGAACAGATTGCTCTCCCCCGGTGAAAGGAAAAACGCCCAAATCGTCCATGTAACAGCCGATGCGAGAGTCATCACAAAGATGACTGCCATGCCCATGCCTATCGCGGTTTCCGTCTTTTTGCTGACGCCGACGAATGGACATAGTCCCAAAAATCTTGACAGGACGAAGTTATTTATCAGGATTGCGCCAATTGCGATAATCAGGATGTTTGCCATTAGCACTCACCGCCTTTCGGCGTCGTTTTTTCGAGAATCCAGCGTGAGAGGGCAACCATCATACCCAAAGAGAGAAACGCCCCCGGCGGGAGGATCATTAGTAGCGCGGGCTGGTATGAGCTTCCCATGAGGTTATGCCCGAATATCGAACCTTCGCCGATAAGCTCCCTGAACGCGCCGAGAAGAACCAATGTCAGCGAGAACCCCAGCCCCATGCCGAGTGCGTCGGCAGTGGAACGCAAAGGCCCGTGCTTGCTTGCGAATGCCTCCGCCCTGCCGAGTATCATGCAGTTGACCACGATTAGCGGAATGAAGATGCCGAGCGCCTCGGACAGCGCGGGCGTGTATGCCGCCATGACAAGCTTGACGATTGTAACGAATGTCGCGATGACCAAGATGAAAATCGGAATTCGTATTTTGGGCGGGACGAGCGGCTTTATCAGCGAGACAATGATGTTGCTCATCAGCAAGACAAATGTCGCGGCGACGCCCATGCCGAGGCCGTTCACGGCACTCGACGTCACAGCCAGCGCGGGACAAAGCCCAAGCCCGAGCACAAGCACCGGATTCTCGATGAGAATGCCTTTGGAAAAATCTTTGAAAAGGTTGTTCTTGCTCATTCTTCACCTCCCTCGGCGGTTTCGAGGATGTCGTTCTTTTCGGTTTCCTCCGGTAGGCGTTCGATTGGCGGGGAGGCCTTCTCCAGCGAGGTTTTGAGCTTATCCGCGGCGTCGGCCACGGAGCGGGCAACAGCCCTGCTTGTAATTGTTGCACCGGTGATGGAGACAAGCTCGCCGCCGTCCTTGTCAACCTCGAGCTTCCCAATCTCCCTGCCGTCAAACTGCTGAACGAACCACGGCCTCTGTTCGTCCTTTCTCACCTCGAGAATCTTCGTGCCAAGCCCCGGCGTCTCCGCCTGAAACACTATTTCGATGCCCTTGACAGTGAAATCCGTCGAGAGACCTACTACGGTGCGGATTGTCGAGGAGAAGCCCGCGCCGTGCGCCGTGACGACATATCCGGCGATTTCGCTGTGCTCCTCGTCGATGTATCCGGTGATAAACTCCACGCCGTCGGCGGTATCCGTGACGAAGACTACGGCCTCCGGCAGAACCGCCTCGATTGCGGCCATGCGTGCGGCTTCTTCCTGTTCGGCAATAATAGGTGCTGTCTTCGAGTTAATAATCCCCAGCGCAAGTCCCGCGACGAGGCCATAAGCCATGAGAATAAGCCCCGGTCTAATAATATCTTTCACTATTGCCCCGCTTTCTTCGTGCCGAAAATACGCGGCTTCGTGTGGCGGTCGATTATCGGGGTGAATATGTTCATTATGAGAATCGAGTAGCTGACGCCCTCAGGATATCCGCCCCACCTTCGAATGAATACCGTCAGCACTGCGCACCCGATGCCGAAAATCCAGCGTCCCTTCTTCGTGATTGGGGTGGTCACCATGTCCGTAGCCATGAAGAACGCGCCGAGGAACAGCCCGCCGGTGAATATCTGGAACAATGCGTGGCCGGTGAAAAACCCCGACTCGCCACCGAAAATCCATCCGAGTAGCGCAACGCCGGCGATGTATGTAATCGGCGTTCTCCAGTCGCAGAAGCCTCTTATAATAAGGTAAATGCCGCCGAGCAGAATCGCGATTGCGCTAATCTCGCCGATGCAACCACCGATGTTGCCTATGAGCTGTTGCGGCCATGCGGCGTATATCGCCTGAACTGAAGCCGTCGCGGACTCGACCTGCTCAATCGATGATGCCGGGTCGAGTATTGTCGAGCGGGCGAGTTTTAGCACTGTCAGGGGCGTCGCGCCTGTCACGGCATCGAGGCCTGTCGCGCCGGAGAGGCTTCCACCACGCGGAAGAATCCATTCGGTGGTCATCTGTACCGGCCAGCTCGCCATGAGGAAAGCCCTTCCGACCAGCGCCGGGTTGAGCGGGTTATGGCCGAGTCCGCCGAAGACCTGCTTGCCTATCGCGATGCCCACGGCGCTCCCGATGACGACCATCCACCACGGCACTCCCGGCGGCACATTGAACGCCACGAGCATACCGGTGATAACCGCCGATCCGTCCATTGCGGTGACGGGGACTTTGCGGATTTTCTGTATGATAGCCTCCGTAGCCGCCGCGGCGACAATTCCGATTAGAGTGAGCCAAATCGCCCTCGGGCCGAAGTAGTAAATCCCCACAATCCACGCCGGAAGCAGAGCCAGCACCACATTCCACATAATAGCGGGCGTGGCGACACCGCTCCGCACGTGCGGCGATGACGATACTATCAACTTGTTTTCTGGCAATTTATCTCCTAACGCTATCGTATAACTCAACTTACAAAAATAACCTTTTCGGCCTTCGGTATAGAACAGCAACGAGGCCGTTTTGCCTTAACTTAATATAATATTGAGACGCCCGCCGTAGCGATGCCGAAATCCTCCGGCCAAAAGAAAAACCAAGGATTGAGCGCAGTCCAATCAACGGTGGCGGCGATTTTCACCGGTCCCACGGGAACGCGAATGCCCAGTTCCCATGTATTTATCAAGCGCTTGCGCTCGAAGCGCGTGGGATATTCGGTATCGCCGGAATACCATCTTCGGGCTATGATGTCCGCCATGCCTATCTTCGTCCGGGGAACAATCGACAGCGCGCCTAAGTCGAAGATATATTCGGCATAAACCGCAGGCGTCACAAAACTCCCCTTCTCGAAAATTAGCGAATCGCCGGTGCTCATCCACGATATTTTTGACCCAAAAAACTCGCGCTCATAGTCAATATATCCCAGCTCGACGCCCAAGCCGACCTTGCCGTATCGAATTCCGCCAAAAATCGCGCCGGCGGTGCCGCTTGGGTTGATTATCACTGATGCTTTCGCGCCGAATGTGGGCGCGATTTCGTCTATCATCTTATAATCCCTGTCGAGAACGGGCGTTGACCGTGGCGGCCTCTCGGAAGTCTCCCCTGGGCGCGGCGGCCTCTCCAACGGTTGCGCGAGGCATGTTACGGCAATCACGAAGGCGAAGATGATTTTCTTGTGGAAAGCCCTCATCGCACTAACGCTCCGTCATACACGATACCCACCGTCGGCTGGAAGGAGTTATACTCTTTCGCACTCACCTGAAAACCCTCGAAACCCACCATATACTGAGCGCCGGTGTTGATTGCCAGCTTGCCGTATATCGGCACACGAAAATCGACGGCGAGGCCGAGCACCGGCAAAACCGAGCGGCTCCACGACCTTCGCCTGACATCGAACTCACGAAACCAGATAACCCCCAAATCCACGCCCGCTACGAAGCGAACCGGCCGGACATCGGCCTTGCCCTCGAAGTGCCCAACCAGAATAACCGTATGCCCTTCGGTCGAATAGTCAGTTTCCGGATGCGTGAATTCCTCCCGCGTTGACGAAAGAAAGTGACTGCGGGCCGAGAGACTTATAGAGAGGTATTCGTATGCGAATCCAGCCCCTACTTCCCAATAGGGCGAGGGATTCTGGAGAACGCCATCGACTTGCGGCATGGAGTATCCCTCGACGATTTTCACGAACGGATACAGTTTGAACTCCGGATCGGCGGATAAGCCTCGATGAAGTTGCCCGAAGCCTGCACTGACAACCGCTAACATCAATAATATTTTAGTTTTATTAAAGAACAATTAAGCAATTAGTTTAAATAAATAATGTAATAGTTTGCACGTCATGAAAATATAACACGCGAAATATAAACTCACGAGTTCCTAACTTTGGCTTCGTCTGGCTATCTCCGCGCGAACAAGCGCTTTCGCCCTGCGGATATAGTGAAGCAGTTTTCTGTCGCTTGGACAGATAAACGCGCAACTTCCGCACTCGATACAATCGAGCGCGCCGAACTTTTCGGCCATCTCGACATTCTCATACTCAGCGCACTGGGCAATTCGCGTGGGCATGAGGAATGCAGGGCAGATGTCCACGCATTTGGCGCAGTTGATGCAGGCAAGCTCTGGCCGAACCTCGACATCCTCGGCGCCGAACAGCAAAACACCGCTCGTCCCCTTTGTCACGGGCACCTCATCGCTGAATTGGGCAAGTCCCATCATCGGGCCGCCGCTAATTATCTTATAGATGTCCTCAATCGCGCCGCCGCAGGCTTCAATAAGCTCGGAATATCGTGTCCCGACGCGCACCATGAGGTTCGCAGGCTCTTTGAGAATCGGCCCAGAAACCGTTACGACTCTTTCTATAAGCGGGACACCCTTGGAGACGGCGTCATATAAGGCTTTCGCGGTGCCGACATTCTGAACATAGCACCCGCAGTCGAACGGGAGACCGCCGCTGGGAACTTCCCTGCCCGTGACGGCGACAATCATCTGCTTCTCCGCGCCCTGCGGATATTTGACGGCAAGCGGATGGACTTTGATGCCCGTCCCCTCGACACGCTTTTGGAGGACTTCGATGGCATCGGGTTTGTTCTTCTCGATGCAGATGCCCAGCCTTCCTGCGCCGAGCGTTTTTCCAATGAGCAGGTGTCCGCGGACGATGTCGTCGGGGAATTCGAGCATAAGCCTATGGTCTGCCGTAAGATATGGCTCGCATTCCGCGCCGTTGAGGAGAACCGTGTCGATAATCTTGCCCTTAGGCGGGGAAAGCTTGACGTGAGTAGGGAAAGTCGCGCCGCCCATGCCCACAATGCCCGCATTGGCCGCGATTTTGCGGATTTCGTCCGGCTCTACGGCCTGCCAACTTTCGCCGTGCGCCGTGAGTTCCTCTGCGCGCTCATCGAGGCCGTCGTTCTCGATAATCACCGTCGGCTCGGGCTTTCCGGTGACGGGATGCATATGAAGGGCGACATCCTTAACCTTGCCGGAAACCGATGAGTGAATTGCCGCCGAGACGAATCCCGCCGGTTCGCCGATAGTCTGTCCCATGAGGACGCGGTCGCCTTTCTTGACCGTCGGCTGGGCTGGCGCACCGATGTGCTGTGACAGCGGAATAAACGCCACCTCCGGCGCGGGGAGGGTTTCAATTGGGGCGTCAGAGCTATATCGCTTTTCCTCCGGCGGGTGAATTCCGCCACTGAACGTATCAGCCATGCTGTCTCCTCATCTATGAAAACAAATAGAATGACAAAATAATAACCGACTCCCCCGCTGTCAAGCCAAATGCGTAGCGAAGAGAAAACTCCTCGCGGACCGGTTAAGTGAGTATTAGTTTGTTCTGCGCGCCTCTCCTCCCGCGAACCTCGACTCGAAAAATATATGCAAATCCTCAAATAAATCCATATATTCGCTATTGAAATGGGAGCACTTGAGAAAATAGCACAACAGGCGGTCTTCGGCTTCGAAGGCATAAGCCCGTCGAGAGCATTCGCCGATTTCGTCGAGCGAGCGCAACCGGCGGGGATAATTCTCTTCGAGCGAAATCTCTCGACGCTTGCGAAGTTGAAGACTATTATCAAGTCTCTCAAAGACTTATCGCCGAAAACGCTTTTCATGATAGACGAAGAGGGCGGCGAGAAGAGCCGGCTTCGCGTGGAGCACGGCTTTCCTAACCCGCCAAATTCTCGGGATATTCCACACATGATGTCCGCCGGTGATGCCTGCGAAGCATATAGAATCGCGGGCGATGCGCTGTCGGAATTGGGTATCGACGTTGACTTAGCGCCCGTTGCAGATATCGCGCCTATTGGGCACATTCTCGGAAAGCGGGCTTTCTCGGATGAAGCGGATATTTGCGCCGAATATGTGACGGCGACTGTCGAGGGCTTGAAGCAGGGCGGGGTGAAAACCTGCGCCAAGCACTTCCCGGGGCTTGGTTCTGCAGATATCGACCCGCACCTTGGTGTCTCTGTCGCACGCGAGGGCGAGGATTTTCAATGCCATTTCAAGCCATTCGTTGCGGCTATCCGCGCCGGCGTGGATTATATAATGACAACGCATCTACGGGCAAAATCGCTCGATTTTTCCGGCAAAATAGCAACTTTTTCGCCGATAATTGTCCAAATTCTCAGAGATGAGTTGGAGTTTCAAGGCAAGATTATCACCGACGACCTCTTTATGGCAGGCGCTTCAACCAACTTGGGCATCGCCGACAGAGCACTAAAGGCATTGCGTTCCGGCCATGATATGGCGTTGATATGCAGTGAGTTATCCCCAAGTGAGTATTCTGCATGATCCGGAGCTACCTCGGAAAAGATTTGCCCAAAAACTGAAGAACCTCGTTAACTTCATAGGGATTATCGACCGTCAAGTCAATATTGTCAATTACTTCATTGTCTTTTGTGCCAATTATTATTTTGCGCACATTTGGAAGTTCTGATGATATTTTGAACATGATAGCATCGACATCCTGTTCGATTATCGAGGCTCCAATAATAATTGCGTCAATCTTTTCGTCATCCCTCCGGATTTCACTTAATGCGGTATCAAGCGATGAAAAGCTTAGAGCTTTGTATCCGGAGTTTTCGAGGAAACTTCTGTATAACCGCCTTATTGATGGGTTTTTATCGACGATTAGAATATTCGCAATCGCCTCTGATTGTTGGGAATCCTCCGCCGAAATTGCCGGAATATATGCTCGGAAAGTCGAGCCAATTCCGACAGTGGAATCAACTATAATAGTTCCTCCGTGCGATTGAATAATTCCGTGTGAAATCGAGAGGCCAAGTCCCGTCCCCTTGCCGGGAGGTTTAGTTGTGAAAAAAGGTTCGAAAATGCGGTCAAGCTCTTGCTCAGGGATTCCCGCTCCTGTATCCGATATTGCAATCTCTATATAATTCCCGGCTTTTAGAGAACTCCGGCTTCTCAGCTTGATCTCTTCCATCTCGACATTTGAGACCTCGACCGTGAGTTCGCCACCATCTGGCATTGCGTCGATGGCATTATTGCACAAATTTAATAATATTTGCCTTATTTGGACTGGGTCAACAAATACTTTAGGGATGTTAGAAGCCAGCCTTGTCCTATAAGAAATCGTGGAGACATCGCCAGTTCTGAAAACGCGCAGAACATCTTCGACAATTTCCACAATGGAAACTGACTCCCGATGTGGAGGCTCTTGGCGCGCGAACGTCATTAATTGCTTGACAAGGCCGGCGGCGCGCTCCGATGATGTCTCGATTACTTCGAGCATCTCATATTTTGGATCTTCGGGATCTGTCGAAGATTTTACTAATGAAGCCGCGCCCAAAACACCTACGAGAATGTTGTCAAAATCGTGTGCGATTCCAGCCGCCAATGTCGCAACGCTCTCGAGTTTTTGTGCTTGAATGAGTTCCTTCTCAAGAATCTTTTTCTCTGAAATGTCCCGAACTATAGCAAGATATGTCCCGTCCCCGAGAGATATAGCACTGATTTCCGCCGGAAAGGTCTCCCCAGATTGCTTAACTGCGATTAGTTCCAGAAGATTTGAAGTATCATCATAAACGATCTTTCTCAGGTGTTGGCCGAGCATTTTTGCGTGTTCTCGATCAAAAAGGTCGAAAACGAGCATTGAACTAAGTTCAAGTTGAGTCCATTTCCACATTTTTGTTACAATTGGATTGACATCGAGGATATTGCCAAATTTATCTATCGTTATGAATCCGTCGTTTGCGCGCTCTATGAGTCTCCGCCTCTTCTCGTTTGATGTAGCGATTTCATGGAGGTTTTCGGCCAGTTTGGAGACTAATTTATTGAAACTTGACGCAAGTAAGGCTATTTGCTCGGGGCCTTGAGTCTTAACTCGCACACTGAGATTGCCCATCGCCGCTGACTGCGCGGCCGTAGAGATGGCGTTAATTGGTTCGACCGTTCTTTTGAGGAAGAAATAGAACAAGTAGCCGATAAATAATATTGTGCAAATAAAAAAGACAATAATCAATAAGACATCTTTTCTTAACGAACGCAATGCTTCACTATAATTCACCTCCGAGACGAGGACTGCACCGAGTTGCGGAATGTATTTACAACATCCGATAACCACTTCGCCACGCCAGTCCTCATATGCGCCAATGAACTCGCCCCGTTCGAGGGCAACTTCGACTCCTTTAGAAAAAATATTGGCCTTCGAGCAATCTTCACTCTCGCCCAACACAAAAGCATTCCACCTGTTTATGATATATGAATTAATATAGGCATCGTGAACATAATGCATCCCAAGCGCGGTAACAAGTTTATCCAACTGTATCCTTGCGGCAACTATGTATTCCGTCTCGCCCAAGTTGTCGAAAATCGGTGTTGATATGGTCATAGCCGGTGCGTTGAGCGAGGGGCTGAAGTAAATCTGTGAAGCGTATGAGCCGTTATTTCCGTAGATGAAATAGTGTCTATCGCGCTCAATTTTCGAAACGTTTCCTGGCTCGGTGGAAAAGAGCACAGTTCCATTATATGATGAAATAATAAATATTTCAAAGAACTCGTCATTTCTATCAACAAAGGAGACTAATATATCATCGGTCGGAATGTTATTGCTACGGGAGAATTTATACATAAATGCGAGCTCTTCGAGAGCACAAATTCTGTCCTGAATCCATGAGATAGCGAAGTATTCGCGAAGGCGGATATTTTCGACAACGAGGCTCTTCGATTGTCTCTTTATGTTGTAAATAGTTCTAAGATAGAAAAATAATCCCGTCGCAACAACTACTATTAAACAGCCTAACAAGAATATTGCTGTCAATCTAATTAGCAGATCATTGCGAAGTTTTTCGAACATTACTGTATTTCTGGATAGTAAAATCTTTCGGCGAATTCTTGTCGAAGAATGTCCTCTGCAGGAAGGTTATTTTCTATCATTAGCTTGTGCCATCTGTTAAGATCGACCAAACCAACAGGCATCTCGCCGCCATGAATAAACGGTATGATTTTATTGAACGATTTTCTAAGATATGTAATTGTCATGGTAGTGTCTAAATCCTGCATTGCCTGTATCGTCGCCTCGGGATTTTTGATTGCCTCGCCCCATCCGCGCAAAGAGGCACTGACAAAAGCCTCGACAACATGCGGCTCGCGATCGATCATTTCTCTACTCGTTACTAACAATCCTTGATAATCGGTCACTCCGTAATCATAAGCATAAATAATACTTGCGGAAATCCCCGCCAATTCGACCTCCACAGGCTCATCCTGTGCATAGCCGCACCATATATCAACATCACCAGTCTCGAATGGCGATATGTCCTTGCCGCCCGGAACGAGAATAACATCGCCGAGAGTAAGGCCGGCCGTGGATAGGATACGCTCGATAGTTTTCTCCCAATCGTCGTTCTTACGGACAATTCGCTTGCCCTTGAAATCTTCCGGCTTGACGATACCGCTGTTGTTTTTTACTATAAAAACCGACGGCTCATACTGAAAAATCGCCAAAAGCGCGACTAAATCTCCGCCCATTTGACACGATGTGACAAATTTCGATGTACTCATTACAGCGAAGTCCAGCTTTCCGAGGGAGAGGCTGGCCGGTGCATCATAACTATAATCAAAGTTTAGAATCTCGGCATCGAGATTGTATTCATTATAAATGCCATAATGTTTCGCGAAGTAATAACCCGCGAACTCTGTATCGATAAACCAGTTAGGCATAAAATTTACTTTGCGAGGACTATCGAGGGGGCGAACGGATGAAAATTGCGTTCGCTTTGAAGTTTTTCGCTGAATAATGCGGGGTGCAATCGAAATGACCGCCAAAAAAGCGACAATTCCAATTATGAGAAGTCCTATCGAACGCTTGCTCAAAAGCCCCCCTATCTTCCGTCATCAAGACAGGATAATGATTTTTTGGATAAAAGCAAGCGTTTGGGAATCAAACTTGCGGAGGCGATGTTGTCTTATGTTTTTGCGAGAATATTCCGGTGGCAGTAAGCGCAGTAAGAATCACTCCCGCCGATACCGCACCTATCCAACCGAGTGCGGAAAACGCCGTCACGATGACGCCCGCGATGCAAACACCCGCCAGCGCGCAGAAAAACGACGGCCAGAAGCGTAGTCCGAAGAGAAACGCCGCAAGGCTCCCCGTCCATGCGCCGGTTATCGGCAGGGGAATTGCCACGAAGATAATTAGCCCCAGTTCCTCGTATTTCTTGATTCTGTCCGAGCGTCGGTGTGTGCGCGCGAAAAGCCAAGTGAAAAACTTGTCGAATATCTTGAAGCGCCGGAGAAATTTTGACACAGTACCCAAAAATAGCAAGATGAACGGCACGGGAATCATATTGCCGATGACGCAAAGAACGTAGCTATGAGGAATCGACATGCCGAAAATGTGCATCGCCACGGGGATTGCGCCGCGAAGCTCGACTACCGGCAACATCGATATGATGAGCACTACCAAATTTGCCGAAATGCCTTTCTCGTGGAGCCAAGTCGCGATTTTGCCGCCTCGCGTCTCCTCGGGATTTTCCTCGATGGGCGCGGCCATGGCAGTCAGAGCGATGGCGAGCATGAGCGCTATCGCGAGAATCGCCCTACTGCTGGAAAGCTTCATCTCATCCTCCGCCGAAACGGGTGGGAAAGCATCAGGCCGATGTAGTTCAGTGTCTCAGCAAAAGCGTTGATGTTGCTGGGTCTGCCGTTGTATATCGTGGGGACTGGAACGGAGGAAAATTTCGCGCCGAGTCGGGAAGCCTCGAGAATGAGTTCCGTCTCGGTTTGATAACGCTTAACGCGGAGGTCGGCCTTTCGAAGAATCTCTGTCTTGATTAGGCGGAAACCGCATTGGGAATCGCGAATGTCCCGCCCCGTCCAGAGCCTCACGAAAAAGCTGGTCGTCTTGTTGGAAAAGCGCCTCTGTTTGGGCATTTGCGTGAGGTCTGCCATTCTGTTGCCGAGGACTATGTCCGCGCCGGTGTCTTTCATCTCGCGGATGAATTCTCCGCAAAGCTCCGGCGGGTGCTGAAGGTCGGAGTCAATTGATAGAACTGCGTCGTAATCGCGGGCTATCGCCCAATTGAATCCCGCGCGAAGGGCCATGCCCTTGCCGGAGTTAATTTCGAGGCGTATCGCGTTAATACCCAAAGATTTAGCCAGCTCGAAAGTCCCATCGGAGCTTCCATCATCAACGAGGAGGATGTCCTCGAGGTCGAAGGTCTTTTCGAGGCGGGCAACCAGCTCTGGGATTGTATCCTCGGAATTGAGCGCAGGCGATATTGCGAGAATATTCACGATAGAAAAGTTATAAAGTACATATATAGTAATGAATAGGGCGATATTTCTGATTGTTCGCTCGCCTTGGATGCTGGGGAGTTCACGAATTCTCCCGTCGGAAGTTGTTTCAACCCATCACAAAAAAAGTCGGGGCGACTGGATTCGAACCAGCGACCACTTGGCCCCCATCCAAGTGCGCTACCAGACTGCGCTACGCCCCGAATTATCATGCCGCCAAAATTTACGGCGGGCCTCTAATATACTCGCGAAATTCGCCTATGCAAGCGAAATTTTTTTCGCCGGGGAAAAATTGCAGGGGCAATTCGTGAATTACCCCTGCTTGATGAATTAATCTAATAGACGCTCTGAACGCGCTATTCGAGCACTATGAACTCGATTCTCCGGTTGATGCTCCTGCCTTCCTCGGTGTCGTTAGACGCGATAGGCTCGTCCTCTCCCCTGCCTACGGCAATAATGCGGGACGCATCAATTCCGCCGTTCTGGACGAGGTATGCTTTCACCGAGTCTGCTCTCCTTTGGGAGAGTTGCATATTGTAGCTCGCCGCACCCATCGAGTCGGTGTGTCCCTCGATTCGAACGCGGATGCCCGGGTTGTCGGTCATAATCTTGATTGCACGATCGAGCGCGGGCCTGCTCTCGGGCTTGATTGTAGCTTTGTCGAAATCGAAGAAGATGCCGTCGAGAGTGATTTTCTCGCCAGCCTTTACAAGCTCGAAATCGCGAATAACGCTCTTGTCGGCCTCAGCCACAATCGGGAATGACTGTGGTATGAAGCCCTCGAATTCGGCGCGAATTTCATAAGTCCCCGGATTGACGCGGATTCGGTAGATGCCGCTTTCATTCGCCTGAACGGGGGGAATGTCAGTGTCGGGGAAGGTAATCGTCGCAGAGAGCGGGGAGCCGTCTTTTGTGTTCGTCACCTTGCCCGTAACCGTGGACATGGGAATCGGGCGAAGAGTAAACGATTGGACGGTCGTCTCGCTAACTTTGACTACTACGGTCTGTGACGCCGTGTGGTAGCCGTCTTTGGAAACTGAAATGCTCCATGTGCCTGCGGGGAGCGTTACCTCGTATCTTCCGGTTATATGTTCGCTCATAATTGGCGTGAAACCGGGAGCCTCGATGTTGATGCTCGCGACGAGTCCCTCGCCGGTGTTGGCATCGGTGATGTTGCCTGCGACCTTGCCGTCGGTCTCGGTGACCAGCGGACGAAGTTGGATGTCCTTCTGGAGCGTCCTGTCTTTTTCGATAACCACGACTTCGGACGCGCGGTGATAATCTTCTGTTTCGATGATAAGGGTATAGTTGCCGGTGGGCATTTGGCCGGTGAAGACGCCGGTTTCAGGGTCGATGATGAAGGTTGGAAGTCCCTCTTCCCTGAACGTGACCGTGCCCGCCACGATTGCTCCGGTAACCGCGTCGGTGACTTTGCCAGTGAGAGTTCCATAGGTGACAAGCGGGCGGAGGGCGACATCCAGTGCAATACCGCTCGAATCAACGATGACGACCGAGCGTGTGATTGTCTCGTATTCGGGAGCGGTGAACGTCACGTTATGGGCGCCTTGCTGGAGGAAGAAGCGATAAATGCCGTCCTCTTTAGTGACGAAAGGCGCGGTCATCGTGGTGTCGTCGGAGGTTATGGATGCGACAAGCGGCGTTCCCTTGTCGGCATCGACGACGGAGCCAGTTATCGGGGCGTAGATAACTCGCGGCGGCTCTTGGATGAGGCGCGTCATGAAGGCCAGTCCCCAGTTGATTTTCCAGTCCATTTTCTCAATATGGCGGACATCCTGCGCGCCTTTGTTGCCGATGCCGATATCTACACCGAAAGTCGCCGATGACATTTCGCTGACGAAGCGGACACCGGGAGTGATTCGCATCGGATTATCTCTGAAGTCGATGTTCTCGTCGGTGGACTGCTCTGTGGAGAAGTCGCAGAACAGATTGAAGTGGCCGGCGGGAATCTCGACACCGGCACGGACGAGGTATTGGTCGTCAAATTCAGGCTCTTCCGGAACATTTTCGCGCTCGAAAATGTCGGTAATCGAGTGGCCGACGAGATATCCGAAGTTCATATGAAACCTCAAAGGCAGAGGGAATCTCGCCCTCGGACTTGTGAGGTCGAACGTGAGAAGTCCCAAACCTGCGTGGCTGGCTTCCTGCGATGTGAAGAGACTATCTTTGAGAATTGCACTTCCCGTAGGCCAAGTGACATAGCCGTGCCCACCGACAGTGACCCACCACCATGGTGAATACGATAGTTTCATGCCGGTGAAAGCATCACCGAAGCCGAACTGGGTAGGGTCCGCGCCATAAACACCTTCATCGGAGACTAACAGGCCGGATATGCCTCCGGATACTTCCAAGAAAGATAACGGCGAAAACGCCGCAGATAAATATCCATCTGCGTGGCGTTGTGTATATTCGGTTGGCGTGCCAGCCTGAATTTGCTGGGTAAGCCCCTTTTGATAGTAGTTGCCATGCGCCCCGATAATTAGGAATCCCTTGCCGTGGTTGTCGGCGGAAACTGTGCGCATGAGGCCGCTGGTTCCCCAGAATGTTGGTTGGGCGATTGATAATCCGGCAATCGCGCAGATTAGGACTAAGACGAGTCCGAGTTTTCTCATTTCTCCTCCATCAGCTGAAGTTAAAGTTTCGTTAAATAATATACGTTTTTCGGAACTCGATAACAAGTTATATTTTCGCCTATCCCTCCGCACCCCCCGCGCTGGCACGGAGGTTGTAAGAACAACCTGCGCGCCAGCGCGCCCACCTCCTGAAAATTCACCTTGCGAAACAATCCGCGAAATCCTATTATAATGATAAGGGGGTTAGCTATGTTCAAAATCAAAGTTTGCGGGGATTTCTCCGCGGCACACAGGATTGACGGCTATTCGGGCGACTGCTCGCGACTTCACGGCCATAATTGGAGGGTCTGTGTCTCGATAGTCGCTTGTGAGTTGGACGAGTTGGGGCTGGCTTGCGACTTTCGCGAGGCGAAATCTATTCTTCGCGAAGTTTTGGGCGAGCTTGACCACCGGATGCTCAACGACCATCCGTGGCTCGATGGCGGCAACCCTACTTCGGAGCTTCTGGCGATGGCTATTTATCGTCAGATTGCGCCGCTATTGCCGAAAAGGCTTTCGCTGGACTCGGTGGAGATTTTCGAGTCTGACCGAACGAGCGTGGAATTTCGCGAGGATAGGCGGTGATGCTCAAGGTCTCGGAGATAGTTGAGACTATAATTGGAGAGGCACCGTCGGCGGGGTTTCCATGTGTGCTTATTCGTCTTGCGGGGTGCAATCTCGCCTGCAGTTGGTGCGATACGGCGGGCAGATTTTCGTTCGGCGAGGATTACGCGGTAAAGGATTTGCTCGAAATCGTCAAAGAATCCCTGCGGCCATGGGCGCTGATTACCGGCGGCGAGCCGCTACTTCGGGTGGAGACGGTCGCTTTGGCGAGAGGGCTTGTCGGCGAGAATGTGGCCGTGCTTGTCGAGACAAACGGCACGATGGACATCTCGGTGCTTCCGCCGGAAGTCGTAAAATCCGTGGATTGCAAGACGCCATCGAGCGGCCATGCCGGTAGTTTTCGCGAGTCGAACCGCGAATTTCTCTCGCCTCGCGATGCCGTCAAATTTGTCATCGCCGATCGGCGCGATTTCGATTGGGCAATCGCCGAGGCAGGAAGGCTCGATTTCTGGCCGAGAGCGCAGGTGATTTTCTCGCCGGCTGGCGGCCACATCAAGGGCGCAGAGCTTGCCCGATGGATATTGGACGAGCGGTATCCGATTCGCCTTTCGGCGCAACTTCACAAAGTGTGGGATATTCCGTGAGTTTCACAATAGGAGGGGATTATCATGTCGAGTAAGAAACGCGCAGTAGTGCTATTGTCCGGCGGAGTGGATTCGGCGGTGACTGCGGCCATCGCCAAAGATGAAGGATTCGAGCTTTATCTTCTGCACTTCGACTACGGCCAACGCACAGAAATCAAAGAACGATCGTGCTTTACGGCAATAGGCAAAGTCCTTCGGGCGAAACGGCAAGAGATCGCCAATATCCGTTTTCTCGAGTTTGTCGGCCATTCGAGCCTCACCGACCCAAAAATCCCCGTGCCCCGGAGCGAGAGCGACGGCATCCCCAACACCTATGTGCCGTTCCGCAACGGAATCTTTCTTTCGCTGGCGGCGGCATGGGCGGAGACGGTCGGCGCGGAGGCGATATTCGTGGGGGCAATGCAGGAGGACGGCCCCGGCTATCCCGATACTACCGAGCACTTCATCCGCTCGATGGAGGAGACAATTAACATCGGCAGAAAACCTGAGTCCGCCTGTAGAATCGTCGCGCCTATAATTCACATGAAAAAGCACGAGGTGATTACGCTCGGCGCGAAACTTCTCGTCCCCTTCGGGATGACTTGGAGTTGCTACACATCGGAGGACATCGCCTGCGGGGTTTGTCAGAGTTGCAGGATGCGCAGGCGCGCGTTCGAAAAGGCGGGACTAAAAGACCCGATTCGATACAGAGTATAAAGGAGAACGCTTTGCGGACAATCAATTTCATTTTCGCCGTGCACCTTCACCAGCCCGTTGGAAACTTCGAGGGCGTGTTCAAGTTCGCGACGGAACAGGCTTATTTGCCGTTCCTTCGTGCGATGAAAGCCGAGCCGGAATTTCGCTTCGCTTTTCACGCTTCCGGGCCGCTATGGGAGTATTGGGACGAGAATTGGCCGGAGATTTTCGATTTTGTGAAAGAAATGACGTCCCGTGACCAGATAGAGCTACTCGGCGGCGGCTTCTACGAGCCAATACTCGCGGTTATTCCACGACGGGATGCGATTGCGCAAATTGAGATGATGTCGGATTTTCTACACGAAAGATTCAACCGAAGGCCTCGCGGAATATGGCTCACCGAGAGAATTTGGGAACCGCAACTGCCCTCGCTACTCGTCGATGCGGGCGTCGAGTTCACAATTACCGACGATTATCATTTTAAGAGCGTTGGCATTACCGGCGATAAACTTCTCGGCCACTACTCGACAGAGGATGCGGGGAAACGCATCGATATTTTCCCCGTGTCCGAGGATTTGCGATATTCGATTCCCTTCGCGGGGCCGGAGGAGTCCGTGGAGTTCCTCATTCGGGGTGCGGATGTCTCTGGCCGGCGGCTTTTCGTCTTCGGCGACGATGGCGAGAAGTTCGGCCTTTGGCCGGGAACGCACAAGTGGGTCTGGGATGAGGGCTGGATGAAGAATTTCGTCGAGGAAATAATCGCGAACCGCGATCTCATCAAACTCACGACATTCGGCGACTGGATAGACAAGCACCCGCCCATGGGAACGGTCTATCTGCCGACAATCAGCTATTTTGAGATGAGCGAATGGACGCTTCCTTCGGAACTTTCGTCGAAATTTGCGGACAAGGTCCACCAACTTCGCGATTCCGGCGACTTGGAGGACTGGCGCCCCTTCTTAAAAGGCGGTTATTGGCGGGGTTTTCTGGCGAAATATCCCGAGTCGGCATGGATGCACAAGCGCATGCTCCGCGCGAGTAAGAAGATTCTCGAGAATAATTCACCGGGCGAAGACGCAAAGCGCGCTCTATACCGGGCGCAATGCAACTGCGCTTATTGGCACGGCGTTTTCGGGGGGCTGTATCTCCCCCACCTTCGGCGAGGAGTCTTCGACAACATCATCCGCGCGGAGAGACTCGCAGGCGGAGATTCAACAGCACTATCTTTCGAGCGCGACGACATCGACTGCGATGGCTTCGACGAGGTTTTTCTCGGCAACGGCGATCTTCAGGTGTTTATTAAGCCATCGGACGGCGGCAAGATTTATGAAATCGACATCATGCACTGCGAACGAAACATCGTCGATACGCTATCGCGGAGGCCGGAGGGTTATCACGGGAAAGTTCAGCACTCGACTGACGGCGAGACCGACGGTTCGGCTTCGATTCACGATATCGTCCGCTCGAAAGAGGCCGGATTGCAAAATATGCTCCATTACGACTGGTTCGAGCGCAAATTTCTCGTCGATCACATTCTCGAACAATCCGCGACACCGCAAGACCTTCGCAACTGCGAATTTCGCGATCTCGGTGATTTCGCCTCTCTGCCGTTCGATGTAATCCTCGGACCGGAGAGAATCCGCGACACTACGCGAGTCGTCCTTCGAAGGAACGGAGGATTTATCCACAACGGGAAAAGACTACCTCTCAACATCGAGAAGACAATCTCGCTCGATAGCTCGGGAAAACTCTCGGCCGTTTACGAGCTGAAAAACCCCAACGCCGAGCAAATCGAGCTGAAATTCGCCGTCGAGACACACCTCTCGCTGATGAGCAGAGACAACCCCGCCGTTCACTTTTTCATTCCGCGCGAGAGTCCCCATAAAATCCGCCCGGGCGAGATGCTCGAGTTCGCAGAAGTCGAGAATTACGCGCTAATCGACGAAGCCGACGGGTTCGCTCTGGAGGCAGAATTTGACAGCGCTGAAATATGGATGTTCCCCATCGAGACTGTCAGCAACTCCGAAAGCGGATTCGAACGAGTCTATCAAGAGACAAGCCTCGTGCATATCTGGCAAATCGCCATCAAGGGCGGGGCGAGCCGTAAACTCAAGCTGGAATGGAACATCCGCGCGAAATAGGCGCGCTTTTCGCCGATAGACGGGGGCGTCGGCGGCCGTAAACGGCCAGTGAAGTAGTCGGGGCGAGATCGCCGTGCTAACCGAAAGACTTGCCACCGACTACTTCACTCTCCTCTGCGATTTTTAAAATCGCAGAGGAGGCCGACGCCCCGAGCGCACCGCAAGGAATTAGCTGGCCAAGACGGACAGAACGCCCTTGACATATCGCTATTCCTCGCATAAATTATACTTTTACAAACAGAAACCATGGAGGACACAATGCGCGGTTACGACAGAATGCTCGAAATGATGCCCGAAAACGTTAGAGCGGTTGTTGGAAATTCGAGCCGAATTCCGGCGGTAAACTCTCGCCACGTATGCGATGCGCTCATCGACGAGCGGGTCATCGTGATGGCTTGCAACTGTAGAATCCCCTATGTGATTCCGGGGATAATGCGCGCGGCGGAGGAACTGGATGCCGTTGTCTGTTATGAACTGGCGAAGACCGAAGGCGGCCTCGACGGCGGATACACCGGCCAAACTCCAAAGCAATACGCGGAAACCACCTTCCAATATGCCGAAGAGACCGGCCTGACTAAGCCGTTCTACGTCCACGCCGACCACCTTACAGTTAAGGACACATCCGACGAGCAGTTCGATATCACCGCAAAAGTTATTCAAGCGCAAATCGAGGCCGGATACACCGGCTTCGCCATAGATGCATCCCATAATCCGCTTCAGGAGAATACCGACATAACGCGGAGGCTCGCCGTGCCGATTACTGAACTTGGCTTCGGCCTCGAAGTTGAAGTTGGCGAAATTGCCGGCCTTCTCGGGAAACTCACCACAGTCGAGGAAGCCGTCACGTTCATAAGCGACCTCACAGACGCTGGCCACTCCCCTAACCTCCTTGCAATCTCCAACGGCTCCAAACACGGCAACTACTCCGAGGGCGAAGAAGTTCACATCGACCTCGAGCGAACCGCTGATATCTACACCGCCATTCGTCCATACGGGGCGGCCGTCGCCCAGCACGGAATTACGGGAACACCTCTATCTCTAATAGGAAAATTTGCCGACTACGGCATCCGCAAAGGCAATGTCGGCACCAATTGGCAAAATATCGCCCATGTCAACCTCCCTACTGACCTCTTCGAGGCGATGAAGACTTGGGCGGAAACCGAAGGCGTGGACATCAAGAAGGCCACGAGGCAGTTCAAGGCCGAAATCGACGCAATCGACGATAAATATAAGAAGAAAATCGCCGATGAAGCTTACATCTCAGCGAAGGAATTCATCACCGCATTCCGCGCCGATGGTAGCGCCACCAAAGTCCTCCAATTCTTCGCAACGCTATAACTATCACATAATAAACGAAACGCCCGACCGCGATGTTCCGCAGTCGGGCGTCTTTTTGGTCTATTGCCCTTCCCTATCTCTGCTCCTCATCCTCCTCGGGAGGCAGAACTTGCTTTTGAATGAACTCAAGCGTCGAGCGAATCGCAGTCTTTACATGACCCTCGCTATCGTCCATGAGATACAGCGGGAAAGCGAAATACGCTGTCCTAAAACTTGGCGTCACATAGCGAACTGCAACTGGGCCGTTGCCATAGTCGATAGAATCGCGCTCGCTGGCCGTCTCGCTGATGCCGTATTGATAAAGAATCTGCGTATAAGGGCTTCCGCCGTAGGCAGGAGGCCTTGCCCCTAAGCGGCTGACATAGCCCAATTGCCCGTCCGGGACGAGGACGGGGTCAAGCGTAAGAGAGGGATACTCTTCTTCGGTGAAACTGGGATGTCGATTGGCTCGGGAGAAAATGGCGCGACCAGTGCCTTGGAAATCTTGTTCGAGGCCAAAGAAATGATACGTGGGAATCAGCGACCAAGAACTCGATTCTTTATTGAAAACATCACGCCCGTCCATGATAATTCTACCGCCGACCTGAACATAGCCCATTAGCTCCTGAAGGAAATCCTCGCCTAATTTCGAGCTGGGAAGCGGATCCTGATCGAGAATATACAATATGTTGTATTGCGCTAATGTCGTTTTATCGACATCCAGCGAAGTATATCCCGACTGCACAATGTCCCATTCCGTAATAAGTCCCTCATCTTCCATATCCCGCATAATGTCCGAATAGTAATCCCGAATATCCTCGAGATCGTAGAAATAGAAAATCGGGTCATTTTGGTCGATTATCAGAACGCGGTGGTTCGGATAAGTCCCATCGGCATATTGCTCAAGCACGCTCGGACGCGAAATGTCGAACTCCGGATGCGCAATTCGTATAGTCGCCGTATCCGCCGCACCCACATAGAAAGCATCATCGCGAACCTGAACAATGAAATAATACTCGCCGGTCGGGATATTGCCCTTAATGCTCGTCGAAGTAGATCTAATCCAGCCGTCGTAAGGGTCGAAGCCCGAGTGAATGCCGTCGAGACTGTCTTCTACAAGCGAAGTGAGAACCTTATCGCCAGTCTCCGTGTCTTCGAGCCACCACTTATATTCGAGAAGAATCGAATTGTCAGGATCGGCCGCGCGCCAAGAGACCGCAATGCCATTCCAACTGTATATCGTGTTATCGAGACACCAGAACTCTTCGCCATCGAAATTTTCCGTGGTAATAAGACAGGTGTCCGGCGGGAGGTTAGTCCGATAAAGCGTCATACACTCTATCTCCGAGTGAGCACCTTCATCGTCGATAGCTCTAACACAGAAAAGGTGCTCCGTCACTTCGTTTTCTACGAGAAGGGATAGGAAGATGGTATCGCACGTAGATGATGTCTTCCGCCAACGAATCCTATTATCGCCCTCTGTCAGGACGAACTCGACTTCGTTCAGAAGAGAAGGATCATCGCGATACTCCAAAAATGCTGAATGAGGAACCCCATCCGTCGAGCCGGGTTGCTGTCTGGGTAGATTGATGTATTCATACTCATAGACTTTGCCGTCCGTATCGAAACCCTTCCAGCAAATAATAGGCGCGGCTCCTAATGTGTCGCCGTCCGCCGGATTGTTGTATATAGTAACAATCGGGCTGTAATTATCAACGGTATCGCCTTGATAGCCACAACCGTTGAACAAGGCGATAGACGCGAATGTTATCGCAATAACTAAACAAGTAGTGATGATTCTATTCATATTTACTCCTAAAACTCAACGCCGAGGGTAAACCTATGCGCAAGAAGAAGTTCTCGCATCTCACTTAAAGCATAATCTACCTTAAAGAGAGTCGTCGAAACTGGAATCTTAGCACCGACACCGACGCCATAACGGTCGGCATCCCAAGCGCCGAATTTATAGCCCGCACGAACCGCGAACATATCGTTATACCAATACTCCGTGCCGACTTGAAACTTCTCCAAATTGTCATTGGGGTGACTGCCGTTCCAACCGACCGTCAGCTTGTGAGGGCCGGACTCGTAAGCCTCCATGGCCATGCCGAAGTGGAAAGCCATCGGAAGAGGATACGGGCTTTGCAACATTGTGATGTCCGGGCCGAAGTTGCTGAATGTCATGCCAATACGGAGACTTCTAAACGCCGTTTGGTACAGCGTCCCGATGTCAAATCCCCAACTGTGCGCTTGGACATCGGCGTAATACTCGCCGATATACTTCCACGTGAGACCGAGGGAAAACCTGTCGGTCATATTTCGGGAGTATGTAATTCCGGCGGCAAGGTTCGACGCTGTAAATGTCCTTCCCGTGCCTTCTGGCCTACCGACCGTCCGCTCTACCATTTCGCCGGTAGTGAGTGCGATAGCGCTCACGCCCACTACGCCGCCGAGTCTATCGACGGGCATTGCGAAGGCGAAGAAGTCGTGGCTAATGCCCGCAGGCCATATAGTATGGGTGAACATCGCCTCTCTCCGCGTGAGATTCGTCAGTCCCCCAGGGTTGTAGTAAATCGCCGAGACATCGTTTGCGGTGGCGATGAATGCATCGCCCATCCCGACACTACGCGCCCCGACGGGAATCTCCAAGAACTGCGCCGCCGCCGTGCCGACTTTAGCCTGCGCGAAAACTATCGCTGGCAAAAGAAGCATGACGGCCAATAGTAGTTTGTATCGTCTCATAATTCTCCCCATTATTTGATGATGACGAATTTGCCAAGTTGATATTCGCCCGTTTCGCAATTTTCGACGCTGAACATATATATGCCGCTCGCGATGGACTGGTCGTTCCTATTTATCAAATTCCAATCGTGCCCGCCAACCATCTCACCTTCGGCGGAAGAGCCTACGATCGGATCCAAGTGGTCTATTTTCTGAACTAAATCGCCGTCGAGAGTATAAATTCTGATAATGCAGTTCGGCGGAAGGTTGACGAAGCGCACCTTGCGCTCATACTCCGTCCAGATGCGCCCAACCGGCGTCTCCCAATCCAGTCCTTGACGACCCGAATAATCGTGGTCGATTCGATATGGATTCGGAACTACATAGACTTCTTCGGTCGTCTCCTCCTTGCCACGAGGAACCACCCAAAGGTAGTTCGTGGTCTTGGAAGACTCAAGCGAGAGTAGCTCACGCGTTGGCTGGCCGTAATCGTATGCCGTCATCGCAATATACAAATCGCCACCGGCGCGCTGATGGGTGAGCGTGTGGCGATAGTGCCACTTGCCGCCTATCAAGACGCTATCCTTCGGAAGGCCTGTATTGGTTCCGTATGGGACTCTGTGGAAAATCGAGTCCCGAGAAACTTCACCCTCCCAAACGACTATGGTATCGAGACAGAGGCTCCAATCGAGAACCTGATCATGAATAACACCGTTACCGTCGGTGCGAGCTTCGATACACTCGAATCTGATGTCCGTTTCGCGTCCCCATTCATCGAAGTCGCGGAACAATACCTTATCGTATTCGGCAATCGGGGTGTACCAGCGCTCTTGATTGGCCTCGCCGACGTAGATTCTAAATCCGGCGAAGTCATAGAGATTGGTAATCCCGTCGAAAAAATTTATACAAGTGTCCGGGTCCCAAAGGATCTCGATTTTATTGTCGGAAGTCTCTACGAAGAACGGCGGACGTGGCGGAGGCACAGGGCCTTGATACTTAGGAATCGTATCCTCGGGCGGGTCGAAGCCATAAACCGTTCTCACCCACTCAGTTGACTTGCCAACCTGATCGAACTGGAACTTAGATGGATCCCAGCCTGAAGGAATCGAGCCACCGGTTGGCGGCATGCCTACGTTGCGCGGGTCAACATGGAAATCTTCAGCTACCATGACGGCAATCGCCACAGGGATGGTCTGGCCGTGTTCGATTGTGAACGGTCCGAACGAGAATAAAAAGCGTGTATCGTAGCCACCACGTAGCATTTCCGCAAGATTGAATGGTTCGGAAGGCGGGGTCATATAGTCGGGATAAGCCGCGTGATTGACAATCTCGGTCTGGTCGTAGTCGAACTCGCGGTTGCTCATAACCTGATATTTGGCTCTGTCCGTCTCCGGTGTGCCGTCCCATCCCCAAGATGCATATTCTCTGCGATATGGCCCCCAATCCAAATCCTCGTTAGTATTGGAGACCCACCAGTTATAAGAATAATCTAACTCACTGAGTGGCGTGTTGCCCACTCGAAGAACCGCAACTCCCAAAGCACCCGTTGCGGAGAACTCATCGAATCGTCCGTCAGAGGCGGGATCGCCGTCGTTGTCTGCGAGCCAAGCGGTGTTCACCCAAGAAGTGTCTCCGGTGATATCATCGATGATATACTCCAGAAAGCCGGTGATATCGTCCTGCGCGTAATTCGGAGTATCGACATGGCCGACATCCCCATCGATGTAGATGCCGATATAGACATCTCGAATTGTCTGCATATCTTCACGAATATTAGTGAACCAATAGTCGATGATGATAAAGTTTCGGGCGTAGTTATATGACCAAGCCACGGAGCGTTGCTTGATTTCAATGCCGATGGGTCTATGGTCTGACGGGACGAAATCCGGGTTCTTTACCGTGTCGGTCATAACGGCGATAAAATCCTGCTCGCTAATTGCCTCGGGATCGCCGGTCAATATCGAGCGGTGCATAATAGTGTCGGTCGCCTGATTGTAGCCGGGAAAGATTTCGTTGATGTTGTGGAACCATCCGTCCTCTCCCGTGCTAACCAAAGTATCTCCGCCCACAACAGCGCCAATCCACAGTGCGCCCTGGAAGAGATACTCGATGCCAGAGCCGCCGGGATATTCGGCGGACGGCCGGCATGTTCCAGCGTTCTCCCCTTCGGTGTAGATTATACAATAGCGCGGATCGTCATGGCCGCGCTGACTCCCGAAGAAGCCCCAGTTTGAAACTGTGAAATGTAATTGGCCGACATCGTGGCTCTTCTCGTCCGTAGCGACAAACATGCTCGCTGGACGTTGGCGCGCTCGATACTTAACCGGCGCATCATCGGCGAAAGCCATGGCGGCCATCAGCAATGCGATAACCAGCGTTAAGGCCAAATGTTTTATCTTCATATCGACTCCTTATATTTGATTGCAGATCTCGGATTGTGGATTTACGATTTTTATCGGGCGGCCATAAGGCTATCCCTAATTCAATCTTGAATCATCAATCAGCAATCATAAATCCCTTTACCATCTAACCTCGAGGCCGAGACGTATATTTCTTGGCGCGCTGAAATTCGTGGGATTCTGCGCATAATCCCAAATAAGCTCGGACACAGATTCCTCTATGAAAGGATTATCAGGCTCGCCGGTCTCCGGATAGACAGCCAAGACATTCCGGCGGTTGGTCAAATTCGACACCCAAAGGAAGAACGAATAGTCCATTCCCGCTATCGAGAAATCCTTGTTGAATCTCAGGTCAATGTTATAACTTGCAGGCATGCGAAGTGCGTTTTCGCGCTCCCACGCTCTCTCTCCCGGTTGCGGCGTCCAGTTCGGGTTAAGCGGACTGGGAGTGTATGGGAAGCCGCTACCATACTGGAAGACCGCATTAAGACCCCACTGATCAGGTAGTTTCAGCCCGAATACCACTGGATTATCGTCTTTCCTCACGCGATAATCCGCGAGGAGGCTAAGCTGATGGCGTTCGTCCCAATTTAGAGGCAGATCCCTCAGTGGTATAGAACTTTGGTCGAAAAGCGCGTCGTATCCGCTTCTGTCCGAGCTGGACTTGCCGAACGCGAAAGCGTATTGATACGAGCCTTCGAGCGAATACCGATGGGAATAGCTCTTCCGGACAGTAAGCTCGATGCCTCTGCTACGGGCATAATCGAGGTTTTCGTAAACCATCTGCGAGAGAGGGCCTATCATCGTTTGGCTTGTATTAAGAAGACCGTAGATATCCTTATAATAGCCCGACAACTCGACAGTCCAGTCGCTCGTGACACCATACGCCACACCGATTTCATAAATGATATTCTTCTCATATCCGAGGTTCGGATTCCCCAGAAGCCTTCCGGCGCGGCTGGCCTGCGTGGGCATCTGGTAGAAGTTATCGTATCCGGGGAGCTGGTAGAGGTGCGCATAGCTGAAAAACAGCTTCGAGCGGTCGGTAATCGGATAGCTCATTCCGAGGCGCGGACTAATCCTGCTCTGCGATTTGTAGATCTCGTCGTAGTCCGGTAAGACACGAAGCAAGTCTTGAGAAACGGTATCCTCGAGAATCTCGCCGGCTTGAAGGAAAACATCCAACCTCACGCCCACGTTGGCGATAAGGCCGCCATATTCCATTTTATCTTGAATATAGAACGCGAACTGCTTAGGCGACCTCTCATAGAAACTGCGAAAGACGCCGTGCTGTTCATAAAGCTGTCCGTCCGGTTCTCTGTCGTATTTGAACTCCGGATATTGAATCTCGTTCATTTTCATGTTAATATACTGGAATTCGACGCCGGTCTTCATCTGGTTGTTGCGGTCGATTTGCGATGTCAAATCCGCCTTGGCCATAAGGACTTGGCTCTCCCTGCGATGCCACACCGCATAGCGATTAAAGCCTCGGTCGAGAAAGAGGTCTTGTCCGTCGTGCTTGCCGTTGCGGTTTATATCGATATACGGCTCCCATGGATCGCGAATGCCGTTCGGCGGATTGTATCGGCCGTTGCCGGCGAGGTCGAGAAACGCCTCGCCATGTTCCCAAGTATAGTAAATCCCATCGCCGGTCTCATCGATAAAGTCACAGATGCCGTTTCTATATGTGAAAGTCCCGTTATTATCGACATCGATAAACTCGCCCCAGTCTGGGATTCCGTTGTTATTGAGGTCAACCCAAGTAGTCTCTTCGAGGGCGATGTGCAAATGCTGGGGGACATTGGGGTCATTGTAGAAATAGGAACCGAAGACGAACTCGCCCATCTCGGGAATGCCGTTTCCATTAAAATCTATCCACAGAGTATCGTCCTTAAGAACGGGGACGCCGCGGAGGTTCTCGCCATAGAAGCCCATGCCGAAGGGCATTCCGTCGCGGAACGGGTCGCCGTCCATGAACGGCTCAGGCCTGTCCAATGGTGAAGCCGAAATGTAGCTGTTCCAGTTCGTCTGGCGCGGCTCGAACACGTCGTTGTTATTGACTTCATACCATGGCTCTTCGCCAAGCATCGGCGGCCTATCGTCGATATATATAGTATCAAGATGGGCAATTTCCGTCCGCTGAGGGTTCGCCCAAACAGTATCGATTCGGTCTATAATCGGCTCCCAATACTCCCACCAGTCCCACTGGCCGTTGTTATTTGTATCCCACCACTTCACGCGGACCTGAGGCTGTCCGTCGCCGTTGATGTCCACCCAGTCATCGAGACTTCCCCAATAGGAGCTATCAACGGCGAAATCCCCCGGAGTAAGCCCACCAGGAAGATAGTCCATCTTACTATATAAATAGCCGGCGCGCAGGGTGTAGAATGTCCTTGGCGAGAGCGTATGGTTCCACACGAAACTCAATTGATATGCGTGGCGCTCTTGAATATGTGCCGAAGACGGCGTAAATTGATAGTCCCAACTCCAAGCTCTGCTTTTCGTCCAGTTGCCCGTGCCGGTGATATTGTATGTCATCGACGGAGAGAGACGCTGTTTCAGCTTGAGCGAGACATTGTAATCGTTATATCTTCTCTCGGGGAAGAAGCCATACCAACCGTAATCTATTCTATATGGCGTCTGAATAAGATCGCTGGTAGGCATCTTGGTTTCCAAGTCCCAAAGATAGTTATACGGCAGTCTCGTGTCCGTGTTCTCGCCTGTCACCGAGAAGAAATAGCTAATCCGCTTCGACCGCGAGACTTCGAGGCCGAGAAGCGGAAGGAAGTAGGTCGAAATTGGCTCGGGACCGGAGAGTGTAAATTCCAGACGGTCGGAGTTGTTCGTCCACTTGTTCAGTGCATCGGCGCGGAAATTGTCGGTCATATAACTTGCCGAGCCGCTAAATTTATTCGGGTCGCCCTCGCGCGTGACGATATTCACGATGCCTGAGAGCGCACCGCCATATTCGGCGTTGTAGCTACCCGTCTGAACAGTAATCTCCTGCACACTCGATGTCGAAACCCGCAGGCCTTGACTTCCATAAGTCGGGTCCGTCACTGGCATTCCGTCCACCATGTATGCGACCTCGCGAGCGCGGCCACCACGAAGGTGTAGCTCACCCCGATGCTCGACAATACCTGCCTTGACGCTGAGGACTTCCTGAACGGTTGTCACTGGCATATTTTCTATTTGCTCGGCGGTGGTAGTAGTCGTAGTAGTCGTGACATCCAGCTCGACTTGCCGTCTCTCGGCGGTGATGACTATCTCTTCGGACTCCAGCACAGTGGACTCAAGCTGGAAGTTAATCGTTGTGGTTCTGTCCGTCGAGACGACTACACCGGTCTGGGTGGTGGAGTTATATCCGACATAGGATGCCCTTACCTTATATATACCCGGTCGGACATTCAAGATGAAGTAGTTCCCGTCGAAATCTGTAGCGGCACCGGCCATTAGTTCGTCGGAGTCGCTGAATACTTGGACGTTGACTCCGATAAGCGGCTCGCCTGTCTCGACATCAATGACTTTGCCGTCGATTTTGCCAGCTGTAGCTCCCCATGAAGACACAACGAGGATTAGAATTGCCAAAGGAATGAAGATGAGTGAGGCGCGTCTTTGCACCATCGAACCTCCCCTGCTATGTAGATTATAAGACTTCATCAATTTGTGCCGCCAAAAACGACACGAAAACTTAACTTTAATATAATATTCCCCCGCCCTAAAAGTGTCAAGGCCTTTCTGTAATATTAGGCCAATTCATCGAAAGTAATTCCGAAACCATCTTCGAATGCTCTGGCTATTGAGCGCGCTAAATCGGCTTTCTCCGGAATAGCCACAGCACACTCGGCGATACAGGTGGATTTTTCGGCCAAGTCCGCCCCGACAAAGTTAGTAAAAAATTTGGGCAGTCCCCGAAATTCGGGCGAGATTGGTATCGAGCCTTGTTGCAAAATCGCGCCTCTCTTCCTGCGCTGGGCACTTCCGATGAGCTTGCGTCCCTCATGCGTAACTTCGTATCGGCTGGTCGAAGAAAAACACGATGGGTTCTTATGGCCCCCGGCCTCGCCTCGCGCTATTTCGACATCGACACCGCAATGCCTCAAACCCTCGGCGAGAGCAGTCGAAAGAACTCGGTAGCTCTCTATCACCGAAAGGCGAGCTATTTCGTGTTCTGGCGGGAGAGTCACCGAGTATGTCAGCTCGTTCCAGTGGAGAACTGCACGGCCTCCGGTGGGGCGCACCGCCCAGGCGATGTTCTCTTCGGCGAGACGGGCGAAATTGATGTCCGTGCGCGGCTGGCCGTATCCGATAGTAATCGTCGGCCTGTCCCAGTCAAAGAATCGCAGTGTCGGCAGAAGTTCGCCTTCAATCGCCCGCGCGAGAAGCTCGGCGTCCTTGCGCATGTTAAAATCGCCGGAGTTCGCCCCGTCGAGAATCAATCGCCATCTCTCGTGAATTGACACTACCTACCTCGCCGCCGCCTTCGGAACGAGAACCATCCCCACTTCGTTCCGCCGTCGATGAAGAAGCCGCAAATTGTAAGCAAAACGCCAACGCTGTAATTCTGAGTCTTTAAGGCCACCAGCAGGCCGGTAAACATTCGCGGCATGAAGAGCCAGCCGGGGATGTAAAGCTCCCAGAAAGAGTTCCAGTGATTGCCGCCTTGAAAATGCCAGATGAAAATGAGGTTAATTCTGGGCAAAAAGATATATCCCAATAGGTATAGAAACCAGTTAACATCCCAGATATTCGTCATTTTACTCCCATGTTAATGCGGATGGAGATTTTCTCCTCGCTTTCGGTCTCGTCGAAATGACAAAGCACTTTCTACTCTGAAGCCCCTAATACGAGAGGCATGCTCCATCCTCCACTCTCTACTGGAACTATCTCTCCAGAACTTCTCGGATTACTTTCGATATTGTCGCGGCGCGATATGGCTTGCGAACAAGTGCCTCTGCGCCGCTTCTGATGAGATCGCTAACAGTCTCTTCTTTGGCGTATCCAGTGGAAATAATTATTTTGCTGTCCGGCGCGAGCTTATTAACCGCCTCGAAAACCTCGACACCACTCATCCCCGGCATTACAACATCGAGGAGAATGAGGTGAATATCGTTCGGTCTCGAACGGACAATTTCGATTGCCTCATCGCCGCCGGATGCAAGCAGGACTTCGTATCCGAGCTTCATAAGCAGAGCGCGGAGAACAGTCCGGACGTGCGGCTCGTCATCTACAACGAGAATGGTCTCCGTGCCGGATGGCAGTGCTTCGGAGTGTTTAACCTCCGTAGCCTCTGCGATTTCCTCCGGAATATAAAGGATGAATTTGCTCCCTTTCCCCGGCTCGGACTCCACCTCGACAATGCCTCCGTGGCGCCTCGCCACTTTGAAAACAAGCGACAATCCTAACCCAGCGCCGGCTCCGAACTGCTTGGTCGTGAAGAAAGGCTCGAACACGTTATCGATTAAATCGGCGGGGATGCCCTGTCCGGTATCGATTATTTCTATCTGGACAAAGCGTTTGCCTTGGGCGTCGGGATGTTTCGATATGAAGTCACTATCGGGCTTGGCGTTCGACGTCCGAACCGTAAGTGTCCCGCCGCCCTTCATCGCCTCGACGGCGTTCACGAGCAAATTCAGCACAGCCTGATGAACTTGCGACAGGTTGCCGAATACCGTGTCCGGCCGCGCTTCAAGCTCGGTCACGACCTCGATTGCAGGGTTGTCATCTCCGGGCGAGAGAGCCAGCGCATCTTTTATAACCTTGTTCACAGAGAGCACCTCGCCCGGTCTCTGCTCGGTATCGCGCGAGAAGTTGAGAAGTTTTTTTGTTAGTGTCGCGGCGCGCTCGGCATCTTTCTCGATGATATTCACATATTCGATAAGCGGCATGTCATCAGGCAGTTCGCCACGAATATGCCCCACTGCGCCGAGAATTCCCATGAGCATATTATTGTATTCGAGGACGACGTGTTCGGCGATTTTCCCGAGACCTTCGACCCTATTTTCGATTCCGAGTTGTTTGCGAATTCGCTCTTCCTCGGTGAGGTTCTCGAGAACCATGACAATGGCCTTCTCACCGAAATAATCAATTAGTCTCGGTCTCGCAAATGCTTGGATGGCATCGTTTCTGGGGCCAATAAGCTCGAAGTCCATCTCCTTGGGAGCCTCTTTGCCGGAGAACATGGCGTCTATTAAACGCTCGACTTTTGCGCGGTGAAGCGGCGTTATTAGCTTGCTGATTCCGAACGCACGAATCTCCTCTGGCGCTTTGCCTACGAGTTGCCTAAATGCATGATTAACGTAAATAATCCGCTCGCGGTTGAGGATAATCGCGCCCTGTGGCAATGCCGAGAGAAGCGAGCGAAAGTTCTGGTCGGAGTTGCGGAGCTTCTCCTGTAGTATTCTGAGGCGCGAAATATCGCGCACAATACCAATAGTAAGAACTTTTTCGCGAGTCTTCACTGTTTTAACGAAAAGCTCAATCGGCACTTTCCGGCCGTCGGCTCGGAGCCCCTCTAACTCGTATGATTCCGGTTGCGGTTCTCCCATCCTGCGAAGTCGATAGCGCTCGATAACCCTCTCGCGTTCGTGTTCTGCAAGAAGTTGAGTGAGGTCCATTTCGAGTATGGTCGCAACGTCGTAGCCGGATATGTCCGCGAGACCCTCGTTAGCGTCGATAAACCTGCCCTCTCGCTCACCCTCATCGGAGAGAATGAAAACACCGATGCCCGCATTGGTCATCGACGTGAAGAATGTTTTGTTGATTTCTTCGAATTCGGCGAGCGTCTCGCGGAGCACTTCACTCTTCCTCAATTCGAGCTTGAGCGATGTCATCGCGCGCTCTTTGGAGTATGCGAAAAATAGCAGAATGAAGATAGATACAATAATGACCACAAGGAGTATCCACGAGAGATATTGATTGGCATCACTCGTTGGGACGCACGCGCCGAACCACTTCGCGTAGATATCTCGGAACTCCCTGTCGCCGGTGAGCCTCGTGATTACGGCGTCTAAAATCTCAAACAACTGAGCCGACTCTTTCGGGACAGCAATCGAATAATCATATTTGAATATAATATTGGAACTTACATCGATTAGTTTATCCCATTTATGAAGTTTTATTACATAATCGCATGTATAAATGGAACCTATATAGCCATCAATCTCTCGAAGTGCGACTTTGGCAAGACCAAGTGAATCGGAATCGAGCGGCACACCGGTCAAATCAGGTGTCTCATTAAAGAGAATCGAAATAGGGGTTCCGGCCCTATATCCGATTTTCTTGCCACGCAAATCCGTCACGCTCGAAGGAGCAGGCGTATTCTCGTAAACATATAAAATATATTCATTTACGAGAATTCTGCTGGTGAATTCATAATCCTCGAAGTGTTTATTTGCCTTATCAAGCCCGACGATGAAATCGACTCTGCCATCCGCAACGGCTCTGTGAAGTTCAGCGATAGGTGCCGAGAAAAAGACAATATCCTTGTCGATGAGTTCAGCTATCATCATCGAGATATCGGCGCAATAGCCGTCCGGCTCGCCCTTCCTGTCAGCAAAACTAAACGGCGGGAGATTATCCTCGATCCCTACAACGAATTGGTCTCGTCCAGCAATCCAGTCCTCCAGCTCGGGCCTGAAGCGCATTGCCATGGCAGGTTTAGGGGCTAATGCCGATATGATTAGGATTATCGCGACAACGATGAAGATTCGTCTTTCCATGATTCATTTCACGCGCGGGGGCGTGCCTTTTTTAGTGCCGTTGAATCCAATTAACATTGAGTTATTATAACTAACTTGCCAGTTTTCGCCACCCCAAAGAATTTTGGTAATTTCATTGCATTATAAATGCCTCGATACGCTTGATGATGGCCTCGATTGGGCATTCCCCCGATATTTTTCCGCAAACCTCTCCCTTCTCAAAAACGATGAAACCGTCGGCGGTGCCAGCAAAACCGATGTCGGCGTCGCGTGCCTCGCCCGGGCCATTGACCTCGCAACCCATAATTGCGACCACTATGTGCTTGTCGATTATAGGGATACGGCGCTCGACCTCAAGGGCAATGCTCTCGACATCGACGCGCGACCTTCCGCAAGTCGGGCATGAAACCAGCTCGACACCGCGAACATGATGTCCAGATGCGCGAAGAATATGCCTTCCGGCGACAATCTCCAGGGCTGGATCGCCGGTGAGGGAAACACGAATCGTGTCGCCGATGCCGTCGAGAAGTAGCGAGCCGATGCCCACTGCGTTTTTTATTGTGCCTGCGCCGGGAAGGCCTGCCTCCGTTACACCGAGGTGAATCGGAATATCCGACATTTCGGCGAAGATTTGGTTGGCGCGGACTGTCGCAAGGACATCGTGGGATTTCATAGAGACGACGATGTCTCGAAAATCGACAGATTCGAGATGCTCGACCTCGCGGAGAGCCGCGGTAACCATAGCCTGCGCAGTGTCTGGCGAATTCGCGAGGTCTGCGGGAAGGCTTCCGGCATTGACACCTATTCGTATGGGGATTTCGCGGTTTTTTGCGGCCTCTGCAACGGCTTTGACTCTCTCAGGGTCACCAATGTTTCCCGGATTTATTCGGAGCTTGTCGAAGCCGGCATCGACCGCGGCCAACGCGAGATGATAGTCGAAATGGATATCCGCGACAAGCGGCAATTTGACGGCTTGCCTAAATTCTTTGAGCGTAGCGGCGGTTCTCTTGTCTGGCACGGCCACTCGAATGATATCACAACCGGCCTCGGCGAGCCTCTCGGCCTGCGCGACTGCTTGAGAAAAATCTGTAAGCGGCACCGAGAGCATGGACTGAATCGACACGTGCGCCGACGAACCGATAACCACGCGGCCAACGCGAACTTCGCGCGTCTGTCTCCGTATGGGTTGTTGGAGTCTGTCAATTTTTGGCATAAAGCTTGCGAACTCCTTGTAAATGGCTATATTTGCTAATATATATCAATTTTTCGCGCAAGGTGATGTCGATGTTCAATAAGTTTTTAATCGTTTTGTTTGTCCTCGCACTGAGCATTCCGGCAGTGGCTCAGGATACATCGCTGACGGACAGCCAGTTCGTCTTGTTATATGTCGATTTATCCTTCGCCGCCGAGCAGTTTCTCTCGGACTCCTCCCAGCTTGCGCAAGTGCAAGACTCGATTTTCCTCTCGCACAGCATTACACGCGAGCATTTCTTCTCATACAAGGCCAAACTCGACGAGTCTCCCGAACGATGGAGCGGCATCTGGGAGATGATTGCCGAGGAGCTTACCAAACGCGAGGCAGAAATACAAGCTCGCGAAAAGACCAACCCAAAGGACGAAAAGAAGAACGACAAAAAGAAGTAATCACAGCATAAACGCATCTTCTATGTGCTTGACTTGAAAGCCGTTATCCTTTTTAGTTAAAGCCAACACATCGAAGCGAAACCAGCAGTTTTCCACTTTATGCCGCTCTATCCAGACGGCGGCCATTTTGCCAATCTGTCTCTGCTTTGCCGAATTGACCCACTCCAGCGGGTCGCCGAACTTATCCGAATACGCCGTCTTGACCTCGACGAAAACTATGGTCTGTGCGGTTTTGGCGATAATATCTATTTCGCCCTCGCCGATTCGCCAGTTACGCTCGATAATCTCATAGCCCTTGTCTCGGAGAAACGCCGATGCGACATCCTCGCCGAGTTGCCCTTTATTTGAAGTGTTTTCAGATTGTTCGGCGTTCATAGCAGTCTCACTCGAATAGCTCGGTCGATAAATATTTGTATCCCGCATCGGGGAAAATGGTGACGATACGCTTGCCCTTGCCAAGCCTCTCGGCAACATAGGCAGTGGCCGCCAGAGCCGCGCCCGATGATACTCCCGCGAAAATGCCTTCGTCTTTAGCCAGGGCGCGGGTGTATTCTTTTGCAGTCTGCGTATCGACACGAATGATTTCATCGATGAGCTTGCGTTCGAGAATTTTCGGGATGAAACCGGCGCCTATCCCCTCGATTGCATGTTTGCCTTTGGGTCTTCCGGAGAGCACCGCCGACTCCTCCGGCTCGACGCCGTATATACGGACGGGAATCTGCGACTTGAGAAAAGCCCTCGCGACACCCGTGATGGTTCCTCCGGTGCCTATCCCCGCAACGAAAGCGTCGATTCTGCCGTTCATCTGCGCTATTATTTCCGGGCCGGTGGCGAGATAATGGGATTGGGGGTTTGCGGGGTTTTCAAACTGGCCGAGCGTGATGGCTTTTTTGTCCTCTTTCAAGATTTTCTCGACTGCAATAATCGCTCCGGCCATGCCTTGATCCCCCGGAGATAGGATAATATCGGCACCAAATGCACGCATTATCTTCCGGCGCTCGATTGACATCGTCTCCGGCATGACCAGCGCGCACGAGTAGCCCTTAGCGGCGGAAATCATCGCGATGGCGATGCCAGTATTCCCGCTCGTAGGCTCGACGATGAGCGAGTCGGTTTTGAGCTTGCCGGTGCGTTCAGCCTCGGCCATCATCGCGAGCACCGGGCGGTCTTTGACCGAACCGCCGGGGTTTTGCATTTCGAGTTTCGCCCAAATCTGCGAGCCTTCTGGCGAAAATGATTTCAAGTGAACGCAGGGCGTATTGCCAATTAGGTTGATAACCGTTTTGCTAGGTCTGTCCATCTCTAACTCCTATGCGTCCTTCTTCTTTTCGGTTTCCTTGAGATGTTTGTCAAGTTCCAGCACTCGGTTTTGGATGTCGGCGATTCTCTCGGCTATCGGGTCCGGCAGATTGCCGTGGTCGAGCCATGCGTCGTGGAGCTTTCTGCCCTCGCGGATGACTATTCGCCCGGGGATTCCGACGACTGTCGAGTCATGGTCAACATCGCGGACGACGACACTACCCGCGCCAATTCGCACCTCGTCGCCTATAGTGATATTGCCCAGCACTTTCGCGCCCGCGCCCACCACGATGTTGTTCCCGAGAGTGGGATGGCGCTTGCCTTTCTCCTTGCCGGTTCCGCCAAGCGTGACGCCCTGATAGAGCGTGACATTATCGCCGATAATAGTCGTCTCGCCAATTACCACGCCAAATCCGTGGTCGATGAAGAAGCCCTCGCCGATCTGCGCGCCGGGGTGAATCTCTATCCCCGTGAAGAAGCGCGAACACTGACTTATCAAGCGTGCGATGAGCCGAAGGCGCAGTTTTTTCCAGAAAAAGTGTGCCACGCGGTGCGCCCATATCGCATGAAGCCCCGGATAGCAAGTAATAGCCTCCAAGAAGCTTCTGCAGGCGGGGTCGCGGTCGTATATTGCCTTGATTGTCTTTGTCATCGCTCACCTCGTTTCGCATAAGATATTAAATTGTGAGCTTCCAGTCAATCATTAAGCAGATTTGTTGCCGATTCGCGCGGGGGCGTCGGCGGCCGTAAACGGCCTACGAAGTAGTCGGAGCAAAATCGGCGGATAATGCAGATGACTTCCCACCGACTACTTCGCACCTTCCTGCGATTTGGAAAATCGCAGGAAGGGCCGACGCCCCGGCGCACGGTCACAAAGAATTCGATATTGCCAAAACAACTATCGTTACATCATCGACTCTTCTCGAAAAATCTTTCAATAACACATTGCTTTTCAGAGTTTCGATGTCCATAATATATTATTACTTCAATACTTTAAGGAGGATAAATGAAAAAACTCATCTTAGGAATCATTATTATATCGATAGCCCTATTGGCTACCGGTTGTTGCGATTCCGTCGAAAAAGCAAAAGACATTGCACAAACAGCCAAAGAGACCAGCCAGACAATCTCTCGTTTCAGCGAAGATATGGCTAAACTCCGCGACGAGGACGGAGGATTCAAACTAACACCGGCAAGGCTCGACAGATTTTTCACGAACTACCCCATTTTCGTGGAAATTGTCAGCGCCCACGATGAGCGCATTGACGAAATCGATGAGGACTTCGAACGCGCTATGGTGGGCATGGAGACACTGGTCAAACTCGACAAAGACCTCCGCGATGCCGGCATAAACAATCCGGCAGAGTTCTATCTCACGATGGGCAAAGTTTCCGCGATTTTCTTCTACATCTCATCGCAGGAATATCTCTCGGAAGCCCAAGGGCAGATGGCCGAAGCCATCGAGGCTATGAAGGAGCAACTCGATAGCCCGGACATTCCCGAGGAGCAGAAAGCAATGATGCGCGAGGCGATAGCCGAGATGGAAGCATCCGCGGAGGAAACTGAGGATACCGAGCTTCCGGATGACATAACACAAAACGAAATCGAGCTTGTCCGACGGAATTTCAAGCGCATTGCTGAGACAATGGGCATAGAAATCGACGAGGACGAACCGCCTGCCGGCGATATTTCGTAATCTTTCCAACAGCGAAGGGGGCGCTCGCCCCCTTCGCTATATCTTACTGTTATTCAAGACAATAAAAGTAGTATTTACCAATTTAGATAATGAAAATAGCTCTAATTGGCGCTTCATCTACAGGCAAAAGCTCTCTCGCCGAGCGTCTTTCGAGAGAGCTTTCGCTTCCGCTGATTAGAGAGCAAGCCCGCGTTGTCCTCGCCGAGTTGGGAAAGACCCTCGCCGAACTCCGCGCCGACGATATGGCTATCGTTAGTTTCCAAAATCGAGTTCTCGATTACCAAATCGCCAGCGAACTCGAGTGCGCCGACACCGGCTTCATCTCGGATAGGAGCGTCTTCGATAACCTCACGCTTTTTTTACGACATTGCCCGTTAACGCCCCATGGTGTAGAAACTTACACGAATAGAGTTCTCGCGCATTTTCGCAAATTCCCATACGACTACCTTATATATCTCCGCCCGGGTGAATTCCCCGTTGCCAACGACGGCGTCCGAACGGCGGATCCCTTCTATCAGGCGCAGGTTGACGGCATGATTCTCGCAATACTTCGCCTCTTCTCCGTGCCATTTCACGAAGTTCACGGAGACATCGACCAGCGTGTGCGCGAGGTGCGAAGGCTCGTCGGCAAATAGCAGTTTTTACTTGTGCTTTCGTAATTTCGGGCTTATTATTTGAAAAACAAAATACATGGAGGTCAAAATGAAATTTGGGATTGTTTTCGGAGCACTCATTTTGGTTGCGGGCTTTATATTTGCCGATGATGAAGGCATTAAGCTCACTGTAGGCTATTGGGATTTCGAACCTGAAGAAATCGAGTTCGGCTTCGACGTCTCCGGCGACGTCGGCTATTCGATTCCGCTCAATTTCAACGACAAACCGGCCTATCGAGATATCGGAGAACACTATGATGCCGTCGCTCCAGCCTTCAATGTGCGTGCGGGTCTTGGCCTTTCCGCACAAAAAGAAGGCAACCCGCTGGCAAGGAGCACTTATGCGCTCGAATTCTCACACAGAGCTTTCACGGGAGACACCGTAGATTTGAGCCTTTACGGCTTCGCAATATCAAATAGAAGTTCAATATTTCCTGCCAAACATTTCTCCGTGATCACTGGAAGTTCTGGAGGATTCTTCTTCCTTGACGCCGATCCGGAAATCACAACCACGAACACCTTCGCCGACTATACCGCCGATATAAACGCCCGCACCGGCAAACTGCATTATTATCACACAAATGAAATGGGCATTGGCGTCTCATTCGGAAGGAACTCGACTATCGAACTCTCCGCCGGCGGCAGGTTCGAAACATATTATCCGCGATACCTCCTCTGGAAAGAGATGGCGAGGAATATTACCTCACAAGCGGTATCTTCAACAATAAGCCTTATCGCCGATGAAACCGACATCTGGGCGCTTAACCTCGTCGGCGATGTGGCGGTTATCCTCATGGAGATGTTCAACTTGAATTTCTACCCCGACGCGGTAGGCCTTACGCATCAACATATTATCACGCCATCGGCGAGCTTGACGATTAGGTTTTAGGAGCACAACATGCACGTCGTCACTTCGGAGACAATGCGGCGAATCGACGAAATTGCCATTGATGAGATGGGAATTCCCGGTATAGACCTCATGCACCGAGCGGGCGAAGCTATCGCGCGTATTTCCTCGGGTTTTTATGACGATTTGGCCTGTAAAGGTTACATCGGCATATTTGCCGGCCCGGGCAATAACGGCGGCGATGGTTGGGTCTGCGCGAGACTGCTCAAGAGCAAGGACTATCCCGTCAAGGTTTTCTCCGTAGTGTTGCCTGACAATCTCACCGGCGACGCACGAACAGCATTCGAGGAAGCGCGCGATGCAGGAGTCGATTGCCGCATCGTCGAGGCGGAATCCATCGACATTTCCGGCATGGGAATGGCAATCGACGCGCTTCTCGGCACGGGCGCCAAAGGCACGCCGCGCGGTGCTGTCGGCGAAATCGTCCGCTTGCTCGCGATGGCTGAATTGCCCATTATCGCAGTTGACAATCCCACAGGCGCGGACGCCGACAACGGCTCGGTCGAGGGAATCGCAATCCCCGCCATCGCCACGGTGAGCCTCGCCCTGCCGAAGCTCGGGCAGTTTCTTTACCCTGCGCGAGAGTTCGTGGGACAGCTTTTCGTGGCGGACATCGGCATCCCTAACGAGGCTATATCGCGCGCTTCGGGCGACATTGACTACCGTGTGGACACGGCGTCGGACTTGGCGGCATTGCTTCCGTTCCGCGCGGGCGACGGGCACAAGGGGACATTCGGCAAAGCCTCTATTATCGCCGGAAGCACCGGCATGACAGGCGCTGTGGCCCTCTCGGCTGAATCCGCATTGCGAAGCGGCGCGGGGCTTGTAGAGGCGGTCGTGCCCGAGGGAATCGTCTCGATTGTGGACTCGCTTGTCCTCGAAATTATCACGCGCGGTGTTCCTCAAGTGGCAAAACATAAGTGTTTGTCCATCCGTGCTTTAGGCGACATCGTCCGAATCGCGAATGAGGCCGACGCAATAGCATTCGGACCCGGGATAGGAACGCACCGCGAGACAGTCGATTTAACTGCGCGCCTTCTACTACGGCTCATTAAGCCTACCGTAATCGATGCCGATGCGCTTAACTGTATCGCGAAACTTATGAGGCGTGATGTCCCCGTGAAATTCGGATGCCCAGTAGTTATCACGCCACATCCCGGAGAGTTAAGTC
>OMKS01000364.1_pt1 | contig 42537 bp, 26 predicted proteins | sample 1674721 | NCBI WGS metagenome assembly OMKS01 (sample SAMN06264996, study PRJEB25208) | sediment metagenome | isolation source: hot spring sediment | place: USA: California | collected 2014-09-02 | reverse complement strand
CCCTCTTTGAATTCGTCAAACTTGCGCCACATGGTCATCATCGTTTCCTGCATAATGTCTTCGGCAAGGGTAAAGTTGGGCAGCAGCTTCAGAATAAAACCGAATAAACGATCTTCATTGGCCCGAAATAAACGCAGAAATGTTTCATATTGGGTTTTCGGGACGGCGGTACATTTTTTTTCACTTTTTTCCCTCATAAATCCACCTCTACAGATATTGGATAATGGGCGGAAAATGGGAGATTTTGCCAAAAAAATTTAAATTATGACAAAATCTTTATTCTGTTTACAGAGATATTACGGCTTTTTATGGAATTTTACTCCGCCGTTCTCATCGGCAAGGCATTTTGCACGGTTCAGTTTCATTGAGCATATCCTTAACGACAGGCAGGTCAATCTCCAGACGACTCTGCCATTTTTTCCGCCAGCGTTCATACGCATCAAAGACATCTTCACCCCAGTCGTCCAGCCATTTGTAGCCGATGCTGCGTTCCGGATCCAGCAGGTTGTAATCGTACAGCGGCACGCCTTCTCGGTTGCTGAACAGGGGACGGTTGGTTTCAATTTCGTAAAATCTGGCCCACAGCGCCGGTGCGTCAGGATCGCAGACGACGCGGGGGATGTCGTCTTCCATCACGACGCGAACGCCTTCAATCCGCGCGGCGCCATACCATCGCACCCCGGCGATAATCGCTTCTGCAATCTCCGGCGAGGGATCGTCCAGATTCATCAAGAGCCTGAGAATACTGACACTTTCGCCGCCGCTGAGCGAAACCAATTCGTAGGAACGTCCGGGGCGCGGCGTGTAATCCTTTTCGTCATGCTGGGCGCACCAGACGGTTCTTTGGCCATTCACGATGATCTGACATTTAAGGATACACTCCAGGCCGTGCTGAAACGCTGTTTGGGCACGGCTGCGGCGCTCGGCATCGACAAATTCGTATTGCGGCTCTTCGGCGATTTCTTTGAGCAACTCCATCAGCAAGACCATTGCATGATCGTTAAAGGTAATGTGGCGATGGTACTTTTTGGCCGGCGGAGGATAGTATTGCGGCCAGCCGCCGGTGGGATACTGAGCCTTGAAAATCAAATCCAGCCCCTTCTCAAACGCCCGGCGATATCGAAGCTCGCCCGCGGCACGAAACGCCCGCGCCAGCATCCGCATTTCGCCGGTGGTGGCGCCGTTGTCAAACGACCCCTGAAGCGAATCGCGGTCTCCTGAAAAACGTCTGGCGGCGGTATCGATGTTTTTCGGCCAGGAGCCGTGATGGTCCTGCCAGCTCAGAATATTTTCAAGGACTTGCTGTCCTTCCTCACTGCGAAACCACGGGTCAGGTTTGGCCAGATAGCGTCCCCAGGACGGACGTGCCTGAGCGACGGCAAGGCACATCAAAAAAACATAAACAATCATTTTTTTTGCGTTTTTCATCATAATTTTTCCCTTTTAGGCGATTCAGCGAACCAGCGTAACGCTCATCAGACCAATCACAACCTCATTGGCCAGCGTCCGGACCGTCAACGACGACAATTCCCTGTCCGGACTGAGGGGAATGTCCAGTACCGTGGCCGCTCCGCCGGGGATTGTGCCGCCTTTGCCTTTGAAATCGGCCCAATCAACCATCCGAATACGACCGGTTTTCAACTCCAGCCGCGGCGGAATCGGCTGTGGCCGATGAAACGCAAAATCATCGATGAAATAGTCCTGGTCAATCGGCCACCACGTGGTGGGATTGTGCAGAGGCAACTGCTCGGTTTGACCGTCGTCGTAGGTTACGATGATCTGCCCGTTGTCGAAGCGGCTTTGCATTGAATTGGTCGAGCCGGCCATCAGCAAATACAGATGGCGTGCCTTTCCGGAAAGCGGGATCTGTACGCTGTCCGGGTAATTATCCCATTGGGAGGTAAACACAATATTGTCGGCGTCCGGCTCGGCGGCCGTCTTGAACAAAATGCCCTGCGGCAGCGTCAGCCGACCGTCGTTCTCAGCGGCCAGACGCCGCAGCCCGCTGTCGTCCACGTCAAAGGTCCTGGTAAAATTGCACCAACTTCCGATGCCCTGTTTGGGAATCGCCAGCGAACAATACGGCGAACGCGGCGTGAGATATTCGTTTCGGAATATGTGCGAGACTTTGTCATTCAACAGCGACTCCAGGTTCACCGTCTCCCACGTCAGCACATCTTGTTCGGGACGCATGTCCCAGTTAATCACATCGCCTTCGATATCTATCTCTTCGTCCAGTACGACAGCAACGCGATTGGTTCCCGGCAGCAAATGAAACTCCTCGGCCGAAAGCGTAACGGATTCGGAATCGCCGAACGCCGCCATCGTGAGCGGTTTTTTGATGGAAACGCCTGCGGACCTAATCACGGCCTGTCCCTGCAACGCCTTAGCCGTGTTGTTCCGAACGTAAAACGTGACGCTGTTTGCCGTTTGGGCGGCCGCGGCGATAATCTCATACGGCGGCCGTATCTCAAACTCAAGCGGCGCCCACCAGGTCATTTGCCCCTGTCTGACCTGTACGAACGCCGTGCGATGGCCCATCGTCCCCGCCGCCGTCGCTTCCATCACGCACGGCAATAACCGGACATCCTTGAGCAACCGAATATCTTTCAATGCGTCCTGAGGATCTTTTACGCCAACCAGCTCGGCTTTTCCGGCGGCACGCAGCCGCCCTCCGGCCGCAACAACCCGCGGGCCGGAAATATGCGCCGGCTGCTCGCCTGCCCAGACAATCTCCACCTCGTACACATCCGCCGGTTCACACCGCACCTCAATCCGCGGTCCGCCGACGGCCCGGCCAACCGGCTTCCATTCGGCGATCTTGCCGTTGACCGTGAGACGCTCAATCTCCACCGTCCGCGCCGGTACAATCAGCCGCAGCGATACCGACCTGCTAAAGTTCGGTTTTACCGTATAGGTACTGACATGTGCTTTTTGGAAATAGGCAAACTCGATATTGGGATGGACAATCTGTGCCGATTCCCATGGTGGAAAGCCCGGCTCGACGGTCAGTTCTCCGTTCAGCAGATCAGGTCGAATGCCGAACAATCCCTCAATAACGGCGCGGGACAGCGCCCCGACCGCATCGCCGAAATCCCGCTGCGCTTCGCCGCGGGCCGCGTCAAAATACGTCGTCATTCCCGCATTGCCGGGGCACAGCCCCATATACATCCCGTCCAGCACCGCCCCTTTGAACAAGCTGAAGGCTTTGTCGGCGCGTCCGGCCTGCCAATAAGCCAGCGCGGTATGGGCGACTTCCGCCATAACGACATTGTTGGTCGAATAGGTATAGGGCATCCAGTTGGATGTCGGCAGCGTAAAAAATCGGCCTTTGGGAATATCCTGGCCGTGAATCGGGATGTGCGCGATCTGCGTATCGATGAAGCGGGTCATCTGCCAGGCCTGAAAGGAATCGGCCATCTCTGAATCGATTATATGATAGATCGACCACAGGCCCGCAGCCGGATGGGTCTGCTGCAAACCGAGCAGGTCTTTGTATTCGGCATACCAACCGCGATCAGCCAGCCATAAATACCGCTGCATCGCCTTATTGATCAATTCCGCTTCCTGTCTGAACGGAGCGGGGTTTTTGCCCAGCCGCTCGGCCAGGTCGGCAAACCCGCGAAAATGATACGCATTATACGCCGAGGTATAAGCGACCCCGCCGCCGTTGAACTGCATATCGTCGCTGGCCCAGATCGCGGCGTAGGCCTCATATAACGGCAGCTTGTCCGGGCCGAACGGACGGCGAAACAGTCGCTGTTCCCACGCGACGTGCCGCTCGATAACTGGCCAGAGCCGCTCGGCCAGCTCCAGATCGCCCGTCCAGAGCAGATGCCGCAACAGGGTATCCATATAAATCAGATTCATATCGTAATGCTTGCCGCCGATATCGCCGTTGGTTTGTTTGGACGGATGGCTTCGCGCATAATTGGCCTCGGGATCCGGGCCGAGAACCTTCTCGGGAACAGGGCCGGTGTTTTGGCGACGCGCCCAGTCGGTCAGATGGCCGCGTGACCGGTCGTGCCAGCCCAAGGCGTCGTTAGCGTACGGACCGCGCCAGCCGGGATATCGCGATCGCCACGCCACCGCGCCGTGCATAACCGACCCCTGCCGCTCGTCCCACAGAGCGTCAGCGGCCACACACAGGGCCGCAACGGCGGCGTTGATGAACGGATCGGGCGTATTGACCACGACGCGCTCGGCAATGGCTTGGCGCTGTTGTTGGCAATCGGCAAAGATTTCGGGCAGTTCTTCGGTCGCAAACGGTGTTCCGGATTCGCCGATGCGTTTGATGGCCAGATAAGCCGGCTCGTGGGCGGCAATCGACATTGAGGCGACCAGCACCGGTTGTTCGGTCGGCTGTCCGGCTGAATTCGTCAGCGCCGTCGGGTTGTCCCACTGGGCCGCATCGGCCACGGCAAGCTGTGCAGAGGGCGGCAGCGTTCCGGCCAGGGTTGCGATTCGGCTTGTCAAAATAAACGTCTGTTCGTCCAGTGCAAATTCATTGCCGCGGCAGTTGTCCGGACGAAGCTGGAAAAACCGGCTGATCGGTTCGGATTCACAGCCAATATCGCCGCTGCGGGCGCCGCGTTTTCCGCCCGCCCCGCCGAACGCGGCCAGCCATTCAAGCGGTTCGACTGTGCCGTATTGCTCAATGCGTACGATCAGCCCTTCGGCGTCATACAGCCCAATCATCGTCAGTGTTAACACGGCATCGCCCAGTCGGGGATCGGTGATCTGATAGATCATCGCCCCCGGACGGTAACGGGCGACGATGCGCTCGGCCTGATGCAGCCAGAAAACGCCGCTTGCGGTGCGAACGGCGAACCTGAGATTGCCCGCCTGGCCGGGGGCGTACAGCGACACTTCCGGCATATCGCCCGCATCGACGCGAAAGGCGGTGTTGCCGCCGTACAGAGGACGATTGTAGAATTCACCGCCGTTGACGGTCACAAAATCCAGTCGCCGGGGTCGATAGCGAAGCGGGCGGGCGGTGTTTTCAGCAAAGGTCGGACGATCCACCGTCAGCCGTTCGGGGGGATTGTAGGCCGGCACCGTTCCGTTGATGAGAAAAACGACCAACAGAGGCCATAACAAAATCAAGATACGCCTCCACGACATCGTTTGAATCTTAACCACACGGTTCTCCTGAACATCTACAGCATCCATTCTACGCCACAGGCACCTTGCAGCGCCCTATCAATTCATTGCGTCAGCGGCGGCTTCGTACTCCAGACAGGCCAGGATAAACGGCCCGACGGCCTTGGGGTCATTGGTGCGAATCTTTTCGCTGATGTAGTACTCATACGAGCCGTCGCGGTACGGGTTTCCGCCCAGCCCGGCTACTTCGCAGCCTTTGTGCAGATGCACCTGACCGTCGTCGGCCACTTCCACAAACTGTTCGAAAATACCTCGATAGCCTTTTTGAGCCACATCAAAATAGTACTGCGGAATATAGCCAAGCCGCACCGCTTTGAGCATAACATACACAAACATTGAAGAGCAAGAAGATTCGAGGTAGTTGCCTTCGGCATCGGGCAGATTGACCACCTGATACCAGAGGCCGGTTGTTTCGTCCTGATGGTCGGCCACGGCCTTGACCAGACGATTGAGCACAGCAATGACATCGCCGCGTTTTGGATGGTCTTCGGGCAAAAAGTCCAGCGTATCGACCAGCGCCATGGCATACCAGCCCATCGCCCGCCCCCAGAAATGAGACGACAGGCCCGTTTCCGGATCGGCCCATCGCTGCTGACGTGATTCGTCGTAGCCGTGATACAGCAGCCCCGTTTTTGCGTCGCGGGCGTATTTTTCCATCAGCAGAATCTGATGGGTAACCTCGTCAAACAGTTCCGGCTCATCAAAAACCGCCGCGTATTGCGCCAAAAAGGGCGACCCCATATACAGCCCGTCCAGCCACATCTGGTGGGGATAGATTTTTTTGTGCCAAAAACCGCCGGTGCTGATCCGCGGATGCGTTTTCATTTGCGTACGCAGCGTCTCGATGGCAATGCGATATTTCGGTTTCGGATCGTAGAGATACAAATCGATCAGATTTTTGCCGGGGTTGATATTGTCGATATTGTAGCTATTCAGGTCATACGTGAGAATTTCGCCGTCCTCGGTAATGAGTGTGTCATAGTAGGCCTGCACGTAATCGAGATATGTCTTGTTGCGGGTTTGCATACCGACCTGCCAAATGGGCTTGAGCGCAACGCCGATGGCGTATTTCCAGCGCGGCCGGGTGGAAAAATCAATCTGCCACGATTCCGGATTGCGCTGCATCACCGAGCGAATCATCCGCTCGGACCACGGGACGGTCTTGCGTTCGGTCACGACAAAGTTTTCAACCGCCTCGGCGATGCCCTCACGCTGCATATTCTCAAAGACACAATGCGTCAGGACGACATTGCGAATGGGGTTGCGTTCATAGCCGCGCAGCAGCCACGGATAGCGGCTTTTGTAGCAGCGAACGTTGTCCATAAAGATATTTTGCACGACCGGATCAAATGCGCCGGCGTCGCCTTCCTGATAATAGAAATTGATCAGCAGCGCCGCCTCGCGGACCTGCTGCATCGTGACGTTTCGCATAAAGATGTTTTCCACCACGCCGCCGCGGACGGAGTTGGTCTTGATGCGCAGGCCGCGATCCAGATTGGGGCTGTTCATCAGACAGTTCTCGGCAAAAATATTGCGGGCGCCGCCGGAGATTTCGCTGCCAATGACGACGCCGCCGTGGCCGTCTTTCATCGTGCAGTTGCGAATGATGATATTTTCGGAGGGGATATTGAGCCGGCGTCCGTCGGCGTTTCGGCCGGACTTGACGGCAATGCAGTCGTCGCCGGTATCGAAGTAGCAGTTTTCAATCAGCACATCGCGGCAGGACTCCGGATTGACGCCGTCGTTGTTGGGGCCGTGGCCGATGACCGTCACATCGCGAATCGTGATGTTTTGGCTCAGCACGGGGTGGATGTGCCACATGGGGCTGTTTTTGACGGTGACGCCCTCGATCAGGATATTTTTGCAGCGATAAGGCTGAATCATATTGGGACGCAGTTTGTGCCCCAGGCCGTAGCGCCGCTGATCCACGGGGACGTTGTCCTCGGCCTGTTTGACCAGTGTATCGACATCGGGCTGCTGCGGGCCTTTCCAGAACCACCAATTGGAAAAGTCGGCGTTGCCGTCGAGCGTGCCCTGGCCGGTAATGGCGATGTTTTCCTGTTCGAAGGCATAAACCAACGGCGAGAAGTTCCAGCATTCGGTTCCTTCAAACCGCGTAAAGACCACCGGCAGATACCGATGCGGATGGGTGATAAAACTAATAACCGCACCTTCGGTCAGATGCAGATTGACGTTGCTTTTCAGGTGGATCGGTCCGGTCAAAAAAGTTCCCTCCGGCACGACGACCCGCCCGCCGCCGGCGGCGTGACAAGCCTCGATGGCCTTGCGAAAGGCCTCGGTGTTATCGGTTCGGACGTAGGCTCTTGCGCCGAAGTCGGTAATCAGAAAATCCCTGTCGGGAAAAACCGGCGGCTGGATGCGTTCAAGGATTTCCGGAACCCGCTTCCAGCCGTCCTCGGCCGTCATTGCACCGGACGGCGAAGCAACGGCAAGGCACAGACACAACCCGTAAAGCATCCATCGCATCATCAGAGTCTCGATCAAGGTTTTCATACATGTCTCCAATTGATTAAACCGCATTCCACTTACCGGGCAAGCATCTCTGACCTGCCGCTATTCAAATTTTGATTCAAGCCGTACCCACTGTCGCTGCTCGGCGGCCTGCCGCGCCGCCAAACACTCGTATGTCAGACGGAACGATTCATTGCACAACGCGATATCCATCCGTTGCGTTCGAACCGTATCCAGAAATTCACGATAGATCGCGCCGTCGCTTTCAAGTATCATATCATCGTAATCGGCATCGCCGGCTTTCAGCACGCTGCACGTGCGCCGGCTTGCATTGGCCTGCAAAGCGGCCTCAGCGCCGACCAGCCGGAGCCAATCGTCGCCCCAGGTCGCCGCATCGGACGGACGACATAAATCGATGCTGATGGTTGCATAAGCGCCGTCGTCCAGTTCCGCCAGCACAACGCCCTGGTCCTGACAATCCGGGTAATCCGGATGATGCCGATTGGCCTGGGCCGCGGCCAGTGCGATACAGGCCGCGCCGGTTACAAAGCGGATGACGCTCAGCGCGTGAATACCGACCCAGCCGAGGGTATCGCCGTAATAACGACGCTCGCCGAACCAGCGGGGCCGTCCGTTCCACTTGTACGATTTTCGTATATTCAGCACGACCGCGCGGCCCAACAGGCCGCTGTGATAGATCGACCGGGCGGTACGAAAGGCCGCCTTGTTTTTCATCGACAGCATCGCCGTCAGATTCACCTTGTGTTCCATCACCGTCTGATACAGACGCTCCAGCGAATCCAGCGACAGCGCTATCGGCTTTTCGCAGATCAGATGACAGCCGCACCGTGCCGCATCGACGGCAACGTCGGTAATCAAATCCAGCCGCGTCCCGATAATTGCCACGTCGGGACGAATTGCATCCAGCAGACGCCGGTAATCTGAATACCGCTGCGCCTGACCACAGGCCCGGTGCGCCGCAACAGCGGTGATGTCTTCGCCCTCATAGACCGGTACACACGCTGCAATCTTGGCATAAGGGTCGTTTTGTATCTCATCCAGAACCGATCCGATGTGCCCGAAACCACCGAGGATCGCGATGTTCAATACCTGATCCTTCATTGCCTTGCTTTGTCCGATTGTTCGGTTCCTGCCGGTTGAACCGCCGCGAGAGTATCTGCCAGCCAGCGTACGGTCTTGGGCAAATAATTCGGATCATACGTTTCCCACTCGGCAATGCGATGCCCGGCCCCGTCAAGAGTCCTCAAGACACAGGGCACATGATGCGTCTTGAGGGCCGTCTGAAAATTGACGGACTGCGAATATGCGACGCTGGCATCGTTTGTGCCGTGAACCAGCAAAAACGGCGGCAGATCGCGGTTCAGATGATACAGCGGCGAACAGCGACGCAGCAGCGCCCGGGCTTGTTCATCCAGGGTCTCGGAACGGCCGAACAGGTTTTGCAGCGACGCACTCAAGCCCCCGCGGCGTTCGCTGTCGGCCTCCAGATCGGTCGGCGCCGCCAGACCGACCACCGCCTGCACGCGCTCTTCAGATTCGGCCGTGACCGCGGCGAAGGTCGCCAGATGGCCGCCGGCTGAATAGCCCATCAGCGCAATGCGATTGGGATCCACGGCATACGCGGAGGCATTGGCACGGACCCATCGAACGGCGGTTTTGACATCCTCGATACAGGCCGGCCAGCGGTGCGTCGGCGCCAGCCGATAGCTGATCGAAAACCCGGCCACATCGGCCCGGCTGAGCGGTTCGAACCAAAACGCCATATCGCGCCGGTTTCCTCCGCTCCAGCCGCCCCCGTGAACCAATATCACCGCCGGAGACACGCCGTCGCCGCCGGGAATACAGGCATCCAGCACGAGAGGGACGCCGTCGGCGCGGCCGTATTCAATCGCCTCAAAACAGCGTCCGAACGGCCCGGAGCGGGCCGTTGTGATAACCACAAAGGCACACATCATCGCCGCCGCACCGCACAGTCTGAATATGATGTAACTGTTATACACTCTTTTTTGTGATTGAGTTCTCATTGATCATCCATACCGCAAAATTCAAATTCCTATATCGTCAAGATGTTTATTGCAGAGTCGTTTGTTCGGGCCGGTTGCCCGGGAACCAGGCGTAATCTTTCATCTGAATCGGCTGACCGCGCCTGGCCCAGGGAATCTGCATCTCAGAAAACAGCCGGGATTGCCGATGCGCCTGCTGCATAAGGGGGACAATGTCTCGAATCAGGGTTACGGAACGCCCGTTTTGCGTCGCTTTAATCACATGGGCCGAATCAATATAGACAGTTCGCCCGCTGGAGTCAAACGCCCCGTTGACGCATAAGGTAAACGGCCGACACATCGCCAGAGGCACCTTGTACGGCCGATTCATTTCGAACGCCTCGGCCACGTCCCTGAGCATCGCCAGCGACGGATCGGCGTCGTCGGAAATCCATTCGTCCGTTCGCCCGTCCTGAAACACAATTCGGGCGCGGTTGAAATTGCGATACTCGATTCGCGCCTGTTGGCACTCAATCACCATCTCACAGCGCACCTCCGCCTCCGAACAGAGTGTGGCGTTGTTGGTGATCACACAGCCGTTCTCACAGACAATTCGCACACTGCTGGTATCTTCCGATTCAATATCGTGCACGCGGTACAATTCCCCCTGCACAACCAGCGGTATGGCCATTTGTTCCGGCTCGGCGGAGGCCAGAAACAGTGCATTACTCAGGACATGCGACAGCGGATTGTTCAGCGTACCGTCCAGGACCCACTGGCCGCGGGCGGTTTTGACGGCGCCGCACCAGGTAGTGCGCTTAAAATAATCATCCGGACGCTGCCAGGCGGCCATTGAGCCGATGCGCTCGACCCGTCCGAATTCGCCTGAAACGATTCGCCGCTTGAGCGTCCGGACGATATCGCTGTACAGATACTGAAACAGCACCGCCACCCGTTTGCCGCAGGCCGCCTCCAGCGCGGTCAACGTGTCAAGCTGCTGAATCGTCGGCACCGGCGGCTTTTCGAGAAATACCTCCAGCCCCGCTTCCAGACATCGGCGGGTATAGTCGTAATGGCTGTCGATGCCGGTAAAGATAAAGACCGCCTCGGCCCTGCCGGCGACGTGGTCAAGCATCGCGTCAACGGTATCGAACACCGGCACGCCCCGCTCGCGGCACAGAGCGTAGCCGGCCTGGCGACGTGCCGGATCGCCGCAGACGCCTGCCAATGTATAGAGACGATCCAGCGAAAAGAGACGCTTGAGCTGATTATAAGCGTGTCCTTCGGTTCCTATGGCGACAACGTTCAACATCACCGGTCTCAAAAAATCCCTGTTGTTATGGTCCTACAGAGCCGTCGCCTTACGGGCGCACCAATCGAAATACACTGTAATAGAGAAAATCGTAATCCGTCTGGGCGGAAATGCCGTTGTCCACCCGATCCCAGATCGCATCCTGAAACGCTTCGGGATCGTTGCATACGGCGACGTGGCCGTCCGGGAACAAGGCATTGATCGACATGACCGTCTTGGTGCGATGGGCCAGACTTTGTCGATTGTGCAGCAAATCGCTGGCGTACGGCATATTGGGGTTGAGCTGAATGAACTTTTTGCCCAATTCATAAGGCGCCCCTATCGCCGGGTCGATTCGCGCGTTTCGCTCCACCGGGAAATAGGTATAACCGATGCGCACCCACTGATTGCCGAAGCCGGCGGCGCTGGCAGTATTGAAATCCTGCGGCAGCGTCCCCCACGGCGACGGCTGGGTATAGGATTCATACTTGTACGCATCCAGCCGATTGCCGGGACAGTAGAAAATCTCAGGCGTTTCGATGTAGTTCAGCTCATACAGATACGCAAACCGATACGGCTTAAGACTGCCGTCGGAAAGCCTGTTGTCATTGCGATAGGCGATATAACCGTGCCGCTCGCGACTGCCGTTGACGTTATGATCATCCGGCAGTGAGCCGCCGAACGCATCGGAATACATCTTCATGGCCTTGCCGATCTGATTGAGCCGTGCACCGCAAATCACACGCTTGGCGGTATCCTGGGCTTTTTTCAGCGCCGGCGTGACAATCGACAGCAGCAGCGCAATAACGGCAATGACCACCAGCAGTTCAATGAGTGTAAACGCCGAACCGTTTCGTTGGATCTTTATAGTCTTCATTTTTACACCTGCCTGATGGGTTTGCATCTCTGTTTCACGTCCGCGGTGCGTCCCACCGCACCGCACGATCCATCCCTGCTGAACCGGTTTTTTGGTCCGCCGTGATTTACATCGGCAGCAGCATACCGCACTGGGTCAGCGTATCGGTACACGCCAGCCAGTCTTCGGCCAACAGCAGTACAAAATCGGCCAGATCAACGATGCAGTCCTGATTGGCGTCGGCCGGGTGATAAGGCTCGCCCGTGCTCATATGCGATGCATCACAGGGACTGTCGCCGACGATGACCTGGACCGTATCGGAGGTCTGTTTGTCGCCGTCGTCGGCGGTTAGGGTAAATTCATAGACGCCGCGTTCGCTGAAGGTCACTGTCGCCACATCCTGATCGGCGTTGACAATCACCACCGCGGGCGCTTCGTTGACCTCCTGCGTCCAGAGCACGGTATAAGGTCCCGGCAGGCCGTCATCGGACGTCACGCCGGACAGCGTCGTCGTGACCTGATTGGGATCTTCGCCCATGCCCAGCCAGACGACCTGGTCGGCGCCGGCATCGACTTCGGGCGGCAGGTTGTCATTCGTATAGAATGACCAAAATTCGCCTTTGATCAATCCCTTGTCCGTATCATAGCAATCGACGACCCAGTAATAGGTGACTTTATTGGCCAGCAGTCCGAAATTCGGAAAATTATCCGTATTGATCGCCACACCGGAGACATCCGGCCCCACCTCCACTTTATCCATCAACAGCCGGTTTGGATCCGCACCCAGATAGACATCACAATAAATCGGCTCGCCGGGCGTATTCGGCTCCGGATTGGTCCAGGCCAATTGGGCAAGGGTGGTATCCACCTCGGCGCCGTCTTCGGGAACGGGGTGATCGGCCCCTTCCGGCGCAAATCTCAGCGTCAGATAGGGTTGTTTCGCTTCAGTGGGATTGTCGTGCGTGGCGAAATTGAGCAAATTAGGTGAATTATGCAGAACAAACTGGACAATGCCGTCGGTATCGGCCAGGAGAATGTCCAGCACCTCCACCTCAAAGCCCTGACCTTCCACGCCGTCGGTAAACGTGATGGTATCGATATACGTCGTCTTTGCCGCGTCCAGCAGCCCCATATCCGAGGTCAGATTGCCCGGCGCGTTGTTCCATGTCAGAGCATAAATCTCCTCGGCCGGATTTTCCTGATTCGGATGATCAACCCATTTGATATTCTCGGTAACGTCGTCATTAACGGCTGAGACGTCGCATTGCTGTGAGCCGCTTTTGCCTTCGTGCAGGAAAACGGTCAGAGTCGCCGCGCGCAGCTTACTTAAATCATAATCGCCGAGCTGGTCAAATTTGATCCAGGATTTATTCCCGTTGGACGATGCCCGGACACTAAGTTTGCTTGAATCGTGTCGATTGGTATCGGCATAGCCGAATCCTTCGGTTCGACAGCTCATATCAGCCGGCACGACGACCTCGGCCGCTCGGCCGCTGCCGCCCAATACAACCGCCATCAGTGCGAATACGGTTAACGTTCTCATTGGATCATCTCCTCATTTCCAGAAAGTTATCGAAACAGCGTTCGAATTTGTTTTTTTACAAACCGCAGTCGGTCAGGGTATCCGTGCAAATCAGCCAGTTCAGGGATAGCAGAATGGCAAAATCTTCGAGATTCACGATACAGTCCTGATTGATATCGCCGGGCAGATACGGCTCGCCGCTGTCCATATGGGACGCCTCGCAGGGCGTATCTCCGACAATGACACGGACCGTATCAAACGCCTGCTTATCGCCGTCGTCGGCGGTCAGAGTAAACGTATAAACGCCGCGCTCAGTGAACGTCACCGTCGCGAGATCCTGATCGGCGTTGACAATCGCAACCGGCGGAGCGTCATCGTCCTGCTGCGTCCAGAGCACGGTATAAGGCCCGGGCAATCCGTCATCGGAGGTCGCACCGTACAGGGTTATCGTTTCCTGATCCGGCAGACCGCTCATACCCAGCCAGACGACCTGGTCAGCGCCGGCATCCACCAGCGGCGGCTGATTATCATCGGTATAGAACGACCACACCAATCCTTCGATAAGGCCAGGGTCTTTGCTGTCATCGAAACAATCCACGATCCAGTAGTACGTCGTTTTATTAGCCAGATTTCCAAAATTTGGAAAATGTGTAGTGTTGATCGCCACGCTCGACATATCGGGGCCTATCGACACCTTGTCCATCTGGGGGCGATTCGGCTCAGCGCCCAGATACACATCGCAGTAAATCGACCCGTACGGCTCATTCGGCTCCGGATTTTTCCAGGACAACGCGGCCAGATCGGTAGAGACCCGGACGCCGTCATAAGGGACAGGATTATCGGCGCCTTGCGGGGCGACAAGGATATTCAGAACCGGACGGTAATCGGGATTGGCGTAATCATGCGTACAGAAGTTCAGCATTGCACTGGCATTGTGCAATACAAACTGGACGACGCCGTCGGTGTCGGCCTGAATCATCGGCAGCACATCCACCGTGAAGGAATCGCCCATCAGGCCGTCAATCACATCCACCGTCGCAATGAACGTGGTCTTGTCGGGATTCAGATTCTCCTGAGAATCGGTCTGATTGCCCGGCGCGTTGTTCCATGTAATTGACGTTTCGGTCCAGTCAATATTGTCGCGGCAGTCATCATTGACGGCGGAAATATCGACCGTGTTCGACCCGCCCTTCGGCTCAAGCAGCGTCACCGTGAAGGTGGCCTTTTTGATGACGACGGCATTGGGGTCCAGATCGCCCAGATCAAACTTAATCCATGATTTGGCCGCTTTTTCATCCGACCGCACGCTGAGTTTGCTCGAGTCGGTTCGGTTGATGTCCGGTTCCTGAATTTCGGTTCGGCAGCTTTCCACGGCAACTATTTCAAACGGAATACCGACCGGAGTGCCTTCATAAGGCGGTTCCTGACCGGCGATATGTTCGACTTGGATGCGGTGAAAATCGAGCACGTCGGCTGTGCCGGAGGCTTGCGAAAATCGGAAAAACAAGTGATCGAATTCGGTGTAAATACCCACATCGTGGCCGCCAAACGACCCGTTGTCAAGAATGGATTGCGTGGAAAGGACGCCTTGGGCATCGGCCATTGTGAAGGTGACCTGCATTTGATCGGCTGCGAGTCGCTCTAATTCAAATGTCAGGGTATAGGGCGTATCCAGAGAAGCGATAATCGGTGCGCCGCCGCTGCTGATGCCGGGATAGGCGCTGCCGCTGCCCAGAAGACTGGTCGTTAAACCGGCGATGCGCTTTCCAACACTCGCATTGGAAGCGCCCGGGCCGCTACTCAAAGGAAAATGAACCGCGTACCCCGTCGAATCTGCCCAGCGTCCATTGCCGTCATCGGAATTGACGTCTTCGTGATATTGATCGTCGGTGGGGTCATGGAACAGGCCGAAGCGGAAGTTTTTCGACGTCGTTTCATATAACGCACCGCGCGGCGTAAACTCAATTGTAACGATCAATTTGTCCTCGACCGCCAGTGAGACAGGCGATTGGTTGGGGGCAAAATAAGTCCACATCTTTTGACTGCTGCTGACGGTCTGGTCAAAGGCCAGCGAACCGGCCCCCATCGTTACACCGTCCGGATGGGAAATCCACACCGCCGATTCATTCGGCAGGTTGGTTTCACTGCGGCTGCCGTCAGCAAAGGCGTCGTTCAGCAGTACGTCAGCCGCACATACACCGCCCAAAGCCGCGACCAGCGCCCACACGGTACATGTCTTGATGAAAGTGGTTTTCATTTTAGTCTCCTCAATCTCATATGTTATCAATTCCCTATCTCTGGTCCACGAAAACGCCCTGTTTGCCGGACGTTCATCACGCCGTATCCGTTTATCGCTTATTTCAATATCATCTGTCCCTTCGATTTGAACAAGGCAATCTTACGCCAAAATAAAAGCAATTTTGCGCAAAGTTTTTTTCCGGCGCGACAATTCGACATACCCCAAAAAACCGGCCATCATACGAACAGTATCATGGCCGGCATCCCGGTTGTCGGAGCATTAAACGATAATCGAACGTCTGTTATTCGGCGTCACACGGCGGCTTGGCTCCGACGTTTCAGGACGGCAAGCGCCCCCAGCCCCAGCAGCGCAATCGAAGCCGGCTCCGGAATAATATGCTCCACCTTGATACTGTGAAAATCAAGCACATCGGCCGTGCCGGCGGCCTCGGAGAACCGGAAGAAAAGCTGATCGAATTGGGTATAGATTCCCATATCGTGGCCGCCGAACGTGCCGTCATCCACAATGCTGTTGGTTGAAATCACACCCAGTGCATCGGCAATGGAAAAGGTCACCAGCATCTGATCGACCGCCTGGTAATCCAACGCCAGCGTCAGCGTATAAAGGGTATCGAGGGTGACGGTGAATTTATCGCCGCCGCTGGACAGGCCCGGATAGGCGCTGCCGCTGCCGAGCAGGCTGCTGGTCAGATCGGGGACCCGTTTGCCCACACTCGAATTGGCCGAGCTGGGACCGGAGCTAAGCGGAAAATGCACCGCATAGCCCGTTGAATCGCCCCAGCGTCCGTTTCCGTCATCGGAATTGACGTCGCTCCAATACTGGTCATCGGTGGGGTCATAAAACAAGCCGAAACGAAAATTTTTGGACGATTTGTCATACAACGTAACGCGGGGGGTAAATTGAATGGTGGCGACGAGCTGTTCGCCGACGCCCAGCGAAACAGGCGACCCGTTCGGCGTAAAATAGGTCCACATTTTCTGGCTGCCGCTGGTCGCGGTCTGATCAAACGCCAGCGATCCGGTCCCCATCGTTACACCGTCCGGATGAGAAATCCATACCGCCGATTCGTTCGGCAGGTTGGTTTCCGTGCGGCTGCCGTCGGCAAAGGTTTCGTTCAGCAACACCTCGGCCCCGGCCATGGCGCCGAGCGCCCACACGAGAGTGCACACAACTGCGACTGACTTTTTCATCATACCTCTCCTTTCGATTTGAACACACTACGGATTCACGCCAAAAACTCTTTTGGCTTCGTTGGATTACGGGACACAGAATGACTCAAAAAAGATACTTCTAATCCACGTTCTTATTTTGACAAAAGCAGCTTGTGCGAACAAGCCAATCTTGCGCATAAATAACGCCAATTTCGCGCAACTATGCTCCGAGAAAAAAGATAGATCGCGCCTCTTGGAACCGTCAAACTTAAACCGTTCCAGCAGAATCCAGGTTCGCCGCCGCAAGATAATCGCTTAAAACAAATAAATTCTCTCCGGTAAGTCTTTTTCTAAGGAGGCCGCAGGACTTGACTTTCATTGGCGAAGGCGATAAAGTGATGAGGTTTTGACAGACCCTTTTATCGCTGAATCTGCTCTGAACGAGGCTGATACCGATGCGGGAAAAGATCAAAGTGGCCTTTGCGCATAACAATATCTCCCATAACACCCAAGGGATTATGGGAGGGATTACGGAATATATGCGGAACAACGCCGACTGGCAGTTGATCGTCTGGCCGGACAGCTCGCTTGAATCACTCGAATTTTTGAAACGCCGCGGCTGTAAAGGGGCATTTGTCAGCGTCCAAACGTCCACCAAAGCGCAGCAGCTTCTCAAGCTCGGCATCCCTGTGATTGCCTTAAATACAATGCAGGATATGTTGAATCTGCCCTATATCAGCGCCGACTCGGAATGGGTGTCCAGGACGGCATTCGAATACCTGGCTGCGAAGCATTTCAGTCATTTGGGGTTTTTCGGACTGGCTCAGGCGCGCTGGTCTCGCGAGCGATTGCACCATTTTTCTCGATTCGCCGCCCACGCCGGCCACACGGTACGGGTGTATGAGTGCGAGCAGGCGGCCATTGCCGACGAGATTCCGTTCGCCAAGCTCTGGATCAATATGGTTCTCAATGAAGGACAGCAGGAACTGATTAACTGGCTCAGGGACTTGCCCAAACCCACGGCGATTCTGGCCAGTTGCGACATCCTGGCGTGTTATTTGAGCAATGTCGCCCGTGAAGCGGGGCTGGCCGTTCCCGACGACATCGCAATGCTCGGCGTCAATGACGATCAGGCGTTGTGCAATTTATGCGATCCGCCGCTGTCGAGCATCGCGTTTGATTTCAAAAAAGCGGGCGTTGAAGCGGCCGAGCTGATGAGCCGGCTTATTTCCGGGCAGGACGAACCGCAGGGTCAGTGGATTCGCATTCAGCCGGCCTATGTCAAAAGCCGTCGGTCAACCGACATCTTCGCGATCGACGACGCTGATGTGATTGCCGCGCTGAAATATATTCGCCAACACGCTCACAAACCGCTGCAGGTTGATGATGTGGCGCACGCGGTCTGCGTCAGTCGGCGGTCGCTGCAAATGAAATTTCAAAAATCGCTGGGCCGCTCCGTTCACGATCAAATCGTCCTGGCCCACTTTGAAATCGCCAAGGCGCTGCTGATTGATACCCATCTGCCGATAGATGAAATCGCCGTTCGATCCGGTTTCCATTACACCACCAATATGCGCCGCGTATTCAAAGAGCGAACCGGTCTGCTGCCGCACAAATATCGGCACGCCCATCGCGTGTGCTGAACGGGCGAATCGAACGCAGGCGCGAGCCGTCAGCATCGCTTCAAAACCTGCCCCATCTTAAAAAAAGGTCTCCGAGCAACTGATCAAGTGCCCGGAGACCCAACCTCATTGTTTCTGACGGTTTAGTCAGAATAGATCCGATTGCTTTGGAGCCATTCTTCGGCAAAGATCGCAAAATCACTCAGATCAACCCGGCAATCGCCGTTGAAATCATACGTCAGCGCCGGCAGCTCCCGATTGCAGATCCACTCGCCGCGATACAGACAATGAGCATTCCCATTGCAATCTTTTGGTTTTTCACCTGTGATTTCCTTTCTGTTTCAAATCATATACTGTGTTTTTCAAGACAGTCAATTACTCATGGCACGCTTCCAGCGGAAACCGTCCGCATGACAGCCAGTCGGCGGCCAGCAGGACGAAATCCTTCAGGTCGATGCGGCAGTCGTTGTTCAAGTCGAACTGAGAGGCGTAATCCTCAATGCACGGCCCGTCGCCGGTTATATCATAGTACATTTGGGCGATTTCGTACCGGTCCTTCGGATAGTTATAAATCCGCAGGTCGTCCATCCCGCCGGCGTAGCCAACCGAAGGCACACCGCGGTCGGCCATGGTGCGAGCCGCTCCCAGAAGCACGCCGCGATTCCAGTCCAGGTATTCCTCGGGCGTTCCTACATTGGTCATTGAGGCCACCTCGACGCCGTTGACATACAGCCTCATATGGTCGCCGGCCTGCCAGGTTGTCGTAACCAGATACCACGCCTCGTCATTCAGACCCACCGGACTGCCGCCGGCCTGGAGCGTTCCCATCTCGTAATAGACGCCGTCAATCGGCTCGCCGCGAACAATGATCCGAGGCTGGCTGCCGGCCAGCGAAAGAGCAAATCCCGTCGTGCCAAGATTGTCTCCCTGGGGGTCTATGTTGTCGTTGAAATTGGCGACCAGATTGCCCGCAACGGTCGGATTGACCCACACGCTGATGGTAGCCGCTTCCATTCCGTTTCCGACGCCGGCCTTGGGGAACGCCTCGACGCCCAGATCGACATAATTGCCTGCGGTAAACCACGCCGCCCGACCGTCAATACCGTCAACAAACGTCGGTCCCGGCAGGTTGGCATCCGGATAGTTCAGCCCGATGCCGAAGGCGCCATTGACCAGATCGACAAAATCATCCTCAAACGGATAGTGCGCCAGCAGCCTTTTGATAATCAGACTGGCCCGATCGGACACATCCTGAAGCTCTTCGGCATTGGCAATGACGCAGTAGTACTGGGCCTGATCCGCTTCGGTTACATTCAGAACCGTCAACGTGGTTTCTGACGTCCCGTCATTTTGAACGACGTGCTTGCTCGGGTCCAGCGGGATGCCGAAATCATCGGTCAGCGGTTCATCGTTTTCCCCATCGACGTATCGGTACCAGCGGGCGGAAGCCGGTGAATAGCTGGTATAGTTGACCTCAAAGGCCACATCGTCCCCGATCTCGGCAAAGGCCATTTCGGGATGTCCGTCTTGTTTAATCACCGGCACGGACAGGATTGTATTGAAACGCCAGAGGGCGCCCTGAATCACATTGTTGGGATCGCCGGCCGGGCCGCCATACAGGATTTCATCGACGCGCCAGTAATAGGTCTTGTCCCGCTCCAGTCCTGCCGGATCAAAGGAAGCGGTCGGGCCGTCAACTTCGATAATCGCCGTCGGTGTGGTCATCTCGGCAAAGTTGGGGTCTTCGCGAAAATACAGATAGTGATGCGTTATATCGGGATTGACCTGATCAAGGTTTTCCGGATCCAGACCGGTCTTCCAGGTCAGAATGTCCTCCAGCAGGACGCCGGTTTCGCCGTCAGCCGGCGACGGATCGTGCGCGGCCTGCCGGAGCGGGTTGGACAGATTCTCACCGTCCATCATATAGAGATCATCCAGCCATACCGTGCCGGTATTGTTGTAGGAAAAGAAAAAGAAGCTTATCAGAGGCTCCGAATTGGCCGCGCGGAAGTTAAAGGTATCCCGCCCATCCAGAACCACGCGATGCGCTTCAGTCGCCGGCGAATCGCCGTCCTGATGCAGATAAACTTTTGTTGTATTGGTATCGTTGTTTACAATCATCCACACATTGTAAAACGGCACATCGTCGCCGGTTTGAATCGGCAGACGAGGCTGTGTCGTGCCGCCGTCCCGAACGCCGAACTGGCCGCCAATTGCAAACAGTTGGGCGCGATAGACATCAAACCAGCCCGGCTCGGCGGCGGGAGATAAACCAAATGAATGGTCCGTGCCCGCGGACGCACGAAAACGCAGAAACAGCGTTTTCGTCTGGCCATTAGGGATAATCGCCTCTTCCGGCAGAAGCATGTAAGCGCCCCGCCCTACATTGCTGCCTCCTCCCGTTGACCCCAATATCCTATTTGTCGGATCCAGCGGGTCGGCCGCAATAAACGACCCCTCGTAATCGACGGGAACCGCCGTCCAATTTTCTGTGACAACGTCCACCTGTCCGGCTTCATAATCGTCAAAATTATCCACCCGGATGGCGGCGGAGGCGCCGCCGGCCCAAATACAAACAGCCGCCAACAGAAGTATCCATTTCCTTTTCATAACCTGTCCCTTTCAAAAAAGATTCCCATATCAAACATTCCGTGATTCGTTCTTTTTGCGTTTCTGACTCGCCGCCCATCCGCCCAGGCCAAGCAGCAGCACGGTCGCCGGTTCGGGGATCGGATTGGACAGCGCCACCCCGTCAAACAAATAAATGTCGTCGAGCCGTACATTTTCTCCGCGTGTGCCGAAAGCGAAAAACGTCACCAAATCGTCGGCTGTTCCGTTCCGGAAAGCAAAGCCCGATGCGATTTTGTCGGCTTCCGTCGCGTCGGCCAAACCGCCGGTCAGATAGAGATCATACGTATCCGTCGTCTGATCAATGACCGCCCAGACATTGTACCACTGGCCGACATTCAACTGGGCCACCCGCTGCGCAGCGCCGCCATTGCGTCCGGCCAAATCCACCACTCCGGCCGTCTCGTTTTCCAGAATGGCCATCTGCACCTCAAAATCGCTGAACCATCCCGGCGTCGCCAGATCCGACAGACCGAAACTGTGATCGACACTATCGGCCGCGGCATACACCCGCGCAAACAGTGTTGCGGCCGACGACGCCTCGCTGATCGGAGAAACAGCACGATACGCACCCCGATATCCTCCCGACCAGCCATAGGTCAAATACTGATTGCCGTCGTCTTCGGCGCCGATGCGGGCAAACATCGTGTTATCGGTTGCCGTCCACGGCGGCGAGGCGACATCCCTGACCAAGCCCGTCTCGTATCCTTCGAAATCATCCACCAGTGCGGCCAGTGACAGCCCGCCGGCCAGGGCGAAACCCGCCAACGTCGCCCAGCATTTTATATCCAATCTGTTCTTCATCACAAAGACCTCCAAAAATTACCGTTTTATTGATACGCTTACTTCAAAGCCGGACGCCCGGCCTGATAAATCCACTCAATTTCTTCACCACTCAGACAGCGGTCAAAGATCATCAACTCATCAATCACGCCGTCAAAATCGCCGTCCCGAAGCACATACTCACCTTGCACCTTCATAGCCCCTATAATCATCTCGGCAGGAATCGGTTCAGGGTGCATCTTATAGACTTTTTGCTCGTGACGATGTCCGTTTACATAGAAACTGGTTTTTTCGTTGTCATGCGTCACGGCGAAATGATACCACTGTCCCGGCTGCGGCTCGAATCGCTTGCTGTGACACCAAAGCCTGTTCTGCTCGTCAAACCGCAGAAACTCGAAACGATTTCGCTGACCGGTATGCGTATATTCGTCATCAAAAACTGAAAACTGAAAATTGACATGATTGTCCTGCCGACAGGCAATGAGATGGCCGCCCATTTGAGTCTCATTGGGAAAATACACCCACGCAGACAGCGTAATCGGACCGGTAACGGCCAGCGCCGGATCCGGAGGAATCAGGATGACCTGGTTTTTGCCGCGTTCAAACCGCACGGCTTTTTTTTGAGGCCAGCGTCCCTGAACCCACGTCGGCGGATGACGGCCGTCCGCTCCCGACAATCCGTTTAATGTGCCTTTCGTCCGGGCCGCGGCGTTGAGCGCCCGATCGGCCTGCTGCAACGGATTCTGATCGAAGAAATAATGCGCCCGCAGCGACGGATCGCGATGCAGCGCAAAAACCGACGCTTTCCAGCGATGATAGTCGCTGCCCTCACGGGCCAGCGCCCGCGACGTGAATTCCTCTGAACGCACAAAGGCCTGCGGTCGCGAAACAATCTTTTCAATCGTCCCCCCGGACATCATAGAACAGGCTTGGCCGGCCGAGAGCACCATATTTCCCGTATCCATTTCGGGGTAAAACATCACCTCGCCCTGAAAGACATGAACTTCGGACAAGCCATCCGATTTGACCCGGATGGCAAATTCCGTTCCGAGGTCCAGCACCCTGCCGTGCGGCATATTGACGACAAAACCAACCGCCTCGCGTCCGACCGTGGCCGCCAGCGCGCCCCGCCGTAAAAACAGGCTGTTGACCGACTGAAGCTCCACCTCTGCGGGACCTTCCAGAATCACCGACGCGCCGCTGTCCATCCGAATCTCGGCCAGTCCCTGTTCCAGATAAAAAAGCCCCGCTCGCAGATCCCTGCCGGGGTCCAATTTGGCAGAGTCGGCCCCTCGGGCGTCAATCGCCCGCGTCAGCGTCCCGATGATGGGCGGCGACGTACGCGGATTCAACACCACATAAGCGGCCAACATCAAAAACGCCGCCAATGAGGAAATCGCCGTCAGCAGCAGCGATTTATTGATTTTTTTGGAGGTTTTTTCAACCGGCCGCATTTCGACGGTCTGCCGGGGCAGACGAAAGGCCTGTCGTTCGGTTTTGATCGTTGGGGCGGTCTTTTCCGTCTCGGCCAGGGCTTTCCATAAATCACGATCCAGTCCGTCTTCCATCGACAGCGATTCGGACCGATGCGCGATTGAGCTGATTTCCATTTTGACCGCCGCGTAATCGTTCAAAAAACGACAGTAGTACTCGGCGGCCTGGGGATCCTGTTTGATCCACTGCTTCAAGACGCCAAATCCCTCGTCGCTTATGACGCCGTCAATAAGCTGTAAAATCAACTCATCCATTTGTCGATTGGTCGGCTGTGTCATCGCGGGTAATCCCATTGAGCCAAGGTACGCTGCATACACTCCCGCACCAGACCCAGAATTCGCGCCATGGTTTTATACAGGCCATGTCGGGAGCGTCCGGTTAACTGGGCGATCCGCTGGATCGAGTAACTCTTGTCAAACCGCAACTGCAACAGTTTCTGATCGGAGCTTTTGAGTTTTTCCATACAAATCTTCAACGCATGGCGGCGGTCACTGCTTTCTTCGGTTACGGCATCGGCAATCTCAAACAGTTCCCGATACATTTGATTGTCAAATAACGGCCTGGTTTTTCGATTTTTTTTGTGAAAATCCAGCACCCGAAACCGCGCCACACAGGCCGCCCACGCCCAAAAATTCGTACCCGGCTCATACTGGTCAAACTGTTCCCACAGGTACACCGCCGTTTCCTGAAGCAATTCTTCGGCGTCGTGTTCATTGTGTACCATCGTCAAAATGAAGGCGTACAGCCGCGACTGTATGCTCGTGTACAAACGAAAAAAAGAGACCGCTTTTTTCTCCGGTTCACCCATTCAACTTCCACTCCCGCGTGGTTGGGGCGCATTGGTTATATTTGCTTAGGATAGAGAACAAAAACGCAAAAATTAGCCTCGAATTTCATAAAATTTGGAAAAATCAGACCGTCGTCTAAAATTTGACAATAAAGAGTTGGAATACCCTTAATAATAACTGTCTCCTTCTCTGTTCCGCAGCGACTGTGTGCTCATCGGATCGATTAACAGAAAGCTAAATTATTTTAAGGACTTACGGGTTATTTGGCCGGGGTCAGCCGGATGACAAATCCGCCGCGGGCGGGGACTTCGACGCGATGCGGCTTATCCGAGGCCGCACGGATGAGCGTCTGAACAAAGGTTCGGTTTGGCCCGTCGGTGATTTGGTCCCCCGTCCAGTGTCCGCAGCCAAGGACCGATAAATCGACTGAAAATGTCTGCGGATCGTTTTGACCGTTGATGCCCGCAACATACCACGTATCGCCGCTGCGGCGGGCCAGGATTGCCGACCGCCCGGGATAACCGTCCACAAACCGCGTATCCTCCCAGGCGGCGGGAACCTGACGCAGAAACTCGACCACAAAATCGGGCATCAGCGCTGTCTCATCAGGCGCCAAACCGAAATGCTGAATCCCGGATTCAAACACCACCGACAGCGCCAGTTCGAACGTCGGGGTGGTGCGAACCCGCACGCCGCGAATCCGCGGGTTGAACACCACCGGCGTAAAATCCATTGAGCCGATGACGTTGCGCGTAAACGGCAAAATGGTGCAATGATGGGCCTGCTGATCGGCGTTGCGCTGATCAAACGTGACATACTCCATTCCCTTAACCGCCTCGACGGTCATCAGGTTGGGATACGTGCGCTGCCAGCCGCGCTGCACCGTTGCGCCGTGGACATTGACGAGGATGCCGTAATCGGCTGCATCCTCAAACAAATCAAGATAAAACTGCATTGTCGCCTGTTTGTCGCCTCCGAAGAAATCGACCTTCACACCCCGGACGCCCATTTGCTGAAGGCGGGCAAACTCCCGCCGCCGCACCTGACGGGGATACATCCGATCCTTCGGCGTCATCGGGGCGGTATTCCACTGACCGTTGGAATTATACCAGAGAATGACATCCACATTATGCTGACGTGCTTTTCGGACGAATTCGGCGATTTCTTCATAGCCGATATTGCGGTCCCAGTCGCAATCAACCAGAATATATTCCCAACCCATCTCGGCGGAAAATTCGAGAAATCGCTCGATGACCTCAAGCCGGGAGCTGTTGTTGTCGTAGCGCAGCCAGTGCCAGGACGCGCGGCCGGGCTTGATAAACTCGGTGTTGTCATATGCCGTAGGCGCCGCTAAATCGGTCATCAACGTGGTTTCGACGACAGGACGCAGGCTGTCGCCGACGACCAGCACCCGCCAGGGCGACTCAAACGGCAGCGTCACCTGCGGTTCGACGGGATCCTGCGACCCGCGGTGCTCCTGCGGATGCGGAAAGGCAATGCGATACACCCCGCCGTCGCTTCGATGCGCCAGCCGGGCGGCGCAATAATTTCTGTCCACATCGGTGTCGCTGATGAGCACCCAATCGCCCTGAGGGGTCTTGAACAGCGCCGGAAAGCACCACCCCTCTCCGTGCGGCGAGGGCTTGCCAACGGTATCCACCACGTAATGCTCCTCATACGACGGCTGGGTTTGTTCCCAGCCGCTTTTGCCCGGCTGCATCGGATGCAGCCACGCCTGCGTATCCGGATCAAATGCAAAGGCCGTCTGTTCGGACAGGACCGTCACACGCTGCTCGGATGCCTCATCAAACGCATATCGGAATGCCACGCCGTCATTGGACACCTGAAACACGATCTGCACCATCCGACCGTTCGGATTTTTGAGTGTAAAGACGCGGCGATTGGCCTCATAAACGCACACTTGACGCTTGCCGTGCGGCATCGTATAACGATCAGCGACGCGCTGCACCGCGGACGTACGCACCAGCGTCAACCCGTCGGAAAAGGACTGATCGCTTCGCACCAGTCCGAGGGCCGACGGCTGAACCACCGGCCGGTCATCCAACCGCACGGCGTAGTGCGGCCTGCCCTCCGAGTCCAGCGAAAAGTAAACCCCGACGCTGCCGTCCGGACTGAAGACGGTGTGGGAATTTGCAGCGCATCCGGAAGCTAAAACCAATAAGGACATCCCCAGCAATCCAATATACACCAACTGACGCTTCACTGCTGACATGGCACCTGTCTCCCGTTTAATCTGTTTATCGGTTGATTACTCAACACGCACCTTAGACTCGACCGGCGCCGATGTCAAGTCTAATTTGACGGGTTTTGAAAAGTCCGGTGCACGAATGCGACCGCCTTAGTCAACTTACGTGCCGAGCTAATCGCCTGTCAGGCCAAGCCATTGGCGAGCAATAATTGAAAAATCACTTAAATCAACCGTGCAATCACCGTTCAAATCAATATGCAGCGGTAAATCACAATTGGTCAGCAACCACCATTCAGCCAATTGCACCAAATCGCCGCCGTCAACAACGCCATCGGCGTTCAGATCGCCGAAAAACTCACCCCGCCACGGCTTAAGATAAGGCGCTTCGATGATCTGCTGACCAAGCGTCGGTCCCTGCCAGGCCACGGCCAGATGGTCGCCGCCGGCATTTTCTTTATGCAGCGCCTCAATGTAATACTTTCGGCCCGCGACCAGCGGCATCGGCGCCGACTGCTGGTATTCAAACTTATCCCACTGGTGATAGCCCGTATTTTCGGGGACGGCGGCGATGATCTGCGCGTTTTCGGCGCGCGCGTCGGAACTGAGTAGAAGCCGCGCCGTATCGTCGGCGGAGATCCAGAAGGTATAGTTGCCGGTTTCGGGCGGAACCAGATAACCGCGAAGACGCGATCCGTAGTAATCACTCCAGTCGCGCGGGGTTTCAAACCGGTCAATATACGTTTTTCCGTCGGGATGGTCGGGGAAGTTCGGATGTTCGAGCAGTTCCCTGAGCGACCAGCCGGGAATATCCTCCCACCACTGCCACAGGATGCCCTCATCGGGCACGCCGGCATAGCGAATCCTGGGCGTTGGAGGCGGCGCCATCCCTTCGCCGAGGAAAAAGCCCGGATGCGTCGGCTGATTGTAGCCCACATTCTGCCAGACCACACTCAGCCGATACACCGGATCGTGCATCAGCGTATAAAGCCGATGTTCCGTGGGTATCGTCGTCGTAAAGACCAGCAGACGGGTGTTGTCCGAGTGGCGCCAAATGACCTCTTCGCGCCAGTCGCCGAGGATGTCAGCCGCCAGACCGGGGTTGGCCTTCGTCCCGTTGTTTTGCGCGGCGCCGTAATTGTAGGCCGTCAGCATTCGATTGAGACTGTTGGTATTCCAGTTCCACTTGTCAATGACCGTGCCGTCCAGCAACTCGCGCAGCAGGTCGCCGTCCCACCATACCCCGAAATTAACCCGCGAGGGACGCGACGAAGAAATAAGTTCGCCTTTGGCGCTGTACAGCGCCCCGCTGTTGGTCGCCCAGGCTTCATAACCCGGGTATCGCGGATCGACGTCAAAGGCCACGCCGCGTCCCACATCGGACGTGGCCGTGGTGTACCAGAGCACCTGTCCGGTGGCGGCATCCCGAAACGACGCCCCGACGCCGCCGTTGGAACCGGGCGATTCGTGCGGCATAAACACCTCAAAGCCCGGCCGGGTCGGATCCATATTGGACACGTGCAGGGCGTCGCCGTGCCCCAGACCGGTCGAATATAATCCGGTTCCGTCGTGCCTGATCGTCGCCGATCCGTAAATAATATCGTCTTTGCCGTTGCCGGTGACGTCGGCGACGGCCAGGCTGTGATTGCCCTGCCCGATGTATTCGACATTAATGTTGTTGTTGATGCGCAGGCCGGCCTTAAAATACCACACCTGGCTCAGTTGGCCGTCGCGCCAGTTGTAGGCAACGATTTCGTTGCGCGCCGGCAGCCCGCTTTGCGGCCCGTAATAGCCGCGCGCCATAATCAGGCTGGGTCGCTGGCCGTCCACATAGGCCACACAGGCCAGAAATCGATCCACCCGATTGCCGTACGTATCACCCCAGTCACGGACCGTGCCGCGGTCGGGATAGAATTTTGTGGACGCCAGCTCAGCCCCGGTCAAACCGTCAAATACGGTCAGATATTCCGGCCCGCTGAGAATATAACCGCTGCTGTTGCGATAATCGGCATAGGGGTCATCGCCCGGCAAGAGCACGAAATGGCCCTGTCCGTCAATGGTTCCCGGCGCTGTTTTGCAGGCCAGTTCCGCCCTGCCGTCGCCGTCCAGATCGTAAACGATAAACTGGGTATAGTGCGCCCCGGCGCGGATATTGACGCCCAGGTCGATGCGCCACAAAAACTCGCCGTCCAGGGTGTACGCATCCAGATAGACATTGCCCGTGTAGCCGGAATGCGCGTTGTCTTTGGCATTGGATGGATCCCACTTGACAATTATTTCGTATTTTCCATCGCCGGTCAGGTCGCCGACGCTCAGGTCGTTGGGGCTGTAGGTGTAGTTGACCCCGTCCGGCGTCGTACCGCCGGCCGGCCTTAACAGCGGAATTTCCAGATAAGGCGTCGTCCAGACGGCCACCGGTTCGCTGGGCTGTTGCTCGACGCCGTCGATGACCGCCGAGACACGGTATGTGTCGTTGGCTGACGTGGTATCGATATAATTGGTTGCTCCTGTGATCGGTGCGGCGGTGACCCGCGTGCCGCCGCGATAGATATGAAACCCGATGTCTTTTTTCCACTCGGTTCCGAGCAGCCGCCAACTGACAAACACCTCGCTGCTGTTGCGGCGTACCGCTACGACGCCGCGATCCAGCCACTCCATCTGACGCACGCCCAGAGTACCGGGCTGCTCGTCCGGCTCCTGAGGCTCCTGAATCTCGTCCGGGCCGAGCTGATGCAGCGCATCAAGCTGCGGACGTGTCAGTGCCCCATCCCAAATACGAACTTCGTTGTACGACGCATTGGCCGTATAATCTGCCGTCCAAAACGACCGCCCCAGCCAGTTGTACACGTCATTCAGGTCGGCCAGTGTATTGGGGGTATCAAATGATCCGCGTGCCAGGCCCAGCACATCCTGCGACGCCGGCGCGGCGTACCAGGTTACCCGCGTCTGTCCATTGGAACCAAGACCGCTTTCAATCACCATCGCGATGTGATATTCCACGCCGAGTGCGTAAGGAGCGTTTGTATCGTCGCTGGTGGTGGTTTCCGCATCCCACCATTCCACCCGATCCTGATTGGCGTTGGCGCCGCGGCTCCAGCTCATCATCAAAAATTCGCCGTTGCCGGAGCCGAAATCGAAGATGCGGCTCCAGTTCTGCACGCTGTGCTGCGTGGCCCAGAATTGCAGCGTCACCGCAGAATACCCTTGCAGCAGATTGCTGCCCAGCACGACATAATCCGACTGATTGCGCGCCCCGCCGGTCAAGACCACTTCCGTCGCAGTCAAATAGGCCGGATTAGTACCGACCGATACGATCTGCGCATCACTGCCGCCGACCGAATCCAGCATATCCCCGTTAAAACTCCACCGATGGACCAGCGTCGCCGCCGACGCATCGGCCATCAGAGCCAAAACCCCAATCCAACTCAACCACGATAAAACCGTCTTCATCATAAACCCCACAATCTGCATCCTGATCTATCACACACTATTATCGGTTTTTCACAGGCGGTGTTTCAGCATTATTTTGCATCCCAGCTCCCAAAATACCCCGATGAGCCGTTTTGGCCCCACTCACTGCCGGCACGACTCAACCGGCAGCCGCCCACAGTCCAGCCAACTTAGGGCAATAACCAACAAATCGCCGATATCCACCTGTCCATCATCATTGAAGTCCACCGGCCCTTGTCCATCCAGCCCCCAGTGCATTGCCAGTACCGCCAGCTCGTAGAGATCGACCTTGCAATCCAGATTCAAATCCGCCGCCGGATAGTTCTCACAGTCAAACCGCGGCGTCTGAGCGGAAGCAGCCGCACTCCATTGGGTCGGATTCTGAGCGGCACTGCGATCGCGCGCCTGAACCCGATACGTATAAAGGGTATTCGGCGTTAATTCTGTATCCAGCCACTGCGGTTCCGCCTGCCAGCCTGAATCGTGCGCCGGGTCGGTCAGATTGGCAAAATAGTACTCCACCCCGCTGTCATCCTCGGCGGTCGCAGCCGTCATCATCACCTCCGACATCCCCACGGCCTTAGGCTCCTGTTGCCACTGCATCGGATCGGGCCGCGGCGGATACACATCCGGCACGTCCGCGCCCACCGCAATCGCCTGAATCTGCGCCTCGCTGAGCGCTGTTTTGTAAATCCGCACCTCGTCAATCGCGTTGGCCCAGGTCGCATCGCCGATATACATCGGTTCCTGCTGGCTGATGTTGAGCGTATGATCTTCGGTCGCCGCAATCAATCTGCCGTCGGCATACAGGCGAAGCGATTGGGCCGCGGTGTCCCGCACTCCCGCTACACAGACCCACTGTCCCGTCGCAAAAGGTTCCGGCGGCACGGCAATCTCTGACTTGATCACATCGTCATCCACACAAAACCGAAATTCATCATACGAGGCCGTGGCCTTGCGGTAAAATTCATAACGTTTGCCGCTGTCCGGTGCGGCATAGGTTCCTTTGACCAAAATGATATGCTGTCCTTCAGGACGGACGGGCGGGTCTCTGAGCCAAAATATCACCGTTTGATTCTGGTAGTCCACGTCAATAGCCGGCGTATGAGGCACGTACAGACGGGCGCCGGCGCCGTTGAAATGCAGCGCATTGCCGAATCGCCCCGTCTGCCGGATACCCGCGTCCGCGCCCTGAATTGTGCCGGGGCTATTGCCATAGACATCATGGGCAATCAGCCCCTCGGTTTCGTCAAAACGCCAGTGCGCCGTCGGCGTCGGAATGTTCGGCATCGCCGCGGTCGTCGCCGAGGCCGGTTCCGACGGCTCGGTTTGGCTGTCGGGGCTGCCTTTGCTTCGCGCCGTCACGCGATAGGTATAGCTCGTGCCCGGCCACAACCCCCAATCGGTATAAGTTCGTTCGTCCTGCCAGCCGGAATCATGCCCACCGGGCGTCAGACACTCAAAAAAAAATTCCACCTGTCCCAACGATTGGGCCGGCGAGGCGGTCATGGTAATACCAATCGGCCCGACGCTTTGCGGGGCCTGCTGCCACGTCATCGGATTGGGCGTAACCGCCAGCGCCTCGTTATCCATAATCAGCACCGACACTGCATCGGAAAACGTGCTTTGGCCGTCCTGGACGGTAAAGCGAAACGACCCCAATCCCGCCAGACCGGCATCGGCTGTAAACCGCGCGGTATGGCCGTCTTCCAGCAGCACGACCGAGCCGCGTTCAGAGGAAGATACACTGAACGTCCGCCCATCGCCGAATCCGTCGGTGTATCGCCGCAGGTCAACCGTAACCGAGGCCCCGCTGCCGACCCGCGTGTGCGGCCCGGCCAGCCAGTTGAGATAATCTTCCAGATTGGTATAGCCGTTGCCGGTGACATCGCCGTTGTGATCGGGCACAAGCGGATTCAGCCCCATGGCCAGTTCCCAATAGTCAGGCATGCCGTCGCCGTCGGTATCCGTCGGGGGCGCGGCGCCGACTACCGGTCCGACGCCGTTAAACGGCGCGTCGTTTTCATCGGCGATGATCTGCCCCAAAACACCCACCGATCGCAGTTCGGTCATCAGCCGCTGATCGGTTCGGTCGCGGGCGGGCAGGTACGCCCCGGCCCGTGAGGCGGCCACCTTATAGGCCGTCGTCGCATCCAGCAGCGTTTGGACGCCGGGATAATCAAACGGCTCATCCATCCAGCTGACTGGTCCATAGGCGGACTTGGCGATCACGCCGCCGTTGAGCACGCCGTCGCGATTGGCGTCCTGAACATTGTTCGCCGCGTATAAACGGAAGTTTACATTGGCCCGTGAAAACGCCGACGAGCCGGTGTTTGGCCCGTTGACAAAATAATTGTTCACGATATTGGCATACGAATCACCGGCGGTATCGCCGAGGATATAGCCGGCCACACGCCAGTTATAGACGACGTTATTAACAAAATCGTTGACGCCCTTGACCTTGGGATTTCGGGTATGGTTGTCGATATAGACGCTGCGAAAGATGCTGGTGTTGTTCCATTCGATCAGACTGCCGCAGGAATGCGAATGAAGCCCCAGCGCGATCAAGCAGTTCTGAATGGTGAAGTGGCCTTCGTTGGCGCCCGGCCCCGAAGAGGCAATGGAAAAATTCTCGTCGCGTCCCCACGAGGCCGAGCAATGATCCCAGATCATGTTCGTGCCGTGAGCGACGGCGATCCCGTCTGCGCCGCTGTCGCCGACCCGTCCCATTCGGTAGCGCATAAACCGCGTGATGCTGTCGTTGGCATTGGAATAAGACACACCGTTGCCGTAAATCACCACCCCGTCGCCGGGTGCGGTCTGGCCGGCGATGGTCAGATTGCGCGACAGAATAACCCGATTCTGAATCCGAATCACACCGCCAACGTCGAAGATGACATAGCGATTGGGCTGACTGACCGCGTCGCGAAACGACCCCGGCCCTGAATCGTTCAGGTTGGTAACCCGATAGACCGATCCGCCGCGCCCGCCTCTGGCCCATCGGCCGAATCCCTCGGCGCCCGGAAACGCCAGCACCCGCGTGCGAAACGTCCACAGGTCGCCGGTAATCGTGCCGTCGGCAGTCAAACTGTCCACCCGCCAGTAGTAGCGGGTATAGGGCAAAAGCGGCGGCGTTGTCATCTGATTGGCCGTCGTACCGCCCAGCAAAGACGGCGTCTCGGTCGTGCCGAAATACACCTGATAACTTTCGACCCCATCCGCTCCCGCCCAGCTCAGCGTCAAGGTATCAACCGGATAGGTCACATCGGCGGCGTTGTGCGACGGCGACGGGGCGTAGGCGCGTCCGGTCTCGGTCGAAAATCGCCACACATCACCGACTGAGATGCCGGAGTCGTTGTGGGTATTGATTTGCCAGTAATATGTCTTGCCCGGCTGGGTATGAACGGTTACACGGTCGCCGGTAACCCCGTCAGCGACAATCGGATTGTTGTCCATCGTTGCACTGGGACCCATCCGCACCGTTTGGCTGATCGCCCCCCGCCCTTTGCGCCACGACAGCGCCTGTTCACTATCGGCGGGAATCACAACACCATAAGGCGGATTCGGTCCGTAGGCAAAATCCGGTTCATCGGCCCGAATGGACAGCTTGATTTCATCCATCATCCCCCGAAACCCGCGCCGTGGGGAATTGGTGGTTCGCCCCTCCATATGACCGACATAAATATTCCGCTGCGCAACGCGCATAGTGCGGTCGGCGGCCACAAAATTCTCATAGACATTCTCGCCGTCAATGACCTGCAGTCGCGCGCCCCGCGAAGCAGGGTCGTTCGAGGCGGTTGCAATGACGCGCACCCATTTGTCGGTCAGATTAATGCCCGCTGCGGCATCTTTGAGTTTGACCGCCGCAATGCGTTTGACGTCTCCGGCGCCGTCCTCAAAATAGCCGAACCGAAGTTCATCGTTGGTATGCACGAACATCTCGACAATAATCCCCGATGCGCCGGAGTTGCTGATGTAGAACACATACATCGTGGCCGCCCCCGTTGCGCTTGGCAGTCCGTTTGAATTGAAATAAAACCAGCCGTCCAGCCGAAATTCATCGCCCGCCTGGCCCGGCCATGCTGATGCGGCTCGCGCAAACCGCGTTCCGTCCGTTGCGAAATTCAGCGCTCGCCCTCCCATCGCCCCCGTCCCCGCCGCCGTAAGCGTAATCGGATTGCCGTAATCAAGCCGAAGTTCGCGCGCCGCTCGGCCGGTACTGGTATCATCCGGCGTACGGTTGTCGGCGATACGCTCACAATGCCACACCGCCGCCGCATAGCGATCATCCGCGGGCGGTTCTGCCGCCCAAACGGCCCCCAGAACCGTCAATAGGTACACCGTCGAGACCTTCGTCCATCCCATTGTCAATCTCCTGTCCAAAACTATTGATCGAACAGATATTACACCGGCATTACCGGAAACCCATGCACAGCGATTCATCCGCTCAGCGTGAATTCAAAACAAACCCCCACTTATATATAATGTGAATGCGCTTTGTCATTTTTTAGTATAACCCACCGTATCATGGCCAATAAGAATATGGTCTGCAAGCGAAAATTTTCGCCGGTATTTCCAAAAATCTGTCAGAAATTCGCCTCAATTTGATGTTTTCACGAAATATGGGCCGAAGAATCCAGATATGTTGAGATGAGAAACTTGTAAGCCGTTACTTTTTTTGAGTGAACCAAAAGGTTATCCGACTGGTCAGCACAGCCGCGACGATACCGACAACAGCCGTGGCTGCATCCGCCCACCAGGCCGTCTTGTCAAACAGCGGCGCCGAAACCCACACCCCCGCCAGCATCGCCAGCGGCAGCGACACGGCAACCAGCAGCCAGACCGCACGATGGCGACGAAGGTGCAGATAGCGTTCAATATGCTGGATCCATATCAAACTCAGGCCGGCATAAGCGGTGAAATGAAAAATCGTGTTCAGGTGATATTGCGGATACAATAAGGTTAAATCCGAAAGATTGGAAATGACAAATATAGACATCAGTGAGGCGGATAAAAGGGCCGGCCAAAAATGGAACACACTCAACAAGACCATCGCCAGCGTAATACCGACCAGATTGGCCAGAAAATCACTGACCATCGGCGTTCGCCCGACAAAACCCTGAAGATACTCATCCAGCGCTCCGTACACGGCAATGATTCCGATCACCCACCAGGTCTTCGATTGATTCCAGCGAACACGATGATAGGGATTGACCGCACACCACACCAAAAACGTCAGGACAAAATACGCCATCAGGTGCATCGTTTTGTCGCTCATGCCGCTTTTTCGTGCAATATCAGGCACGGGGATATGCGTCAACACAAACACCAGCGGCCAATAGACGGCCAGGGCAATCAGCATGTATTTATGCCGGCGCAATAACCTCATCGTGACCTATCCCTGTGCCTTGCAACATTCATCGCCGACTTTCGAGGTGAGCATACCATACCGCCGGTTTAATGGTCCACCGGCTCGCCAAGATAGCCTTTCAGTTCATCGAGCTTTTCCGTGAGCAAATCCGGCGTTTTGGCCTCGACGTTCAGACGCAGCAGCGGCTCGGTGTTACTGGGACGCACATTAAACCACCAGTCCTTGAATTGCACGGTAACGCCGTCCAGATCGTCCACCTGTCCCTGGCTGTAGCGGCGCGCCAGCTCCTTCATCGCAGCATCCTTGTCTTCCACACGGAAATTGATTTCGCCGCTGTTGCTGTAGCGTTTGAGCGGCTCGACCAATGCGCTGACGGGTTGGTCCGAGGCGCTGAGGATATTGAGCATATGCACCAGCGTAATCATTCCGGAATCGGCGTAAAAATTGTCGCGGTAATAAAAGTGCCCGCTCAGTTCGCCGCCGAAAACGCCGTGGCAATCCCGCAGCGTCTTTTTCATATAGGCGTGGCCGACCCGTTCGCGTCGCGGCGTGCCGCCGTGCCGGAGGATTTCTTCCGGCAGAATATGGCTGCTGCGCAAATCATACACGATCGCCGAGCCGGGATATTTTTTAAGGAAATAGGGAACCATCAACGCACACATCAGATCGCAGGACACGGTCCGGCCCTGTTCATCGACCATCATCAGCCGATCGGCGTCGCCGTCAAAACAAAAGCCCATATCGGCCTGTCGGGCGCGGACAGTTTCTTTCAATTCGCGAAGATTGGCTTCAACCAGCGGATTGGGATCGTGTTTGAATGTACCGTCATGTGTCAGGTTCAGGCCGATCAGCTCGACGTTTTTCAGATCGCCGAAAATCAGGGGCGCCATTTTCCCGGCCATGCCGTTACTTGCATCGACAACAAACTTGAGCGGTTTTCGCATTGGCTCCAGAAATTTCAAAACATGTTTTTTATATTCCTTTGATAAATCGCAGTGTTCCACCGACCCATCCAGGCGTCCCTTGGTGTGCAGCAGGGCCAGGGCAATGTGCTTGATGTCTTTGAGGCCGGTATCGGCGCCGATGGGCTTGGCCTGCTGGCCGGAGATCTTAAATCCATTGTACTGAGCGGGATTATGGCTGGCGGTCACCTGCACACCGCCGCAGGTCCCCAGATGATTGATCGCAAAATACATCTGCGGCGTATCAATCATCCCGATATCGATGACATTAGCGCCGGCGGCGTTCATCCCGCAGATCAGCGCCTGGGTCAGTGCCGGGCTGTGCTTTCGCATATCGTGCCCGACGCACAGGCTCTGAGCATTGGCCATCCCCCGATCATACCCGCGCAGCAGCGACCTGAGAAACTGCGCAGCAGCGTGCCCGATCTTCCAGGCGGCCTCTTCGTCCACCTGCTCACCGTAAAGACCCCGAACATCATACGCCTTGAAAATCGTTGGATCCATAGTACGCTCCGAAATAATACCCGCTTAATCCTATAGCAAAACAAGTAAACGTATCGTAAACCCGCACCAGCCGAATGTCAACCCATAAAGCCGCAAAACGGGCGCAAAGGGAACCTGACGATAAGATTGAGAACAAAACTTTCAAAAGGCGATATAATATGACTTCAAATCGGCCGTCTCAGAACTGTTCGAGAAAACGCCGATCGTTTTCAAACAGCAGCCGAATATCGGTGATGCCGTATTTCTTCATTGCCAGCCGCTCGATGCCGAAGCCGAACGCCCAGCCGGTATAGGTTTCGCTGTCGATGCCGACGCTGTCAAAGACATTGGGATCCACCATCCCGCAGCCGCCGATTTCCATCCAGTTCTCACGGCCGGATTTATCGACCCACAGGATATCGACCTCGCAGCTCGGCTCGGTAAACGGGAAAAAACTCGGCCGAAACCGCCACTGGGTATCGGATCCGAAAAAGGTATGGATAAACTGGTTGATGCTGCTTTTGAGGTCCACCATCGTGACGCCCTCATCGACCACCAAGGCCTCAAGCTGATGGAACATAAACATATGCGTCGCGTCCACCGTGTCCGGACGATAGACCCGGCCCGGCGCAACTACACGAATCGGGGGTTTTTGATGCTCCATTACGCGAATCTGGATTGTGGAGGTCTGGCTTCGCAGCAGCATCGAATCGCTGATGTAAAAATTGTCCAGCGGATCGCGCGCCGGATGCTCCGGCGGAATGTTCAGGGCGACAAAATTGTGCCATTCATCCTCGACCTCCGGCCCATAGGCAACGGCAAACCCCATCCGCCCGAATATCTCCAGCAATTCCGAGATGGTTTGCATAATGATATGGCGTTTGCCCTGACGAACGGGAATACCGGGCAACGTAACATCCTCCCGCGGGCCGGTCTGGGTCTGAGCGGCCTGAAATTGTTCTTTGAGCGACTCAAACGCGGCGGTTACTTCCTGCTTAACGCGATTGGCCAGTTGGCCGCCCTCTCGGCGATCCTCCGGCGCAAGCTTGCCAATCTGGCTGAGCATCTGCGTGACCTGCCCTTTGCGACCCAGATACTTGACACGCCAGGCCTCCAGCGCATCGGCGTCCTGCACCGCTTTGAGTTCACTCAGTGCCTGATCGCCAATTTGTGAAAATTCCACGAGTTTCACGACAAATCCTGTTGGGCAAACACAGAGCGGTTACCGTGCGGCTTTGGCCTTTTCGACAAGTACATCAAACCCCTGCGCATCAAAAATCGCGATTTCGCTGAGCATCTTGCGATTCAGGGCGACGCCGGCCTTTTTCAGACCGTTGATGAACTGGCTGTAGCGAATCCCCCGCTGTCGGCAGGCGGCGTTAAGACGGATGATCCACAACCCGCGATATTGACGCTTTTTCTGCCTGCGGCCGATACGCGCGTTGACAAGGGCGTTGATCCTGGCCTCTTTGGCCAGACGATAATTGCGGCTCGTCGCCCCGCGATACCCGCGAACATCTTTCATGATGCGTTTGCGCGCTTTGCGCGTCGCAGCGCCTTTTCGTACTCTTGGCATACCAGCGTTTCCTTTCTTTGCGTAACTGACGGTCCGCTGCGGCAGCTGATGGAGCCGAGAAGCGGAACCGACCCTGTTGGATTCCCGTTTACTGACCGAGCGCCGTGCGGAAGGCCTGAGCCTTCACGCCGGCAACCACCGTGGCCTGACGCAGACGACGACGGCGTTTGGCCGTCTTGCCGCTCATCAAGTGACCGGCGTTACAGCGATTTCGCTTGACCTTGCCGGTAGCGGTGATTTTAACCCGCTTGGAAAGCCCTTTATGGGTTTTTTGTTTCGGCATATAAGTTCTTCCTGTTAAAGAAATTAAGAATTCATCGCAAAAGTCCGCTCACAAACAAGACCCGTTATATTAGGGTTGCTTGCCTTTGCTGTCAAGGGGATATTTGCGATTTTTGGCGCTTTATCGCATTTTCGTCGTCATGTGGACGATTTTTCGGCCTGTTTGACGGGGACCAGCACCATCGTCATCCGCCGTCCGAGCAACACCGGCGGCCGCTCGGGCTTGGCTTTGTCTTGCAGGCTCTGGACGATATAGTCCATGGTGTCCTGAGCCTGCTGCTGAAACATCATCTCCCGGCCGCGAAACAGCATCGTAAACTGGACTTTGTGTCCCTTATCGAGGAACTTTTCGGCCTGATGCATCTTGATGTCGCGATCATGTTCGTCGGTCTTCGGACGCAGGCGAATTTCCTTGAGGACGACGGTGTGCTGTTTTTTGAGATTTTGTTTGATTTTGCGTTTTTGCTGGTAGAGAAACTTGCCGTAATCCATAATCCGGCACACCGGCGGCGAGGATGTCGGAGCGACCTCCACCAAATCCAAACCCGCTTGACGAGCGCGTTCCAGCGCCTCGGTAACGGGGACGATGCCGAGTTGCTGATTGTTGTCGTCGATCAGCCGAACGGGGCTGATACGAATACGCTCATTGATTCTCAAATTGTCCTTGCTGATAGCTGTGTACCTTTCAAAAAATAAAGTTCCCAATGACGGCCTTTACGCTTAGGCGACGTCCTTACTTATCCCAAGTCAAATCCTCTGTTTTATCGGCAATCTTTGCCGCAGCGATTGATAAAAATCGCTCTGAAGAGACCTCGACGGTCTGTTGAGATTGCCTAAAACGGACATTGACTATATCGTTTTGGGCTTCTTTCGGTCCGACCACCAGCATATAGGGCACGCGGTCGGTGTGGGCGCGGGCGATCTTGGCGCCGATTTTGTCGCCGCTCATATCCGCCAAACCCCTCAGGCCGGCGGCCCGGCATCGGGACAACAGCGACTGGGCGTAAGCGTCGGTTTTTTCGCTGATGGTCAGGATGCGCACCTGTTCCGGCGCCAGCCACAGCGGAAAATTGCCGGCGTAATGCTCAATCAATATGCCCATAAACCGCTCCAGCGAGCCGAGAATGGCTCGATGAATCATCACCGGCGTCTTTTCCGTATTATCCGGTGAGGTATAGGTCAATTCAAACCGCTCAGGCATCGAAAAGTCAAGCTGAATCGTACCCAACTGCCACGACCGCCCCAAACAGTCTTTAATATGAAAATCGATCTTCGGTCCATAGAACGCCCCGTCGCCTTCGTTGATCTGGTAATCGAGGGCCTTATGGTCCAGCGCCCCTTTCAGCGCGGCGGTGGCAATGTCCCAAACGTCGTCGGAACCGATATGTTTTTCCGGTTTGGTCGATAGTTCGATGCGGTAGTCCGTAAAACCGAAGGCCGCGTACATCTCCTCGATCAGATTGATCACGCCGATGATCTCCGGCTCAATCTGTTCGGGCATACAAAAGATATGGGCGTCGTCCTGGGTGAACTGCCGCACCCGCACCAGGCCGTGCATCTGGCCGCTGGCCTCGTAGCGATGCACCAGCCCCAGCTCGGCGATCCGCATCGGAAACTCACGGTAGGAGTGCTTGGTGGAATTATAGACCAGCAGCCCGCCGGGGCAGTTCATCGGCTTGACGGCGTAGGTGGTCTCGTCCACCGTGGTAAAATACATATTCTCTTTGTAGTTGTCCCAATGGCCGCTGCGGTGCCAGAGCGACTCGTTAAGGATGATCGGGGTCTTGATCTCAACATAGCCGTATTTGGTGTGAACCTGCCGCCAAAAGTCGATGATTTCGTTCCAGATAATCATTCCTTTGGGGTGCAGGAACGCAAAGCCCGGCCCCTCTTCGTGGAAGCTGAACAGGTCCATCTGCTTGCCGATGAGGCGATGGTCGCGTTTTTTGGCTTCTTCGAGGCGGTGCAGGTACTCGGCCAGTTCCTTTTTGTTTCGCCAGCAGGTGCCATAGACGCGCTGGAGCATTTTTTGGGAGGCGTCGCCGTGCCAGTACGCCCCGGCCACGCTCATTATCTTAAACGCCTTGGGGTCGATGCTGCCGGTGCGGGGGATGTGCGGGCCGCGGCACAGGTCCTCAAAGCCGTTTTGGCCGTGGCGGTAAAAGCTGATCGTCTCGCTATCGGCCCGCTGGATGTTGTCCAGCTTGTAGGGGTCATGGGCCATTTTGGCGGCCGCTTCGTCGCGGCTCATCTCCACACGCACGAACGGCTCATCGGCGGCGATGATCTCGCGCATCTTCGCCTCAATCCGCTCGAAATCCTCCGGGCGAATCGGGGTGTCCAGATCGATGTCGTAAAAAAAACCGTCCTCGACCGTCGGGCCATAGACCAGCCTGGCGCCGGGCCAGAGGGCACAGATCGCCTCGGCCATGATATGGGCACAGCTATGGCGGAGAATGTCCAGCCCCTTGTCGTCTTTGGCCGTGATGACGACCAGTTTGGCGTGATTATAAACAGGAGCGGACAAATCCACAAGCCGACCGTCCAACTCGGCCGCCACCGCCGCTCTGGCCAGCCCCGAACCAATTTGCTGCACAAAATCCAACACGGACGCCCCGTCGGCGCCCTCAAGGATACTTCCGTCAGGAAGCTCTATTTTTGCCATAAACCGTTACCTGCTGTGTAAATATCAACAAAGGTTACCAAAAACGGCAGTATATCCGCAGGTCGGTTCAAAAGTCAAGCCTGAAAAGGATTTCACACACTCGCCACTCCGTTCAGACTTGGGCCTGTTTTTCGCCCCCGCCAACGGCGGCTCCGCACTTATACCCTTTGCCTTTTACCTTTTGACTTGATTGTACTGCTCTCCCCCCTGGCCTGTAAAATATGCATGGGATTAATTACTGGGCTTGATGACATTCCAAATATTCATAATGTCTGTTCCAGTGATCTCTGGTAACGACAGATTGCCCTCTTTTTTCAAAGGTAAAGTAAGAGAACTTCCGACCGGTGTATCAACTGAAAGCCCAACACCTGCTTTATAAGGGATTGTTGTTCCGGGTTTGACATTCTTCAAGGACTTGAACAACTCAAGGTAGTTGACGTTGACAGGCAAGGAAACCGTTTCTTTGCTGTTTGCTGCGATAGAACGCTGCACGTTGGCATCCCCCTTAAGAAAGGTATCCGCCCCGCTTGAGAGTTGATAACTCAAATTGGTAAGAGGTAATGACACAGCATACGGGTTATGGATTTCAACATCAAACAGAAGCTGTGCAGAATGCAAACTGACATCTCCAAATTGAATATTCTTAACCTGTGCACTTGGCCTACTTAAACCCAGATTTTGCAGGGTTTCACACCCACTGCAAATCAGTCCTAATAATACGGCTGTTAAGACAACCATTTTTGCTGTATCCATACTATTTCTCCCATAAATTTTTAACAAGGACAGTTTTTACATCCAAAAGAAATAAAAGGGACCTCTGGCCATCTACTCTTTGCCTTAATTTTGTTTATTCATTTTGTCTCTTTGACTTTCTCATCAAAAGGGTGTCTGCACCTTAAATTTTCTCATTCTTAATCCTGAATCCCCCAATCGTCCGTCATCAATCGAAAATCGTCAATCGAATCCCCCCGGCACCCACAAGCTTGCGCTTGAAGGTGCCACCCATAGCAATTGACTATGGATTATTGAAGATTGATTATTTCAATCTTGCAGAGGCCACCCGTCGCCAGTTTCCAGTAACCAGAGAAAAACACTAAATTCTAAGCACTAAATCATAAACAAATTCGAATTTCAAAATTCAAAAACCAAAGACTAAAAACTTTTCTTCGTGTTCTTCGTGTTCTTCGTGGTGAAAATCCGTGTCACAGCCGCCAGATACCAGAGAACAGAAGTCAGAATTTTTTTTTGCGGTCAATTCTGTCGATTCTGTCTAACACTGCCAAAGAGCCGTCGGGGCTGTAAGGAAATGGGTGCGTCCTTCATCTCCTTAAACATAAGCTGTGGAGGTATTATAGTCAACAATGGGGGCGGACGACAAGAGGAATTTTTGGAAAAAATCAAAGCAACGGGGATTTTTTATGGTCCGGCCGCGAGCCGCGCAGCCGCGCAGCGTGGTCCACGCCCACGCGGGATTGTTGGAGATCGCATTTAACAGCGTGGGCACAGCCT
>OMKS01000363.1_pt1 | contig 42777 bp, 36 predicted proteins | sample 1674721 | NCBI WGS metagenome assembly OMKS01 (sample SAMN06264996, study PRJEB25208) | sediment metagenome | isolation source: hot spring sediment | place: USA: California | collected 2014-09-02 | reverse complement strand
GAGATCTACACTATCCTCTTCGTCGGCAGCGTCAGATGTGTATAAGAGACAGTTTCAATGGTTACTTCCACCTTACGAGTATGAATTCGACTTGATGCCGATAGATATTTTGACAGGCGACACCGACTTCAGAGTCGCAATCGATCAAGGGCATTCTCTTAATAACTTATTTAACAAATGGAATCATTATCACGATAATTTTATCCTAGAACGCAAAGGATCTTTACTTTATTAAGCTACTATGGATGCAATAATTCTGTCAGCAGGAGAAGGCACTCGATTGAGACCTCTCACACTACACACCCCAAAAGCACTAATACCTGTGAAGTGTAAGCCTTTGATAGAGCACATTTTGAAGAACTTACAGGAATGCGGAATATATTGTGCGGCCATCAATACTTTTTATCGATCGAGAGATATTGTCAACTATTTTGAAAGTCGAGAGAAAGTAGTTATTGAACCTCATATTGTATTAGAAAGTAATATACTTGGCACAGGTGGCGGAATCTCGAATACTGCTACATATCTTGACGGAGATAACCCCATACTCGTCCACAACGGCGACATATATTGCGAGTTTGATTTTCGATTAGCAATTATCGAACATCGCAAAAGCGATGCTATGATAACTCTTCTCGTCCGAGATGGAAACCGAGAGGTCGAAGTTATTGATAACCAAGTAGTTAATATCGCAAATAGGTTGTCTATTAACGGGGATAGCTCATATAAATTCACCGGAATTTCCATTTGGGAAAGAGAAGCCCTTCGATTTCTTCCTAAACCGGGCGATTCCGGAAATATGATTGATGGGCTTGTTGATATTTTGAACGTAATGCCGGGTTCTGTCCGGGTATTTCACATCGGCGAAGCGCTATGGTGCGACATTGGAACAATCTCATCATATATTGAACTGCACGCTAAACTTTTGAAAGATAATATTTTCCCGCCAGACCTTGCTCTCCCGTCAGGTGTGACAACCACAGGCTTTCTATGTTGTTGTGAGGGCACGCGAATAGAATCTGGAACATCGCTTCATAATGTGATAATTTGGCAAGATTCAATAGTTTCTGCCGGCTCTCAACTGAAGAATGCTGTTGTTGGGCCATTTGGTATTGTTCGCCTATGATTTCACAAGAACAAATAAGGACATTAGTATTCAAGGCGGGTTATGCCGGCGACTATGAGATTCATATGATGCCTGGCGGAGGGTCAGATAGGATATTTTATCGCGTTCAGTTTGGCAACTTTTCTTTGATAATAATGAACGGAACGGGTCACGGTGCTGATTTACGCGCTTGGACAATTATCGGCAAATTTCTTCGCGATATCGGCATTGCTGTTCCACAAATATACTATGTTGATTACGAAATCCCTGCAATAGTTGTTGAGGATTTGGGCAAAATGTCTCCGCCAAAAATCGAAGATTATCCAATTATAGCTTGCCAACTCGCAAAGCTTCAATCTGATGCGTCGGCACATCTCAACTTGTGTCCTTTAATACTTGAAAGGCCGTTTTCCTATGATGAATTTATTGGCGAAGCAATGTATTTTTATAATGAATATTTGATAGGAATCAAAAATGTCTCGCATAGAATATCTCAACATTTCTTCTCGCAAGTTGGTTGTTTTGCTCATGTGTTATCAGAACTTCCAAGGTTTTTCTGCCATAGAGATTTTCAGTCAAGCAATTTGATAATACAGAACGGCAATATGAGGATAATTGATTTTCAATCCGCAAAATATGGACCTTTGCACTATGATCTTGCAAGCCTGCTATGGGATTCGAGAGTGGATTTAGATGATGATGTTCGTAATAACTTATGTCACAAATATATCGAAACCGCAACCTCATTTTGTCTCCCGATTGAAGCCAATTTTGTCAATAATTTACATATAGCGGGAATTTCTCGTATAATGCAGTCTTTGGGCGCATATTCTTACTTGGCTAATAAAAAAGGCAAGCCCGAATTCAATAATCTTATCCCTGTCGCCGAGTCACATTTACTTTCATTGATTGGCGAATTCCCAAAACTTGAATTTCTTACTGAGTATATACTTATGGAGCGATAGCTTAATTTTTTAGGAGGATACATGATAAAGAGCATGACAGGATATGGCGAAGGAGTTGTAAGAACAGAAAATTTCACCATAATTTCTGATATCAAATCACTTAATTCACGCTTTCTTGATTTGCGTATTAACTTACCAGAAATTATAAAAGACCTTGAAGCCGAAATAGCAACCGTTATCAGAAAAGTTGTTTCTCGTGGTTCTATAACATTATCTTTAGAGATCATTCCAAACGATAGAACAGTTATCAATGAAATATACGTAGATGAAAAACTCTTAGCATTGTATATGGAAGTATTTAGGCGTGTTGGAGTCGATGGTAATCCGAGTATTGAAGATATTATTGCTTTACCGGATATATTGTCAGTCCGTCCAAAAGATGATATTGTTGGGAAGCTTAAAGAACATGCGATGACCGCTGTCGATGAGTCATTAATTAAGATGATAAAGATGCGTGAAATTGAAGGACGCTCACTCTACAAAGATCTTTCCAATAGAATCACCTCAATTGTAGAAATCTCAGAAACTATCGAAGAGCATAGAGATACATGTAGAGATAAGTTTTTAGCATCGCTACGCGAACGTATTTGTCAAGTGATTGACGAGCACATTGATATTTCAGATGAAAGAATAGCGCAAGAAGCCGCAATACTATCCGCAAAAACTGATCCCACGGAAGAATTGACAAGACTTAAAATTCATTTATCGCAATTTAGAGAAGCACTTGACGATAACAAGCCAGTCGGAAGCAAGCTAAAATTTATTCTTCAAGAATGTAATCGTGAAGCAGATACCATCGGCGCAAAGGGTGCCGACATTGAAACTTCGAATGCGGTTATCGCAATTAAAGAGGAACTCGAAAGAATACGGGAGCAAATTTCAAATGTCGAATAAGTTGTGCAGAAAAGGCTATCTTCTTGTCATTTCCAGCCCATCGGGCGGCGGCAAAACAACGATTTATAATGCTCTTCTTGCTAAGGGCGAGCCGTTTAATTTTTCCGTCTCACTTACAACACGCCCACCTCGCCCCACAGAAATCGATGGCGTCCACTATCGCTTTGTCTCCGATGAAGAGTTTACGCATTTAGTTGACAAAAACGAGTTTGCAGAATGGGCATTCGTTCATGGGCATAGATATGGAACGCTTAGAGACTCCATAGAAAAAGCTTTTATTGATGGCGTAATAATGATATTAGAAATTGATGTTCAGGGCGCACTTCAAATCAAAGAAAACTATCCACAAGACTCTGTATTGGTTTTTATTGCACCGCCATCGATTGAGGAAACTGAGCGCAGGTTGCGAGCGCGAGAGACAAATACACCAGAAGATATTGTTTTGCGTATCAAAAATGCCATTGACGAAATTGCCAATGCACACCAATTTGATTATCTCGTCATTAATGATGACTTGCAAATGGCAATCTCCGATGTTTCCTGTATCGCCCGCGCCGAATATCTCAAAAAATGTCGATTTTTAGGCGAAATCTGGGAGGATTAAAAAAATCATAATAATGATTGCAATTTCTGCAATTATCGTTATTCTACTTCGCCAATGCTGTGGTGATGTTGAAATACCACGCAACTTATAGCGCGGAGGATGAAATGGAAAAAGAACGCTTCCTTTATGATGTTAAGATCGAGGGGCTTACGAAGTATGAGTTGGTTCTCCTCACAGCTCGTAGAGCACGGGAAATCAACGATCTTCGGATTTCTCTCGAAAAGAAACATGATATTCGCCTCATCGAGAAGGAAAAACCCACAATAGTCGCCTTGAAGGAAATACTCGCCGACCAAATCGATTATGAATTCCGCAAACCCGGCCAAGAGCCAGAAGAGCCTCCTCAAAGAGGAGTAAAGAAAACCGTTTAATATGCAAAAATTCTTAGTAATAGTCGAGTCTCCGACGAAATCGAAAACCTTGAAAAAATTTCTCGGCGAAGCTTATGATATTGTCGCCAGCGGCGGTCACCTTCGGGATTTGCCGGCGGACAGACTCGGAGTTGACATTGATAGCGGCTTTATGCCCGAATACATTCAGATCCCCGGCAAAAGTAAGTCAATCAATTCGCTAAAGAAACTTGCCAAGGCGGCGGATATGGTTTATCTTGCCTCCGACCCAGACAGGGAAGGGGAGGCGATTGCATGGCATATTGCACAATTATTGGGCAAACCACCCGAGAAGCTCGGAAGGGTGCGATTCAACGAAATTACGAAAAAGGCCGTCTTGGCTGGCATCGCCAATCCGACTAATATAGATATAAATAAGGTCGATGCACAGCAAGCGCGGAGAATTTTGGACAGATTAGTGGGTTATCTGGTCTCCCCCTTTCTCTGGAGGACCCTTTATAAGGGGCTTTCCGCCGGGCGCGTTCAAAGCGTCGCATTGCGCATGATAGTCGAGCGCGAGCGCGCGATAGAGAATTTTGTTCCTGAAGAATATTGGCATTTATTCGCAGATGTCAACGTTGAGGCTGGAGATTTTCGCCTTAAGGCGGCAAAGGTTAAAGGCAAAGCCCTTAAAATATCCGATAAAAAATCCGCAATAGAGCATAAGAATATTTTAACACAACAAGCTTTCTCTGTTGTTGATGTCCAGCAAAAAGAAGTATCGAAATCGCCGCCCCCGCCCTTTATTACGAGTTCGATGCAACTTACTGCCGCGAGGCAAATCGGGTTTTCGGCGTTCAAGACCATGCTTGTTGCGCAACAGCTATACGAAGGCGTTTCGCTTGGCGATGAGGGCCCGAGCGGACTCATTACTTATATGCGCACCGATTCTACCCGCATCTCAGACGACGCTAAGAAGTCTTGTGCGGCATACATTACTGATATTTTCGGGAAGAATTTTCTCAAAATTCGCGACTACAAATCCGGTAAACTTAGTCAGGATGCTCACGAAGCCATCCGCCCCACTGATGTCTTCGTCACGCCGGAATCTGTCGCGGCATATCTAACGAAAGACCAATATCGACTATATGAGCTTATCTGGAAGCGCTTCGTCGCATCGCTTATGGCCGATGCTAAGTATAATCAAATCAAGTGTATAGTCGAAGCAGGCGACTATGAACTTTCGGCAACGGATACTCGACTCGCCTTCGAGGGTTTCCTCAAACTCACCGGAATTGATAAGGAGAACGGCGACGACGATTCAGTTACTCTCCCTTATTTGAGCGCCGGAGACAAACTTGACCTTGTGCAAACAGAAGCCACACAACATTTTACTAAACCACCGCCACGCTTTACAGAGGGCACCCTTGTTCGAGAAATGGAGCAGAACGGTGTGGGCAGGCCATCGACTTATGCACAGATAATTACTACTATTGTCCAGCGAAAATATGTTTCGAAGACTAAAGGGAAACTCTCTCCCACAGTCCTTGGAGTCCATGTTTTCGATATTCTCGAGAAGCTGTTTCCGGGACTGTTTGAGGTTGATTTCACAGCAAAGATGGAAAAAGACCTTGACAAGGTCGAGGATGGTGAACTTCGTTGGCGAGAGCTACTCGAAGAATTTTACACTTCGTTCGAGCCGATGTTGGGCGAGGCAAACAAGAAGCGTTCGCGAATAAAGAAGGAACTCGAGGAGGAGACGCGCCACGTCTGTGAAAAGTGTGATAACCCTATGATAATTAAGTGGGGCCGTCATGGCAAATTCCTCGCCTGTAGCAACTTCCCCGAATGTAAGAACACCAAGCCTATCAACGAAGATGGTGACCCCGTCCCCGAGACTACGGTCGAGCGCAATTGCCCAAAGTGCGGCCAACCACTTCTGGTGAAACACGACAGACGAGGCCACCGTTTTCTCGCATGTAGTGCTTATCCTAATTGCAGACACACCGAGCCTTTCGACACGGGCTTTGCCTGCCCCAAGACCGATTGCAACGGGCATCTCGTCGAAAAGCATAGCAGAAAGAACAAGCTATTTTTTGGCTGTAGCGAATATCCCGAGTGCGATTTTGCCAGCTGGGACGCACCCACCGAAGGCAAATGCCCTTCCTGCGGTTGCGAGACAATCTTCCTTCAGGTGCGAAAACGCGGGACAATCAAGAAATGCGCAATCTGCGGCTACTCTGAGCCGGTCGATGAACATGCTAAAACAGAATGACGCAACGGTCAACCTTTCCGCACTCGTCGCGGAGTTCCTGCATTATCTCGAAAAAGAACGCCGCTTAAGTCTCAACACTGTCGAATCTTATCGTGTTGATTTGTCTCAGTTGATCGATTTCCTATTAGAAAATTTTCCCGATTCCATGACCGCGCCAGAGAAAATTGAGATTATCGACCTTCGTGGCTTCTTGGCGGGTCTCAAGCACGGCGGATATGCTTTGTCGAGTATCGAACGAAAAATAAGCGCTGTCAGAAGTTTTTTCGCGTTTCTTTACTCTCGTGAGCTTGTCGATATGAACCCCGCGCGATACCTGTCTATCCCCAAAAAAGAAAAGCGCCTTCCAAATTTCCTCGACTTCGCACAAGCAAACGAGGCTATCGAACTACCCCAAACCGATACGCCCCTCGGAATCCGCGACAAGGCAATTATGGAAATCCTCTATGACACGGGCATCCGCGCCTCCGAGCTTCTGAGCATTACCCCTTTGCGGATGAATCTTGATGAGGGCGAGATTCGGGTTATTGGCAAGGGCAACAAAGAGCGTATCGTCCTCATGGGGCGCCATGCAATAGAAGCTATCAAGGATTATATGCGCATTAGGCCTGATTTGCTCGGCGAGAAATCGACGAAGAACTTTTGGCTCACGAGAAGCGGTTCAGCACTTGCCCGGCGCGGGCTTTACAACATCGTCCACAAATATCTTTCACGCGTGACCGATGGCAAGGCATCGCCGCACGTAATGCGCCATACATTCGCGACGCATCTTTTGGAGCGCGGCGCCGATTTATTGGCAGTTAAAGAGCTTCTCGGTCACGAGTCGCTGTCCACGACGCAGATTTATACACATCTGTCGATAGAGCACCTGAAGGAATCATATCGCAAGGCCCATCCGAAGTCGAAGACGAAGACTAAGCTTCAATAAGAAGACGGTGGAATATTTTCTCCCAAAGCTTGGTCTTGGCAAGGTCGAGGCCGGTGAAGACCGCGGCGAAATCCAGCTCCGGCACAATAACGAGCGCTTGTCCACCGTATCCACGCGCCGAAAAGCATTGAATTCCGCGAATCTGCCAACTCCACCAGCCATAACCGTATTTAAGTCCTCGTTCGGCGAGCACTACTGGAGACATCGAGCGCTCCAGCCAACCGTTATCGACTATTTCCTTATCATCATAGAAACCGCCGTCGAGGATCATCAGGCCGATTTTCAATAAGCTCCGAGGCGCGAGGGATAATCCGCCGGCGGAACCGGCAATGCAAGGAAATCCCATCGCGTCGCGCGTCCATGAGAGTTTCTCGATGCCAAGCGGATTAAACAGAAATTTTTCTGCGAAAATATCGGCAGGAATATCGGTCGCTCTTTGCAAAACCGACGAGAGAAGATGATATGCGCCGGTGTTATAGACAAAAACATCCCCCGGTGCATGTGCCATCGGGCGAGTGAGGACGAAACGCATCCAGTCCGGCGAGTTCTCCATCGCAGAGTGACTGTTTGCGGGTTCGTCGTATGGGATGCCCAGTTCGCACCAATCGATGCCGGATGTGTGCGTGAGGACATGTGAAAGGCGAATCTCGCGCTTGTCCGGCTCGTCGATTTCAGGGAAGAAGTCTAATAAGTGGGTGTCCTCGCTCTCGATTTGACCCTGCTGGATAGCGATTCCCAGAAGCAACGACGCGATGCTCTTGCATACTGAGAGCAACGGGTGAAGGACATCTGCGCCGAACTCGCCGGAATATGCCTCGGCGAATAATTTGCCGTGGCGGGCGAAGACCGCGCCGTGTATAAGCTCCGACTCAGCAACAATGTCTTTGAAAAGCCGCGACAAAAGCCGCTCATCGAAGCCGCAATCATCCGGCGCGCCGACGGAAATTCCATCGGCCATATTGCGGGGGGTGATTCTTTCGAGAATGTCCAAGCCTCACCTCGGGAAAAGTTATATGGCATCGGAGCGATACGCAACCCCGATGCCATTTTTCCTAAAGCGACTCGCTCTTCGAGCTAAAAGTGAAGCCCTCGCTCATAATCCCGGGGATTTTTGCGTTGCTATCAACGCGTTCGGGACGGGACATCGCCACGATATTGCTCAAGAACACAATCGGCGACTCGTTCCAGCGAAGGTTTTTCACCGGGCCGACAATCTTGCCGTCCTCGACGAGGAAGACGCCATCGCGGGTCATGCCCGTGAGAAGAAGCTCTCTGCGGTCAACATAGCGGATATACCACAGATTCTTGACGAGAAGCCCCTTCTTGCATTTCTTGACGAGGTCATCGACGCTTTGCTCTTCGCCTTTCATGGCAAGCGGGAATATGCTTGCGACAGGCTCGTTGCCGGTATTCTTTGCCCAAAAACGGTCGTATCTGAGATTTTTCAGCACGCCGTTTTCGAAAATCGGGAGCGCCTTAATCGGAAGGCCGTCTTCGCCGAATTTCGCTGGCGGTATTTCCGGATCGTCAATAACGACGGAGATGTTCACTTTATCGGATACCATCTTTTGGCCGAGTTTGCCCGCGAATACCGTGGTGCCTTCGTCGGCGTCGCGCGCCCGCATGTTCCAGATGAGGAAACCGAGCATTTCCGCGACGGCCGCAGGCTCGAAAATCACGGTATAGTCTTCCGGTTCAATGTCCGCTGGATTTTGCGCCATCTCGGCGTTGGTGAGCGCCATGTCGGCGACCTTGCGGATGTCGAGGTCGGCGTATGAGCTGTGATTGGCAAAACCTTTGCCGCTACCCATCGGGCCATGAACCGTTGTGCTGTATGAAACATTCGTGGAATCTTCGATACAGAACAGCCCCTTGGTGTTGGCGATAGCGGAGATATTGGCGCTGACCTCGAAAAGGCCGCTTGCCTTGTATCCCTTCGCCTTGGCGCCCTCTACAACGACTTTAGCGTCATTGGCGACTTGCTCGGGCGTCAGCTGAATTACATCATCGAAGAAGCTTTTAGGTGTGTCGGGATATTCCTGCTGGCCGAGAATCTCCATCAGCTCGGGGTCTTCCGGCGCATCTTTCGACATCTTCACGGCTATTTCAATCATCTTCTTCATTGACTCGTTGTCGAGATTGTTCGTCACCATACTGCCTTTGCGAAGGCCGTTAAAAATCTCGATGCGAACATTCTCGCTCTCGCCGGACATATTCTGAGTAATGGCATTTTCGCCGAAACGCGTGGCGAGGGAGTTATCCCAAGAGTAATGAATTTGCGCCGTGTGCGGTTTGGCGAAAGCGAGGATTTTTTCGAGAAGCTGTTTAATTTCTTCATGGGTTCTCATAACTGCGCACCTCCTACGGCGATATTGCGGAATCTCGTCCAGCTTGCGCCGTGGGTCATCCGCATGACTTGCATAGGCTCGCCCTTGCCGCAGTTCATCACGCCATGGGGTTGCCACCACTTCTTGCCCGCGACGGCATCGCAACTGTTCCAGAATTGGGTTGTCTGCGCCTGATATGTCACTTTCTTGAGGGGCTTTGTCTTTCTGCCGTTCTCTATCATCCAGAACATATCGCCGCCGAACTGGAAGTTATTGCGCATCTGGTCGATGGAGAAACTTCCCATACCCTCAATATAGACGCCCTTGTCCACGCCGGCGATGAGGTCGTCGGGGGAGAGGTTGTCGTCCGTTCCCGGCTCCATGTAAAGGTTGGGGATGCGGTTGATTGGCGGCTTGTCGAATCCGTCCGACCTGCAACAGCCGTTGGACTTCTCCCATCCGATAATCGGTGCAGTCTCGCGCGTGCAACCGAGATTGACGAGCATGCCGTCTTTGACCATCGGGAAACTATACAGCTCGACGCCGTCATCGTCGTAGAACCAGCTTCCGAGGCCGCCTTCGAGGACGTTATTCGCAGTGAAGTTGACGACATCGCTACCATACTTGTAATTGCCAACCATCTCCGGCTTGACGAAGCTCCTGCCGGCCATGTTGGCCTCCCATCCGAGAATGCGGTCAAGCTCTGTTGGGTGGCCGACAGATTCGTGCATTGTGAGTGCGAGGTGCATTGGGTCGAGGACGAGGTCCATAATTCCTCTCGGAGTGTCCTCGGCTCTGCATTTGAGGAGAGCCTCTTCCGCCCATTTTGCGGCGTTGGCTTCGAGGTCGATATGGCGGATGAACTCGAATCCGGCCTGTTTTGCGCCGCCCTGAAAGCCTCTGCTCTGGGACTCACCGGCATCAACCGCGTAGCAATTGAGCATGGGGTTTGCAAAATAGTTTGTCAGGTCGAGATAGCTACCATCGGTGTTCGCGATAATTCGATGAAGCTTAATGAACTGTAAGTATCCATAAGCCATGACGATGTTGGGTTGTGAGAGCATGGCGTTGGTGCAGTTAAGCAAAAGCTCTGCTTTCTCGGCGTTGGGAACGGCGAACGGGTCTTCCTCGCACGGCCCGACGCGCGTGTCGATGTGCTTGGCTTCCGGTGCCATCACGGCGGGGATTTCTTTGGGGACTTTAGCCGAGGCCTTTGCGATTACCGCCGCACGTTCTGCGGTTTTGGCAACCTCGTCGCGGGTGAGCTTAGTGTTCGATGCGAATCCCCACGCACCGTCGATGAGCACGCGAACGCAATATCCGCTACTCTCGGTCTCATCGATGAGCTTGAGTGATTTTCGCTCGACATAAACTCGATTCTGCCGCTCTTCGACTATTCGCATATCCGCGAAAGTCGCGCCGGCATCCTTTGCCGCGTTGAGTGCGACATCGGTGAATTCTTTCATGAGCGCTCCTTTGTTAGTTAATATGTTGAATTCAAATATAAAATATGATTGCATTTGGTGAAAGTCAAGAGAAAAAATGACCGAGTGGTCATTTTCTATATATTCTCCATGCATGTTCCCAGCCTCGGTTCATGCCTAATCGCTCCCATTTTTTTTGAATAAAAAAAACCACCGTGAAATAAAAATTTAACTCCCTTTGCTATCCTATTATATAACAATGTGTTAGCGATATGAATTTGGGGCCCCGATTTTGCGTTAACGACGAAATCTGGATTGTAGTTCCAATTTCAGCCCATACATGTGTCCCCCGGCAAACGAAAAGCCTTGTTTTCGGAGTCGTCTTGCGCTATAATTGCAATTATGTGGGAGCTGAAAACACAACGGAGCGCCGCAGTCAAACGCGACATCGAGACACTGCCCTCGATAGGCCCGAAACGCGCCGGTGCATTCAAAGAGAGCGGTATATCAACATTGGCGGACATCATTTCGTGTCCGCCGAGCCGATACGTCCACAGAAAATCAGCAATACCCATCGCGGACATTGCTGATGGCGATAATGTTACAATCACAGCGACAATCACTTCCGCGAGAACTTTCAACCGTAAGCTCTTCATAGAGTTCAAAGATGACTCCGCTGGCGCGAGGGCGATTTTTTTCAACCCGCCAGTCTATTTCAGGAAATCTTTTTCCAAAGGCCAGAAAGTCCTCCTTTGGGGCGATGCCAAGGTCGAAGACGGCAGGGCGATTTTCCTTCATCCGGACATAGAAATCGAGGGCGACGACCGCGAGACGCTAATTCCAATATACCCGAACTCTGCGAGCTTTCGCGAGGCGAAAATTGGTTATCGCATGCGCATAAAAATCGTCGAGGCCGCTCTGAAATGTATTGATTACCTCGAAGACCCGCTTCCAAGCGAAATAGTTGATTCGGTCGGCCTGATTGCTTTCGACAAAGCCGTCCGCCAAATCCATTTGCCCGAGACTTGGGACGAAATAGACGAAGCCAATGCGCGTCTCGCCTTCGACGAACTGCTACTTCAGCAGGTTGTTTTCGCGCAGAGAAGGCACCTTGCGCGCAACGACTCCACGGCAACACCGCTTCGCCCCGGGAAGCTCTTTTCAGCCGTCAAAGCCTCACTCCCGTTCGAGCTTACCGAGGGACAAAACTCGGCGTTGGCCGGAATTCTCGAGAGGGCGACTTCATCGGGGAGATCGCTTCAACTTCTCTCTGGCGATGTCGGCTCCGGCAAAACCGTCGTCGCATTGTTGCTTGCATCGGCCGCAATAGATAGCGGATTGCAGGCTGTTTTCATGGTGCCGAGCACGCTCGTCGCGCGCCAACATGCCGAGTTTTTTCACTACACTCTTTCGCGTTTCGGCGCATCAGTTGGCCTTCTCACCGGCGATTCCGCATCGGACAGCCTCAAGCGTGGAATCTCCTCGGGCGCCGTCGATCTCGTCGTGGGGACGCAAGCTCTCCTCTCCGATAAACTCAAGTTTAAGCAACTCGGCCTGATAATCATCGATGAGCAACAACGCTTCGGCGTTGGGCAACGACTCGAACTGCCGGCGAGGGCGGGCGCACATGTCCTCCTCATGTCCGCGACTCCGATACCTCGAACATCCGCGCTGGCGATATTTGGCGACCTCGACCTCCAAGTGCTCGAGGGATTCCCTGTCGGTCGCGCCGGATGCAGAACTTACATTCGCGAAGAGTCCGCGAGGCAGGCAATTTGGGACTTTGTCGAGGGTAAGATTGCATCGGGGGAGAGGGCGTTTATTGTCCATCCGCGAATAGAAGGGGAGGATTTCAGCGCGCTAAAGGCCGCGCAGAGCGAAATCAACGCGAGATTCCCCGATAAGACCGCCATCGCCCACGGCTCGCTTTCCGAGGCCGAAAAGCAATCCGCATTTCGCGCCTTCCGCGAGGGGGAGAAGCCGATACTTCTCGCCACCAGCCTCGTGGAAATTGGCGTGGACGTTCCCGAGGCGACAGTCATGGTGATCGAAAATCCCGAGGCCTTTGGTCTTGCGCAGTTGCATCAGCTTCGCGGAAGAATCGGCAGGGGGGAGCGCGAGGGATATTGCATCCTAATCGCCCGCTCCCCAAAAGGCTCGCCGGCAATGCGTAGAATGGAGCTTTTTTCCGAGACAGACGACGGCTTCAAAATCGCCGAGATAGACCTCGACGTCCGAAGGGAAGGCAGGGTGCTCGAAGACGCCCAATCTGGCAAACCTTCGCAGAAATTTTCCGACCCTCTATCTATGCCGGAACTTCTCGAAAAGGCGCGAGAGGTCGCAGTTCAAATAATTGCCGAAGACCCACTTCTTGCGAAGGAAAATAATTTTTACATAAGAAAGGGCATAGAATACTTGCGTCAAACCCAAAATATAGTTAAATTATCCGTATGACACCCGAAGAGGAAATCGCTTCCGGCCAGCAAACTGCGCCACAGGCAACCTCTGCAGAAGTCTTTCAGCGGCTCGCGTTCACTGATGAACTTACCGGCCTGCGCAATAACCGTTTCCTTAAATACCGCGCACCGGGAATTATCATCGCCGCGCGCAAAGCAAGAACCAGCATCTGTCTCGCGATGATGGACATGGACGGCTTTAAGAAGGTCAACGATACTTATGGCCACCAAGCAGGAGATACTCTCCTGTCCAACTTTGGCAAAATGATTTCCGACTACGTCGCAAAGCGCGGAATCCCAATAAGATACGCCGGTGACGAGTTCGCCGCCTTGCTTTATAACATGGACAAGCCCAATGCCAAGCGCTTCATGGACGGCTTTCTTCGTAAGGTCAATGAGGCAAAAATTGATATTGGCGACGGCGTATCCTTGCCAATTAAAATAAGCATCGGAATCGCGAGCTATCCCAATGACGCCGAAGACTATGAGAGCCTGTTCAAGCGCTCTGACGAAGCACTCTATACGGCCAAAGAGTCCGGCAAGAACATGGTCATCACATACCCGGACGAGGGCAAGCTTGTTGCGCCGGGGAACATCTCCACGCTCTTTCCGGTCGAGCAGATGGTCGGCTTCGACGAACTATTCTCCGAACTCAAGCTTCACACGATAGATCGAGTTGTCGGGGGAGATGCCCAACAGGAGGTGTCGCTTGTTATCGGTGGGCGGGGCACGGGCAAAACGCGCCTTCTTCAAGAGCTTCGCAAATCGGCAGAGAACCGAGGCCTTGCGACGATTTACGCCACCGGAATCCCGTCGCAAAAAAGCCCCTATGTCTCGCTAATCAAAGCGGTTTCCGAACCGCTAAACCACGACCAAGACTTACTAAAAGAGATAGCCGTAATGCTCTCGACCAACGAGCGAAAAGAGTTGGCGTCCAGCATTCCGATTCTCGACACTCTGCCTGCGCCACCGCCATCGGATGAGCCGGAAGATCGCAATACTTTAGTATTCAAGGCATTAACGAAAATACTCTTCGGACTTCTTCGCAAGGGCAGACTGCTCATCATCATCGATGACTCACATCTCGTTGATCAATCGAGCTTGCAGTTTATAGACTCGTTCGTGTCAGAGTCCTCAAGTAGCAAGATTGATCTGGCATTTGGGGTTCTGACACAGGCGGAGGGCGGCGCTGAAAGTAACCTCTCCAGCCTCGTCCGTGCTATTCCCAAACTTGCCCAAAAGTCCGAGATATATCGGTGCGAACTGAAACCCCTCGGCGAACTGTCTATCGCAAATATTATCTACCAGATTACCGGCCATGTCAAAATTTCGGCGGTTTCGCTCCGTGCTCTCGCGACTCGATCCGGCGGCAATCCTCTATTCATCGAAGGGTTGCTGAAACTCGCCATAGAGCGCGGATTAATCAAATATGACGGCACAAACTGGAAGGTCTTCGATTTCACGGAGGCCGACCTCCCCGAATCAATCGAACAAATCGCCAAAGAACGCGCAGAAGCCCTGCCTTCAATTGATAAGGAAGTTCTCTCGAAAGCCGCCGTCATCGGCGGTAATTTCAATATTAAAGTTCTTTCGAAGATTATCGACAAAGATGAGCAGGAGGTTCAAGATACGCTTGAGGCCGCGAGGCGGGCGCACATCATTCAAGAAGACTTAACAGGTCAGTCTGACTACTCTTTCCACTCTGACGCGAGTCGTGCGGCGTTCTACAACCTTATCGATAGCGAGGAGCGAAAAGGCCTTCACCTGCGGGTGGCCGAGATAGAGAAAGCCCTTAACGAAGGCCGCCTCGATGAAATTATGGACAAACTGGCCTATCACTTCCAGCAGGCCGAGCGCTGGGACAAGGCCGTGGAGACGCTCTCGGCGTCGGGAGACCGACAATCGCAAGCACAGATTCCCGATGCTGTCCGAAGGATGCTCCACCGGCGACTCTATGTCGATGACATGGTCAGCAAGAAAGAGCTTAGCCCGGAGGAGCTCGAGAAAGCTTTCCTCGCGCTTAAAGACATGCGCATCGCGATTCAATCATATAGATTCTATCCCCCGCAGAATGAAAACGTCCAGAAGTCTATCAATAAAACCTTCGACCAGCTATCGGCTTTGCTAAAAATCACCCCGTTACTTAGTTTCTCGCTCACTCCCGGCGCAATTCTCATCAATGCGCAAGAGCCGACGATAGACAGCAAGGATCAACATCTTGTTTCTGAATACCATAAACTACTGACACGCTATAACTTAAACGGCGTTATCTTCTTCGAAGGTTTAACTATCGAGGAGTTAACTGCTTTCATATCGATATTTAAGATGCCTCGCGAGCAAGTCGTTGACAATTGGAACGATATTATCGAGGAGAAGCAACTTAAGAAAATCAAGCCTGATCAGACTGTCTATGTCGCGGTCGGCGCGCACAGCTCGCAACTCGAGGGCAACAAGTCCGTGCGCCTCGGCTCAGCACCCACCGAGGAGGAACAGGCCGAGATTGCAAGGGAGATTGTCGAGAAGGTGGACACGCTCATAGGCCAATTCAAGGGCGAAAGCGAGGAATTTCTCAAGGCTTTGCAGGCCGGCGGCGCACGCGATGAGGCCACGAAAAAACTCATTGATGTGCTCAAGGAACTCGGCGATTTCGTGCCTAAGGACTCGAGGCCTCAATTCAGTGTGACAGCGCAATTTGCCGCAATGCAAGAGGCAGTGCAACATACAGAAGCTCCCGAACAAGAGGAAAAACCTCAATCGGAGCCACAACAAAAGCATGGCCACCGCGAGGCCGGCACATCCCAACTCAGGGCTTGGATAGGGCATCTCTCCGCAGAAAACAAAGTTGAAAAGGCAAAGGCCGTGCAGAACCTCGTTCGGCAGGGCGAGGAATCAATTGAGACCTGCCTCAACGGCATAATGGACGCGGAAGATGTCAATACACGGAGGCTTTTGGCGGTGATTCTCCTCAAAATCGGCGAGAGGGGCATCAAGATGTTCTCGCGCACCTTCGCTAAAGACTTGTCGCCGCGCGATTTGCTGGCGCTCATCTCGGTTGCGGAGTTTTTCCGCGAGGACATAGGGGTCCAAAACCGCATAACCGAGCTGGCATTCAGTCCGTTCGATGAAATTCGCAGGGCGGCGCTCGACAAAGTCCGCGATTTCCCCGCGAAAGTCCGCGCCAGCCTCGTGGAGAAGGCTATCGATTCCGGCGACCCGATAATCATGGTCGAGGGTATAGCCCGCGTCGGCGAGATGGGAATGCGCGAGAAAATCCCCCTACTTATGACTTACATCGACAAAAAGGAAATCTCCGAGCGCATGCCGGACACATCTTTCGCTACTGCGGCGATAAAATCTCTCGGCGACATCAAAGCGACGGAAGCTATCGACCAATTGATTAAATTGTCCGAGCCGGGAGGATTTTTCCGCAAGTCCATGCCGGAAGAAATCCGCATTGCGGCGGTGGAGGCCTTGGGCAAAATCGGCGGAAGTCCAACGAAAAAAGCCTTGACGAAACTCGCCAAACGGAGAAACGACCCCGCCGGAGAGGTCGCGAGCAGACTTCTTGCCGGAGGTCTCGAATTCTCTGAGGAGGCCGAATGAGCATATCGAACATGAAATTCAAAATTTTGCCGGCGCCGAGATCGATGACCGAGGCCGAGATGCATCCGCACTGGGCGTTGAAAAATTTTGGTCTTCAGGGAGACAACATCGTGGCGTTTCGCGGAGCGTTCGAAGTTCCTCCGGAGAAGTGGTTCGACTTGGACGCTATCATGCACGGTCAGGAAGTTCTCCCCGGCGAGATGCTTCACTTCGTTATCGAACATTTTGATTGCAATATTCGTGAAATTCTCATGCGGCAATACATCCTCGTGTCGGTAGTAGAGGAAAAACTCATCCACCGAATGAACAGCCCCGACCACTGCCTTGTTCGCCTCGGCGAGGATTTATTCGATGGCGAGAATCGAATCTCGGTCACCGGTTGCACGATAACACCCGTTTCTGCGAAATTGCACCTCGGCCTCTATCTCGATTCATCTCTGCAGGCCGGTGTCCACGGCATTAAAGCATACAACGTTAAGGCACTCGAACTTGCCGAATTGGTCATCAATCAATATCGCGCTGAGATGCGCCGTCTCGAAGAGAAATCGTGGCGCGTCCGGCCGATTATATAATGGAGGGACATGTCCGACGAAAAAATAAAAGACACAGAAACAGGAATGCTATTCTACGAACTTCTTTTGCTACTTCGCCAGATTGTTCGAAGCCAACTTGGGTATTTACCGAACCCCGAAACCGGCGAAGCTCCCAAAGACGTCGAATCCGCCCGCCACTTGGTTGACATGATAGCGGTTCTCGAGGAAAAGACAAAGGGCAATCTGAATGAACAGGAGAAACTCGTGCTCGATAACTTGCTTACAGAACTCCGCATGGCTTGCGTCCGCGCGGAGGACAGCGATAAATGACGATGCTTTCATTGCGGGAGCGTAGCCCTTATCGATTTATGATGAAATAGAAATGCCACAATCAATCCCCCTTTAGAATAGGTTCACAATGTTCCGGTTTAGAAACGATGATGAGCGTCTCCACGAGCGCAGAAACATGGTTGAGCGGACGATTGTCGCGCGGGGGATTCGCGACGGCGCCGTTATCGATGCCATGCTGAAAATCCCGCGCCACCGCTTCGTCCCGAAATCGGTGGTGGGTGACGCATACGAGGACACGCCATTGCCCATAGGCCACAACCAGACGATAAGCCAACCTTATATTGTCGCGAGAATGGTCGAGTTGGCACAAATCGGTGCGGACAGCAAGGTGCTTGAGGTCGGCGCGGGTTGCGGCTATGTGTCGGCGGTTTTGGCGGAAATTGTCCGCGAGGTTTTCGCGATAGAGATAGTCGAAGAAATTGCGATTACTGCTATAAAAACACTTGATACGCTCGGATACGACAACATTCACTTTCGCGTGGGTGATGGTTTCCGCGGGTGGCTGGAAGAAGCCCCTTTCGATGCAATCATTATCTCCGCCGCACCGTTAGAAATCCCAGAGCCTTTGCTCGAACAACTCGCTATTGGCGGGAGACTTGTCGCTCCAGTGGGGGACTTCGAGCAGATAATCAAAGTTGCGACACGCACGGAGGACGGCTTCGAGGTCGTTGACGACATTCCCGTCCGCTTCGTCCCGATGACCGGCGAGGCTCTTCCCTGATGCAACGAGCGAATTACGATAAAGTGCTATTGTTCATAGTGATAGCTATCGCAATTCTCTCTGCGGGCACGGTGCTTTTTCTTGCGCGGAGAATTTCTTTGATGGAGGGAGAGGCGTTCTCGCTCGAAGCCATAATCAAAGCCTTCGATGTGATATACTTGACGGCGATCTTGCCGAACGCTAACGCGATACATGCGGGCGCGGCGGGCGTTCTTGCGGTATTGGTTTTGATATACAATAAATATTAAAGATAGGCAAACTATTATGAAACTCGCGAAAACCCTCCTTCCAATGCTCATAATTGCGACCGCCCTCGTCTCCGCCGACAGCCTCGATGTGAGCCTCGTGGGGCGATACACCGCGACATCTCCCGAGCAGATGATTGTCGTGGGTGATAGGGGCTTCGTCGCGAACTCCTCCGGCGGCCTGCAAATTCTCGATGTCTCCAATCCCTCGCTACCGGTGGAGTTGGGCTATCGTTTTCTTCCGGGCAACGCTACTGGAATCTGCGCCCTCGGAGATTTCATCGGCATGGCCTGCTCGGACAGCACATTCCGCATTCTCGATCCGCGTGACCCCACGGACATTCAAATCGTGGGCGAGTTTCGCGGCGACGCGCCAATCTTTCGGTGTGAATCGCATGGCGATACAGTCTTCCTCAACGGCGGCAAGTTTTGTATTCTCGATCTCTCCAGTCCCACCGCGCCTATTCAAATAAGCGAATTCGATTTCGTGTTCGAACATCTCCGCTTTGCCGTCGATGGGAACTTCGCTTTCCTCGCCGAGAAAAACTACGGCCTCTCCGTGGTCGATATTTCCAACCCCGCATCGCCGAGCGGTGCAGGCAGATATTTCGCTTTCGATGAATTCGTCCGCAGTGCGGCAGTGGACAGATGGGGGAGAGTCTTCGTGGCGACAAACAGGGGGGTTATCGCCATGCAATGGCAAAGCGGAGAGCTTGAGCAGGTGGGCTTCTGGCCGACGGAGCATCCCGCCTACGACATCACAATCGACGGGCGATATGCCTTCGTGGCCTGCGGAGCGGCGGGCATGAGAGTCCTTGATATCTCTACGCCTTCGGCAATGAGCGAGGTTGGCTACTATCGTCTCGGCTCGGAACTGACGGACATCTTCCTTGACTATCCGCTGGTTTGGGTGACGGGCCTATGGGCGCGAATCAACGCGATGGACATTTCGCCGTTTGCATATATTGCCGAAACGCGCGAACTCCCCGCCAACTTCACTATTTCCGCCTATCCGAATCCGTTCAATTCCGCGGTAACGATTACAATTGACGGCTTAGGGGCGAGGCATGCCTCGCCCTTACAACAATTATCGGTGGAGATTTACCACATCGCGGGGCGGCGGGTCGATGCCGTAGCAACAAGCGGCCAACCAGTCATTGCGATGAGCGACAGCGACGAGAAATCTCCGACAATTGAAGGAGATTTCTCCCCTTCGGGTCGCAATGACGGCAAAAATGAATTCATCTGGACGCCCCCCGCATCACTCCCATCGGGAGTCTATCTCGTGCGGGCATCCGCCGGAAATGGCACATTCGTGACTAAACGCGTCGTCTTCATGAAGTAGTGGGGGCGCCGGCGCGCGGGTTGCTTTCGCAACCCCCGTGCCGGCGCCGGTGGCTGGGCGGGGTCGTGATTTTCCTTCAAAGCCTAACACCCACAAAAAACCCCGCGGCGCTTGCCACGGGGTCGTTTTGTCGCAATCGAAAATTGCTTTACGAAAGCGGTCCCTGCTCAATCATCGAGTCGGCAACCTTAATGAAGCCGGCGATGTTCGAGCCGTTGACGTAGTTCGTGTATCCGTCCTTCGTGCCGTGTTCGACGCACTGTTCGTGGATAGCCTTCATGATAATCTGAAGCTGTTTGTCAACTTCCTCGGATGTCCAGTAGATGTGCATCGCGTTCTGCGTCATCTCGAGTCCGCTGACGGAGACGCCGCCTGCGTTGGATGCCTTGCCGGGGGCGTAAAGCAGTTTGTTCTGGATGAACAGGTTCACCGCTTCGGGCGTGCTGGGCATGTTCGCGCCCTCGGAGACGCATATTCCGCCGTTGTTGACGATGTTCTTGGCGTCGTTGATGTCCAGCTCGTTCTGAATCGCGCATGGCATATAGACATCGGCCTTGACCTCCCACGGCCTCTTGCCGGGGAAGAACTGGACGCCGAACTTGTCCGCGTAGTCCTGCACTTTGTCGCGGTTGCTCGCACGCATTTCGAGCATAAAGTCAATCTTTTCGCCCTTGACGCCATCGGGATCGTAGATGTATCCATCCGGGCCGGAGAGCGTGACGACTTTTGCGCCAAGGTCGTTAGACTTCCGTGTTGCGCCCCAAGCCACATTCCCGAAACCGGAGATAGCGACGATCTTGCCCTCCATTGAATCACCGCGAGTTTTGAGCATTTCCTCGGCGAAATAGACCACACCAAAGCCGGTGGCTTCCGGGCGAATTCTGCTTCCGCCCCAGTTCCTGCCCTTGCCGGTGAAAACGCCCGTCCACTCATTGACGATTTTCTTGTAAGCGCCGAACATGAAGCCGATCTCTCTCGCGCCGACACCGATATCGCCGGCGGGAACATCGGTATTCGGGCCGAGGTGGCGGTAAAGCTCCATCATCAGGGACTGGCAGAAGCGCATGACCTCACCCTCAGACTTGCCGATGGGGTCGAAGTCCGAGCCGCCCTTGCCGCCGCCCATCGGGAGCGTCGTTAGCGCGTTTTTGAAAACTTGCTCGAACGCGAGGAATTTCAGCGTGCCGAGCGTGACGTTGCGGTGGAAGCGCATCCCGCCCTTGTATGGCCCGATTGCGCTGTTCATCTGCACGCGGTATGCGCGGTTGACATGAATCTCGCCCTTGTCGTCCACCCAGGGGACGCGGAACATAATGACGCGCTCCGGCTCGACCATGCGCTCGAGGATGTTCGCCTTCTTGTATTTGGGGTTCGCCTCGATAAACGGCATGAGGCTCTCCGCGACCTCATACACCGCCTGATGGAACTCTGGCTGGTCCGGGTCTTTGGCTTTGATTTTCTCCATGAATTTCGCCAATGCTTCTGACATCTTTACTCCTTTGGGTTTCCCCTTATAAGTTGAAGTTAACGGGAATGAACGACTTGTGCCGCCCAAATTATAGCGTTAAATCATATTGCCCGATGACTGCAAAGTCAATGGAAATCGGAAAAATCCAGCGGTGCGGTCATCGTGGTTGATATTTTCGAACAGGATAATCGATTACTAATCAACCCATTATGACAAATGCAACTTCACAGAATACGATAGCGAATAAAGTTCCTTCAAAAAAAATCTTGCGCCCGGATCGCCGATATGCTCACACGAGAAAAAATTCGCCCGAATACAATCTCTTATTGACATTTCGGCACTTACACTCTAAATTTAATAGTTATTAGATTAAATCGAGGGGAGACGAGTTATGTGGGTTGTCCATCTCTTACTTGCACTATTGCTTGTGTTTTCTTTAGTGATGTTCGCGTCGCTCAACGGCGGGAGGACCGTCGATTTCATCTCGCTTGGCTTCGCCGATTTCGTGAATGTCCCGCTGAACATCATAGTCATCCAAAGTGCACTTTTTGGCGCGCTTTGGGCGCTAATAGTCTTCCTTTTCGTCCAAATATCCTCGCGCCTTAAAATTATGCGCCTTAAAAAACTCAACTCACAGCTTCGAGAGGAACTTGACACGCTCCGCATCCTCCCGCTCGAAGACTTGCCCGAGGAGGAAGGGTGATTTCCGACCATTTGGGATTAACATTGCTCATTTTCGCCCTCGCGGCGCTTCTGGCACTGTGGTTCTGGAAGAGCAAGGTAGGAAACGTCGACCGCAGGCGCGACAAATTCGCCGAGGGTCTTAGGGCAATCGTGATGGGCGAGAGACGGAAGGCAATTAAAATCCTTCGAGAGACAGCCATCGAGGACACGAGCAACGCCGAGGCTTTCATCCTTATAGGAGATTTGGCACGCGAGGAAATTGGCCCGCGCAAAGCACTACAAATTCACCATAGCGTCGCTGACCGCAAGACGCTCACTAAAGCCGAGCGAGTCCGCGTGTCTAAATCGTTGGCTGTGGACTATGCACAAATGGGCGACCACGAAATGTCCGCGGATATACTCGAGCGCACCCTCAAAGACTCCAAAGACCCATGGATTAAGGATTTCCTCCTCGAGGAGCTTGAAAAGCTCGGCCGATGGGAGGAGGCATTCGACCTGCTTTCATCATCGAAAAACGCGGTGGCGAACAAACCGCAATTAGCACTATATAAAGTAATGATGGGCAATTCGGCGGCCGAGAGCGAGAAATATCACAACGCGCGCGTTCTCTTCAAAGACGCGATTCGTCTGGATAACGAGTGTCCATCGGCGTTCATGCGCATCGGCGACGCATATTACGCCGAAGGCCGACTGACCGAGGCAGTCGAGTGGTGGAAGAAGTTCTGCGAAAAATTCCCGAAGATAGGGTGGACTTGCTTCGAACGCCTCGAACGCGCATACTACGACCTCTCCGACTACGGAAGCATGATTACTTTCTATGGCGAACTCCTCGCCGCCCACGAGGACGATTTTCATGCGCGGGGTGCGCTGTCGAGGCTCTTCGAGCGCATGGGCAGGCTCAATGATGCCATCGCGACGCTAAAAGCAAGCGAAAATCTACCGATTGAACTGGAGCTTTCCCTGTTGGGGCTTCTCAAGCGAAGAGACGACATCGGCGGCGATGCGGGAGAGCTTATAGCGAAAATCACTTCGCGTTCCGGCACTAAATATTCATTCACTTGTAAGGAATGCGGATGCATTACCGGCGAACCTGCTTGGTATTGCTGGGATTGCGGCGCATGGAACTCTTTCGGAATATGAAAACTTTTATTGGCATAATTATTCTCGCATCACTCACATCAGCGATTTTCGGAGCTGTGCTTCAAGTGAATCCCGAATCGCTGGAGGTTGCTCTCGCGGAGTTAGATTCCGATTCGACACTTGCGGTGCGTGCCCGATTGGCATACGCCCGAGGCCTATACCACTCCGCGAAAGACCTTGCCGAGCGGATTTCTTCCCCAACGCAGGCCGATATTCTGCTTTTAGGGCAATGTTGCCACGTCCTCGCGCAACCACACGCCGCGCGTGGATATTTCTCGCGCGTCACAGACCCCGGCCACCTGCCAATTGCGCTCCTTGGGCTTGCGGAGCTTTACTGCCTATACATCCCAGATGCCGATAGTTGCGAGCGATATATCGATATCGTCGATGGAATGGGCTATTTGTCGCGCTTCGTCATGCTCGATATGCCCGTAGGCGATGTAGAGATAGAGATTGAGCCGGAGGAGGTGCACCTCGGCGCGTGGACACTCCAATTCGGGGCGTTTCAGATGGAAACTTTGGCGCAACAGCTGGCCGTAAAAGTCCGCAAAGAGGGCTTAAGGACGTGGATCGTCCCTGTCGAGGTTGAGGAAATCACGATGTTCTACGTTTTCGGCGGGGAATTTGCTACAAAGGGAGAAGCGGCCGCTCAAGCGGATGCGCTTGCGAGGGAGTTCGAATGTCGCGTCGTTGAGATGCCGGAGTGAAAATGTTTGTCAGTAAGGAATTAACTAAATTATTTCATAAGTAGGATTAAAATGAAAGTTATAACTTTTAGCCTAATAATTACTTGTGTCGTTTTATCTTCTCTCGCAGGATACTCGGGCACATCGGGGATGTCATTCCTCAAGATGGACTTCTCGCCAAAAGCATCGGCGCTGGGGAGCGCCACCGTTGGCTACTCCGAAGGCCCTAACGGCATGCTCGCCAACCCATCAGCAATGACCTTCTCGAAGGATCTGTCTGCCGCGACGAGCTACGGCAGACTTTATGCCGACATCAACACTGGACACCTCGCCGGACAGAGGAGATTTCATTTCGGAAGCATTGGCGCGGCGGTAAAATTCGTCAGCTATGGCAATATGGATAGGACGGACGGCGCGGGCGAGGTCATTGGAGATTTTTCGGCCACCGATATTTCGGCCTCCGCAATGTTCAGTCGAGAAATCGTCCCGAACCTCTCGCTCGGCTTGGCGACGTTCTTCGCCTCAAGCGCGATAGACACTTTCACCGCGCTGGCCATGGGATTCGATATCGGCGCGATGTTCAAGTTCGATCGAGGGCGCGGGCACCTCGGTTTCGTCGTAAAGAATCTTGGCGGACAACTCTCCGGCTTCACCGAGAGCGAGGACACGCTGGCGCAGGGCTTCAGTCTCGGCGCGAGCTACCGCCTTAAAGGCCTGCCGATGTTTGCGCTGGCGCAGGGCGACTATTTTCGCGACTCGGGTTTTTCCGGCGGCTTAGGCTTCGAGATTGTCGAGCTGAATCCGCTGTTTCTCCGCGCAGGCTATAGGTTTCGCGAGAAGGTTTCCGGCGATTTGGCCGACGACGAAAAGTTCAACGGAATATCCGCGGGCTTCGGCTTGGTCTATCAAGGCTTTAACATCGACTATTCTTTCCAGCATTATGGCATTCTCGGCACTGTGCATAAATTCGGTGTCGCATTCGATGCCTTTGCCAAATGAGTTGCATATTTAAACCGGCAAGTATTTTTCTGTCTTACAAATGCACATAATAAATTACTCTAATCAAATGTTATAACTAAAAGACACATAAGCGAATAGCATGGCTAATACAATTATCTATATCGACGAAAATCTTTGTGACTCCTGCAGTATTTGCATTTCGGGATGTCCGTTCGGCGCAATTTCGATGGGCGAAGATTCCGCCATCATCGACTATGCGCTGTGTAATTTCTGCGGGGCATGCATCGATGTTTGTCCGGTCGAGGCGATATTGCGCAGGGATGATTCGCCGCAAGACGATATACAGCAAGACGTTGCGCAATTCTCCGGCGTATGGGTTCTCGGCGAAATCGAGCCGGACGGCGACCTCGCGCCGGTATCGCTGGAACTCTTAAACATCGGCGGAAAGCTCGCAGAGAAGCGCAATTCCGAGCTGTCCATTGTTCTTGTAGGCGACGGTGTCGCAAAGCTGGCAGACAAGGCAATCGCACACGGCGCAAGCCGCGTGTTCATAGTGGATTCACCCGAATTCCGCGACTTCATCGAGGAGTATCACACTGACGCGGTTGAGCACATAGTGCGCAATCTCAAGCCGGAGATTGTCCTCGGCGCATCGACGCTTTCCGGACGGCGCCTCATGCCGCGCCTCGCCGTGCGACTCGGAACGGGGCTTACCGCCGACTGCACCGCCCTCGATATCGACCCTGCGACCGGCCTTCTACTTCAGACACGCCCCGCGTTCGGCGGGAATATCATGGCGACCATTACATGCCCACATCATCGCCCGCAGATGGCCACGGTGCGCCACAAAGTCTTCCCCGAGGCTGAAGAAAAATCATCGCGGACGGGCGAAATCATCGAAATCGACCCTGCCGAGATAAAAATCTCCAAACTCGCGAAGATTCTTCTCGACCGCATAGATGAGTCCGCCGACGAGGATATCCCCGTCACCGATGCCGACGTGATTGTCGCCGGTGGAAGGGGAGTGGGTGGCCCCGATGGTTTCGCAAAACTCCGCGAGTTGGCCGAAATTTTCGGCGGCACCATTGCCGCAAGCAGAGCCGCAGTAGATGCCGGCTGGGTGCCCTATCATAGGCAGGTTGGCCAGACCGGCAGGACAGTCGCGCCCAAACTATATATCGCTTGTGGGATAAGCGGCGCGATTCAGCACAAAGTCGGCATGCAGACATCGGACTTCATCGTGGCAATCAACAAGGACAAATCAGCGCCAATTTTCGACATCGCCGACATCGGCATAGTCGGCGACCTCTTCGACGTGATTCCGGCGTTAATTAGAGAGGTAAAAGGTTATCGTTGACAGGTTATGGGTAAGAGAGGTAAGGGTGAAGGATAAATGGTGAAGACCATACTTTTCAAATGTCATTTCGAGGAGCGACAGCGACGAGAAATCGCGTGATTGCTGGGGAGATTTCTCGCTGGTGCTCGAAATGACAGATAAATGCGCTCGAAATTTATGAACCACGACGGAAATATCTATCTAAAGGAAATATGAGCAATAAAAGCCTGAAAAAATCGCTCGGCCTTCTGGATGTTTTCGCCATCTCATCCGGCGCAATGATAGCGTCCGGCTTCTTCGTTTTGCCGGGGATAGCGGCATCACAGGCTGGCCCTGCGGTGATTATCGCGTATGTTTTCGCCGGACTGTCGGTGATTCCTGCGGTGTTCTCGCTGTCCGAACTTTCCACGGCGATGCCCCGCTCTGGCGGCACATATTTCTTTATCAGTCGAAGTCTCGGCCCTATGTTCGGCACGATAGACGGCCTCGGCGATTGGCTGGCACTACTTCTAAAGGCGAGCATTGCGATAGTAGGCCTCGGTCTCTATTTGGACGGCCTCGTCAATCTGCCCTATGTGACCCCGAAGACGATTTCCGTGTTCTTCGCCCTATTTTTCACCGGCCTGAACTTACTCGGCACCAAGGAAGCGGGGAGCTTTCAGGTGGGCATGGTTTTTTTCCTCTTCGCCATTATGTCGATTTTTATCGTCAAAGGCACACCGGTTGTGAAGGGCGCCAATTACACGCCGTTTGCGCCTTTCGGCCTCGACGCGATTATGCCAACAGCCGGGCTTATTTTCACGAGTTTTATCGGCCTTACCGGCGTGGCGAGCGTTTCCGAGGAGATAAAAAACCCCGCGCGGAACATACCGCTGGGGATGTTCCTATCACTTATCGCTGTCATTATCATGTATGCGCTGGGTGTGTTCGTGGTGGTGGGTGTTCTTCCGGCAGAGCAACTTCGCGGAAGCCTCACTCCGATTTCGGATGCGGCGCGAATTTTCGCGGGAAGAACCGGCGCGATAGGCATAACCATTGCCGCCGCACTCGCATTTGCAACGACCGGCAATGCGGGCTTGATGGCCGCGAGTAGGTATCTCCTCGCCATGGGCAGAGACAGAGTTATTCCGCACGCTTTCACCCGCCTCTCTCGCAGGAGAATCCCAAAGAACGCCGTGCTTTTCTCCTCGGTTTTCATGATTTTCATCATCATCTTTTTTGGCGTGGAAGCCATCGCGAAGCTCGCGGGCACCTTCCAAATACTCGTTTTCGCGATAATCAACATGGCGGTGATTGTCATGCGCGAGAGCGGCCTCAAGAGCTACGACCCCGAGTTCCGAAGCCCGCTTTATCCTTATATGCAAATCGCGGGCATCCTCGTCGCCGTTCTGATAATCCCGCAGATGGGCTTTGTGGCTATGTTTTTCACGCTTGCACTTATTGCGGCGGGCGTTGTTTGGTATTATCTTCATGTTCGCAGGAAGGGTATTGGCGTTTCGGCAGTCTCGAAGGCCGCCAGCCGCGTCGCGGAGCGGCTTTTAGACCACGATGCCCACGCCCTCGGACTCGATAAGGAGCTGAGGCAAATCCTTAAGGAAAAAGGCCTCCGCCACGACGATCCCTTCGTGAAGATTTTGAAAGAAGCCGATTTCATCGAAATCAAGCCGCACACGAAAATCGACAAACTGCTTCGCAAGGCCTCGGATATGCTCGGCAATCGAAGCGGCGTTTCCTGCGATATTATTTACGGCGCGATACTTGAGCGAAGCCTTCTCGGCGAGACGCCCGCCGATGCAGGAGTTGCCCTTCCGCACCTCTTGCTCGACGATGTTGACGACTTCTATCTCGTTATGGGACGTAGTATTACAGGAATAGACTTCCCGAACTCCAAGCAATCGATTCACGCCGTTTTCGTCCTTCTCGGAAGTCGAAAAGACCCGAATCGCCATCTCCGCTTTCTCGCTGAAATCGCCAGCCGAGCCGAAGACCCGCATTTCATAGACGAGTGGATACAGGCCGACGGCAGAGATGAGCTAATAGAGGTCATCCTCACCGACGAAGAACAAGATGGGAGTTGATAGTTAGGATCAGGGCGAACCGGTGGTTCGCCCTTCTGTTGAACAGAAATAGCTCTAATCGCTCTTGTCTTCGGCCTTTTTAGCCTCGGTTTCGGCCAACTTCTTCTCTTTTTCTTTGGCCTTCTTGCGCTCGAGCGCCGCGCGGATTTTTGGGGCGTCGTTGGAAATCTCGCCGGACTTTTTCGTGTGAATCGTGCCGGTGGGGCAGACCACCACGCAAATCTGGCAGTTTGTGCATTTTTCGTAGTCGATACGGGCGAGGTTGTTCTCGATGATTATCGCGTCGGCGGGGCAGTTCTTTGCGCATATACCGCAGGCGATGCAACCGGTATCGCACGAGGATTTGACGAGTTTGCCGGGAAAGACGTTGTTGCAGGCAATCCAGACTTGGCTCTTCGCGGGAATCAGTTCGAGGACATTTTTCGGACACTCGGCTACGCAAACTCCGCAACCGGTGCATTTCTCCTCGGAAATTATCGGCAAGTCCTCTTCGCTCATGGTGATAGCATCGAAGGGACAGACTTCCTCGCATGTGCCGAGGCCGGTGCAACCGTTGGGGCAGAGCTTATGGCCATCCATGACGAGAGCGGCGGCTCTGCAATCTCGGATGCCGTCGTATTCGAACTTGTCGCGGGCGCGGTTCTTTCCGCCGCGGCATTTTAGGGCGGCGATGGTTTTGACGGTCTCGCCGGCTTCCGTTCCCAAAATCTCGCAGATGAGTGTTGACACCTCCGCGCCGCCGGGGGGACATGCCATCACCGGCGCGGTTCCCTCGACCACGGCCTTGGCATAGCCGGCGCATCCGGGGAAGCCGCAGGCACCGCAATTTGCGCCCGGGAGAACGGCCTCGATTTTTTCGACGCGCTCATCGACCTTGACGGCGAATTTCTTAGCGGCAAAGCCCAAGAACGCCCCGAAAACGAGCGCCAAAAAGCCTAACTCGACAATCGACCCAAGTAGATTGAGATCCATAGATGCACCTTAATCAAATTTCTCGTCCGAGAGTAATTTTTGAATGATAACGCTATCCGCTGGGGTGCGGCGTATCGACTCGATGGTTTCGAAGATGAACTCCTCGACGACCTCGCCTGCAGTATTGAGATACTGCCTTTTGGAGGGGGCGAGCGTTATAGCGTCGGTGATGTAGAATTCATAATAAATCGCCTCTGCGCCGGGGAAGCCGTGGCCAGCCTCTTCCGGCCAATAGAATAGCGCAGAGAACGGCTCGCAAGAGCCACGGTCATAGGCTACGCGAACATTCGAGAATTCATTCGACAATGACACGTGGTCGTATATTAGGAAGGCCAGGGAGTCCTTCACGAAGCTCGTTTCATATTGGCCGTCGTCGCGGAGAGGATTGCGCATGATCCACCAATCGAACCATGGATCCTTCAAAGACATGAAGTCCAGAGTGCGCACCGTGTCGCCATCTGTATAATATGTTGTGTGTGGCGGCACGTAAAGATATCTGCCTTCGAGCGAGTCGGTTCGCGTGTTCCAGCGATAGGTGCCAGTCACCGATTGAGTGGGCGCGAGATTGAGGCAATTCGCGACGATGCAATCCCAAGTGGTGTCGGTCTCGGCAAGCACTGCGATTGCGATAACTGATAGAATAAATAATGCTTTTTTCATCATACCGAACAGTATAAAGGCGAGAGGGGCTTCGGTCAAGCCCATATAGTAGATTGTCGAAATTTTTTGTCTGAATAATTCCGTCAGCATCGCCTTTCCCCGCCGCCCTCCCGCGATGGCACGGGGGTTGCGGAGGCAACCCGCGCGCCATCGCCCCGAAAAAATAAGCGATTCGCAAATATAAAAAGAATCATTTTTTTCGCCGAACAGAAAAACCGCTTGACTTATATTGAAAATCGCCTTAAACTTATCTATTATCATTGTTTGAAAACGAATCATAATAAATCACAGGAGTTTCTTATGAGCCGTCGCTTTAGTTTCGTTGTTATCGGCCTTATTCTTCTCGCGCTGAGCGCTTTCGGTGCGAGGGGGCTGTCTTTCGTCTCCACCTTGAAAGGCTTTGTCGCGGGGGATCGCTTCGGCGTGACAATCGAGCCTGTCGGCGATGTCAACGGCGACGGGTTTGTCGATTTTATAATCGGCGCGCCCGGAAGCTATCAGGCATCGAATTATTCGGGCAAGGCATATTTGTATTTCGGTGGAACCGACCCGTCCAAACCCGCGCTCGAGCTTACGGGAGAAAAGCCCGGCGACCGCTTCGGCGCATCGGTGACTGCGCTCGGCGACATTAGCGGCAACGGCTTTGGCGACTTCGCAATCGGTGCGCCGAGAAACGACGACGGCGGAGTCGATGCAGGCAAAGTCTATATCTACTATGGCGGCAAGGAACTCAGCGGCGCGCCGGACATGGTTCTTACGGGCGAGCGTAGCAACGACTGGTTCGGCACCAGCCTCGCCGGCGGCAAGGACTTAAACGGCGACAATGTCCCAGACCTTTTAGTGGGCGCGAGCTATGGCGGCGCCAACCACGCGGGCGTCGTCTATGTTTTCTTTGGCGGAAGCAATTTCGGGACGCCGGCCCTTGTCCTCAATGGCGAGTCCGCCGGCGACGGTTTCGGCGAAAAAATCGCCATCTTCGGCGATGTCAGCGGCAACGGCGTATCGGACTTCGGCGTAAGTGCTTATTATCACAACAGCTCCGGCCTCCGCAACGCCGGTAAAGTTTATCTCTATCAAGGCGGCTCGATTATCGACAAGAAGCCTTGGCATCAAATCGAGGGCAAACGCCCGCAGGCGAACTTCGGTTTTGCGCTGACTGCGTTGGGGGATGTAAACGGTGACGGCGTTCCGGACATAGGCATCGGCGCCCCCGGCGATGGCCCCAACGGCGAGGGCGTGGCGTATATATACGCCGGCGCACCGGTGATTCGCGACCCATTCGCCTCGATTTACGGCCAGAACTCCAAAGACCTTTATGGATACTCGATTTGCGCCGGCGATGTCAACGGCGATCAATTCGCCGACATCCTTATTGGGACGCCGTTTGCGGATATAGGTAGCTACCGTAGCGGCCGCGTCGAGATTTTCTATGGCGGCGAGAAGCTTGGCCCGATGAATAACTTGCACATCAACGGTAATTTCGCCGACGCCCAGTGCGGAACGGTGGTGGCCTTCGTGCCTAATTTCTACGGCAGGCGCGGCGGGCTTTTCCTCGTGTCGTCGCCGGGGCCGCTCGCCAACGGCGGCACATCGTTCGTCCATGTTTATAAATAACTGAGATGAATCCTTCGGAGTTTATTCGCGCCAAGCGCGATGGCAAACGCCTCGACCTCAATGAGATCGGGGCGTTTATTTCAAGTTATTTATCCGGTGATGTGGCCGATTATCAGGTGACTGCGCTACTTATGGCGATTTACCTCAACGGCATGTCCGACGATGAAGCCTCGGCGCTCACCCGCGCATATATCGACAGCGGCGAGGTCATCGAATGGTCGGAATTGGGCGGCATTCCCGTCGATAAACACTCTACAGGCGGCGTGGGCGATAAGGTTAGCCTCGCGCTCGCGCCTTTGGTGGCGGCCTGTGGGGGATTCGTGCCGATGCTCTCCGGCAGAGGCCTCGGCCACACGGGCGGCACGCTTGACAAGCTCGAGTCCATCCCCGGATTTAACACAGAACTTTCAATCGAAAAGTTAAAAAAGCAGGTGCGGGAAGTCGGTTGCGCTATGGCGCGCCAGAGCGGCGAACTCGCCCCCGCAGACGGCAGAATCTATGCGCTCCGCGATGTCACGGCAACGGTCGAGTCGATTCCGCTTATATCGGCATCGATTATGAGCAAGAAAATCGCCGAGGGCGCGAAGGGGCTTGTCATCGATCTCAAGTCCGGCTCCGGTGCATTCATGGACACAATCGACAGGGCGCGCGAGCTGGCGAACATGCTTATCGCAATCGGCACAGCGCACGGCCAGAAAGTCGTCGCACTGGTAACGGATATGTCGCAACCATTGGGATGCGCTGTAGGCAATGCGCTCGAGGCCGAGGAGGCAATCTTGCTTCTTCGCGGAGAGAAAAAGTTCCCGCGCCTCGAAGCGTTGACAGTTCGGCTCGCCGGAGAGATGCTACTGCTTGCGGGCGTTGTGGACACGGTGGAGGGCGGCGAGACGCTTGCGCGGAAAAGACTCCACGATGGCACCGCGCTCGAAAAATTCGCTAAGATGGTCGAGGCGCAATCCGGCGATCCGCGCGTTGCCGATGATTTATCGCTGTTGCCGAAAGCGAAGCTTGTTAGGCCGATAGTCATCGATTCGGTTGGCTATATCGCGAAGATGGACACGAGGCGAATCGGCATGGCGGCGGTGAACCTCGGTGCCGGAAGGTTGCGTGCGGAGGACGAAATCGACCAGTCAGCAGGCTTCAAGTTTTTCGCGGAAATCGGCGATAGTGTAGATGTAGGCGATGTTATCGGCGAGGTTCACGCGAAGGATGAACAATCCGCGGAAACAGCAGTGGCGGAGGTTTTGCACTCGATAACGCTCGCCGAAACGGCCCTCGATAGACCCTCGCTGATTATCGAAAAAATCACCTGATGCTAACTCAGGAAATCAAGTATCATTCCTTCGCAGTCATCGAGGACGATGTTCAGGCGCTCGGTGCTTTTTGCCTCGGCTATCAAGTGAAACGCTGGATGCTCCGGATCGGGAATTAGCAAAACCCACGCGTCCTCGAAATAAATCCTCACGCCGTCGATAATATCCCGCGGGCGGTCGGCGGTTTCCTCGATTAGCCTGCGCATGACCGTTCCCATGCGCTCGAACGGACACTTGACCTCGCGTTGCGCGCGGACATAGTCGGGGAGGGCGTCTGCGAGGCATGAGAGCCGGACGTCCGCCTTCGCCATCATTTCGAGAATTTTGAGCGTTGCGAACATCGCGTCGGAGGCGAAAAGCCAGCGCGGGAAGATGAATCCGCCGCGCGTTCCACCGACAAAATCGACCTCGCCGCCGAGTGCGGCCTCCATCATCGAGAGGTGATTATTGCAGGTATATCGCACCTCGACGCCGGCTTCGCGCGCGAGGCGGTTGACGCCCATGGTCGCCGAGATGGGGACGGCTATGTTTTTCGGGCGCAGAGTGCGAATCGCCAAATCCGTGACGATGCAAAGCTCCGCGTCGTCGTCGAGCATTCGGCCGGACTCATCGACGAGGTGAAGCGTCTCGCCCGATGGGTCGAGCATGAAGCCGGCATCGGCTTCGAGGCTCTTAACGATAACCGCCAGCCGTCGCTGGTCGGCATCGCGTTGCTCGCGGGTTTTGGTGATGCGGTTCGGTTCGACCACGGCGTTGATGTTCGTCGATTCCACGCCAATGTCGGCCAGCACTTCAGGGAGAACGCTCGCTGTGCCGCCGTGCGAGCAGTCGAGCACAATCTTAAAATTTCGTGCGCGAACCGCCTCCGCGTCAATCGCCTCGATGAGTGCACGACGGTAGTCGTTGAGGCTTTCGGTTGGCCGCTCGAGAGTGCCCAGGGAGTCATATTCGGCGCGCGGGAAGTCTTCTCTGTCGAAAAGGCGCTCAATAGAGCGAGTCTGCGCGATTGAGAGGTCTGTGCCGTTGCCGTTGAAGAAGATGATGTCCTGACCGTTTCGGCTTCGCGGAGACTTGCGGATGTGGACGCCCGCCGACCGAGGCTTGCGCGAGAGTAACCAGCGCGTAGTGGGAATGGGGGATACGCCGAGGTCCTCGACATCGACGCCCGCGGACATGATGCCGCAAAATAGCGCTCTCTGGGTGATTTGACTTGCGCGGTCGCCGTCTCTGCTGATGAGCACTGTGCCCTTGCTCTTGAGGTTCGCGCCGAACGCCGCGCCGAACTTGGCGGAAAACTCCGGCGAAATCTCCGCGTTAATCACGCCCGAAGCCCTGCTTCCTACGAAAAGCTCGCCGCCGGTTCGGTCGGCATGCACAATCGTGTCGGTGACTATGCTGTTCGGTGCGATTTCTTTGCGCGGCCAAACTTTGACGGCGGCGCGAATCGACGCGCCAGCACCGATGATGCAGTTCTCCGAGATAACCGCGTGGTCATAGACTGTCGCACCGTCGCCTACCTCGACATCATTGGCGAGCGTCGCGTGCTCTATCATAGCCGAGTCTCCAATTTTCGCATTCTCCCAGATAACCGAGCCGATGATGCGCGCCCCCCTGCCAATCGTCGAGTTCGCACCTATAACGCTGTTCACCACAATCGCACCCGCGCCGACTCTGCAAGCGTCGCCGAGGAGCACTCTGCCCACGAACTCCGCACCGTCCTCGATGAGCACATTTTCGCCCGCGAAGACTTCCGCGTCGGGGAAGTCGAGCCTCTTGCCGGGGATTTCCAGCTTGATTAGTCCCTCGAGCGCGTCCTCGTTGGCACGGCGATACTCGCGCAAATCGCCGACATCCCGCCAATAGCCATCGGCGATGAACCCGAACAGCGGCTCGCCTTTTGCCATGAGCGTCGGGAAAAGATTTTTCGAGAAGTCGAACTCCTCGCCACGCGGAATGTAATCGAGCACGTGCGGTTCGAGGATGTAGATGCCCGTGTTGATTGTATCCGAGAAGACCTGTCCCCATGCGGGTTTTTCGAGGAAACGCTCGATTTTGCCCGTATTAGGGTCGGCGATGACGATGCCGAAGGCCAGCGGTTTTTTCACGCGCGTGAGGACGATTGTCGCTGATGCGCCTCTCGCACGATGGAACTCGATTGCCGGTTCGAGGTCGAAATCCGTGAGAACATCGCCGGACATGACGAGCACGGTGTCGTCGATTTTTCCCGCGGCGTTTTTCACCGCGCCCGCCGTGCCCCAGTCTGCTTGCGACAAGACATACTGCATGTCCACGCCGAAGCGCTCGCCGTCGCCGAAATATTCGCGGATTATATCCGGCTCGAAATATAGCAGTGAGACGATATCGGAGATGCCGACCGCGCGAATTCTATCGACGACGTGCTCCATCATCGGCCTGCCGAGAAGCGGCACCATAGGCTTGGGAAGCCTAAATGTCAGCGGCCTCAGGCGCGTGCCGAAACCGCCCGCAAGAATAATGCTTTTCATGTTTCACAGCCTCTTGATTTATGATTTATGATTTCAGATTGAAGTGCAGTCGATTTCTAATGGAGTATTCTGTTTCTCCAATCAGTAACCTGCAATTTTTAATCTGCAATCCTCTCAGTCTCCCCAGCGCGCGGAGGCCAGGGCTTGCTTGAACAGCTCGATATATTTCTCTGCGGAATTCTCCCAAGACGAATCGAATGCCATCGCGCGAAGCTGGAGGTTGCGCCATCCCTGCTTGTCTCGATATGCTGATAGTCCACGCCTAATGGCCGCCAGAAATGCTTCTTGCGAATACTCCTCGAACACGAAGCCCGTGCCCTCGTCGGTTGCGAGGTTCGCGGGGGTCACTGTGTCGGCGAGGCCGCCGGTTTTGCGGACTATGGGAATCGTTCCGTAAGCCATCGAATACATCTGATTCAATCCGCACGGCTCATATCGGCTGGGCATGAGGAACATGTCCGCGCCGGCCTCGATGAGGTGCGCGAGCTTATTGTCAAAGCCGATAAGCACACCGACATTTTTCGGGTATTTTTCGGCAAGCTCTGTGAAAGCGCGTTCGTATTCTTTCTGCCCCGTGCCGAGAAGCACGAAGGTAGCGTCCATCTCGACGATGTCCTTCATTATCGGAATGAGCAAATCGAAGCCCTTCTGGTCGGCGAGGCGGCTTATCGTCGCGACGAGAGGCTTGTCGATGCGGTCTTCGGGGAGGCCGTATTGCTTCAGCAGTGCGGCCTTGCACATGCGCTTGCCGGAGAGGTCGTCCGCCGAGAAGTTATAGGGTATGTCCTTGTCGGTCAAGGGGTTCCACACAGTCTGGTCGATGCCGTTGAGGACGCCGAACAGGCGGTCGTTAATCGAGCGGAGGACGCCCTCGAGGCCGTGCCCGAACTCCTCGCTCGACTGGATTTCTTCGGCATAAGTCGGCGAAACGGTATTGATAATGTCGCTGAAGACTATGCCGATTTTCATGAGGTTGACCTTGCCGAAGAACTCGAATGCGCCGGTCGGGTAGAATTCATCGTGGCCGAAGCCTATGAGGTCTAATAACTCCGGCTCGAAGCGCCCTTGATATGCCAGATTGTGAATGCTGAAGAGGAAGGCCATCTTGGCGTCGGGCATGAGCTTCTTGTAAATCGCGGGGACGAGGCCGGTTTGGTAGTCGTTCGCGTGGATGACGTCGGGCGTCCAGCCGAGGCCGCGCAGTGCCTCCGGCACGGCCTTCGAGAAGAAGACGAAGCGCTCGCCGTCGTCGGGGTAAGCCTCGCCGGTATCGGGGTCGGTGTAAATCCCCGGCCTGCCGAAATACTTTGGGCATTCGATGAAGTAAGCGGGGATGTCGTCGTCGGGGAACTTGCCGCGATAGAGCTTTCCTCCGACATTCTCCTCGCCCATCGCGATTGCAAACTCCACACCGGAGAACTCAATGGCAAATTTTTCGCGGTCGATTGTGTCATATAGCGGAAGAATGACACGAATATCGACGCCCTTTTGCTTGAGCGGCTTCGGAAGGCTCCCTGCGACATCGGCGAGGCCGCCGACCTTCGCGAAGGGAAAAACCTCTGCGGACGCGAGCAGGACTTTGATTTCATTTGACATGAACTATTCTCCTTTATTGTTTTGCTTTGTTTCGTTTTCTATAGAAATACGCGGTTTGAGGTCGTCTTCGGTGCGGAAATAGACCGTTCTGTGCGGGAATGGAATCTCGATATCATTTTCATCGAAGCGCTTTTTAACCAGATAGCGGAATTTTCTGCCGATTGCCCACTGCTTTAGCGGCTCGGTGGAAATTTTCACGCGGATATCGACGGAGCTATCGCCAAGGCGCTGGATGCCGAGAATTTCGAACGCACGGATGTCCTCGGCGAACTCGGGCATGTTCTTCATCTCCTCGCCGATAGCCTCGATAACCTCTATCGCCTTGTCCATGCTGGAGTTATAACTAATTCCCACATCGATAACCTGACGGCTCTCGGAGAATGTGTAGTTATCGACGGCCTTGATTTCGCCGTTTGGGATGATGTGCAGGACGCCCTCGAGGTTGCGGATGGATGTCGTCCGCAAATTGATACTCTCGACGAGGCCAGCTCTGTCGGCGATTTGGATGACATCGCCGACGCGGTATTGGTTCTCGAGTAGAATTAAAAAGCCCGAGAAGAAGTCGCGGACGATGTTCTGCGCACCAAAACCAACGGCCAGACCCACGATGCCCGCGCCAGTGAGTAGCGGTGTGATGTTTGCCCCGATTTCGCGAAGAACCATGAAGAGCACTATAGTCCACACTGCGATTTTCGTCGTGATTTTGAGCACGGATACCAGCGTCTCGGCTCTTCGCTCCTGTTCGTTTTTCGTCGTCGGGTCGTCGTCTTGATAGCGCGCGATTATAGCCTTGCCAATACGGCGAACGACTCGGACGAGAATCATCGCGCCGATAATGTATAGAACAATGCGCAGGCCGCTCGTGATGAGCCATTGGCCGCCTTGAATGATTATCATATCGAGTATTTCGTTGAAGTTCAAATTCATATTCCTCCAAATTTCGTTTTATAATTCTGTTTATCACATTCGGGCGAGCCAACTTCTCGCGCCTACGCCCTTTAGTCTTTGCCTATCACCTAACATCCAATCCTACTGAAATCTCACCGTGAATGTCAGCACGGTCTCACCGTCTTTCGGGACGGCGACTTGCCATTCTTGCGTCCGCGAGTCTTTCTGCTCGCCACGAATGTTCGACGATTTAATGAACCAATCTCCCCAAAATTTCTCGACCACCGTGACAACGATGTCCTCGTCTTTGTGGTTGCGGATTTTAATCTCGTAATCCTCCTCGCGAATTCGGTTGGATATTCGGCGATAGTCCTTTTGAACCCGTTCGGCAACAATATCGAATGCGTTGCCGAGATATATTCGCACATCCTCGTTTTTCGGCGTGTGGTCGATTCTATCTTCGCCCACGAACTGGAGTGCGCCAGCTTTGTCTTCTTTGTAAACGCGGATTATTCCGCGCGGGAGCGGCATTCCCATGCCCTTATCCTCGGAGTTCTTGAACTCCAGTTCGACGCGGACTTTGTCGCCCTTGGACGCCTCGAACACGAAAATTTTCTCGACATCGGTCTCGGTGCCGGGGAAGAGCGATAACTGCTTCTCCTGCCGGTCGGCGACAGTTGCGGGGCGGGGGAGAGTATATAGATGATACTCGAAAAACGCCTCTTCCTCGAAGCCCATCGCGGCATCCTCCATCATCATTGTAGGCATGGCGCGTGAGGCTTTGGCATAAGTTGGCTCTTCAACTCTGCGCACCTCGCCGGCCACGAGCTTGAGCGTCGCCTCCTCGAAAGTCATGCCGCAGGTGTTGTTGATTGTCACCCAGCCATCGATGGACAGGCGCGTGTCGGCTTGATTGACAATCGCGACATAGGCCGCCGACCAGCCGAGTCCGCCGGTCATGTATGATAGCTCGGTGTCGCGTCTTCCGGCGCTTTCGGCGAATACTTTCCAAACCAGCGTCGGGCGCGTGTATAATTTCTCCGGCCTTTCGAGAAACGCGATGTTCACAACCTCGTCCAGCCGATATGCGCTCAAAACGCCCTTGACATCCATGAGGACATTGCTCGACGTCGCCGAAAGGAGCTTCCCGGTGACGCTCCCTCCGCCGGATAGGTCGATGCGGATGTCCTTGTCGATGTTTTTCTGCAGAAGCCTGTCCGTGCTTACGATGTCGAACTCGTAGTTTTGCTCGAGCACTGCGATACCATCGCCGGAAAGATGCACGGTCTGCGGGGTGATTCTCGCGGGGACGGGCGAGTAATTGAACTCGCTCACGCCCTTGGGAAATTCGAGCCTCCGCTTCTCTTTTACCAGTGCAAAACCCTCGCTGTATATAGTGACGGCAATTTCGCCCAAAGCCGCGCCGGCAATGAGAATGCCCACAAATAGAGCTTTTTTCATTTGTTCCTCCGTTTGTCGTAATTTAAGATACTCATAAGCAAAAGTCAAGCCAACTGCAAAAGCCTTATCTTGGAAGCGGCCGATTGGCAAAGTATTTTCTTAATTATGCACTTTTAATGAATTGCGGAGCGGTTCACGCTTGAAAAATCGCGCTTTTGGCGTATATTTTTAACAAAATATACTGCGGAGAGACCTATGAAATGGACAAAAATTGACGGCACAAGCGTGGGAGACATCAAATTATTTGCGCTCAGCACCTGTGGGTGGTGCAAAAAGACGAAAGCCCTTTTGGACGAACTGGGCGTCGAGTATTCGTTCGTTTTCGTTGACCTTCTCGAAGGCGACGAGCGCGAAGAGGCGGTGAAAGAACTTACCGAATGGAATCCGCGCCGCTCTTTCCCGACGCTGGTTTTCAACGGCGAGAAGGCGATTATCGGCTTCGACGAGGCGGGCATCCGGAAGCTGGTGCAAGATGCCTGAAATCGAACGCGAAAGAGTGGATGAGCTTCTCGAGAAACTCCGCAGAGAGGCAAGCGAAGGCGGATATTTCCTCAACCCCGACGAGGATTTTACGCGCGAACTGGTTGAGGGAATTTTAGTGAACATCGACAGATATGGCTATGGTGCGTGTCCGTGCCGCCTCGCATCTGGGAATACAGATGAAGACCTCGATATCGTCTGCCCGTGCGACTACCGCGACCCCGACCTCGACGATTTCGGCGCATGCTACTGCGGGCTGTATGTTTCGCAGGAGATAGCGAACGGCGAAAAGCAGTTCGAGAGCATCCCGGAAAGAAGGCCGGCGGGCGGTGCAGTCACTGCCCCAGAAGTTGGCAAAATCGGCGATGCCGGACTTCGCTATCCGGTCTTTCGTTGCAAGGTTTGCGGCTATCTCTGCGCCCGTGACAATCCGCCCGCGATATGCCCGGTGTGCAAAGTGGGAAAAGAGCGTTTCGAGCGATTTTTTTGAAGCGATTCCTGCGAGTGTCCGGCGCTGGCACGGGACTTGTAGGAACAAGTCGCGCGCCAGCATCCCGGTTGCTCTTCGCGGCGGGCGAACCACCCGTGGGTTTACCTGCGCTCACCGCCTCGCCTTTATCGGTTGTTTATCGTTACGAGCTTGACTATAAAAAGTAAAAACGTAAAACAATAAAAATGACAGAGTCAGTAAACGATACTATCATCTCCGGAGCGGAGTCAATCAACAATACAATCATCTCCGGCATCGACTCGCTCGAGTGGAAACTAATAGCCAGCGGACTGGTAGTTATTGCTTTCTATTTGCTTGCACGTGTCATTCTCAAACTGCTCGATAAAATTTTTCATAATCCTGTCACGCTTTATGGCGTAAGGAAAAGGGTTCTTTATATTTCGACGATTTTAGGAGTTTTTTTTATCGCGGGCATTTGGGCGGAGTTCATCTCCGGCCTTTCGACTTTTCTGGGGATTATCGGTGCCGGCGTTGCTCTTGCGCTCAAAGACCCACTTACATCCATCGCAGGATGGCTGTATCTGACAGTCTCGCGCCCGTATATTTTGGGCGATAGAATCCAGATAGACGATCTTAAAGGTGATGTCGTCGATATTAGCGTGTTCACCACAACGGTGCTCGAAATCGAAGGCTGGGTTGGCGGCGAACAATCAACCGGCAGGCTCGCGTCGGTTCCGCACAATTGGCTTTTCAGCAAGCAAATTTACAATTACTCCTCGGGCTTCCACTATATTTGGACGGAGGTCAAGGTCAACATCACTTACGAAAGCGATTGGCGCGAGGCGATTAGGCTCGTCGAGGAGATTTTGAAGAATAACTCCAGTGATATTCCGGAGCTTGCCGCCAAAGAAATGCGATTAGCGCGCGAAAAATATCTCATCAAGCTGGGGACGCTCACGCCAATAGTCTATACGCGAATTATCGATTTCGGCGTGGAGCTGACTGCGCGTTTTCTCGTGCCGGTGCGTTCGCGTCGCGGTATGGAGTCGCGCATTGCAAAGGACATCCTCGATGCATTCAACACGAGCGATAAGGTTGACCTCGCATATACAACATATCGACTTGTTCACGACCCGCATCGTCCGTCGGATGGCATAGACTTCCCAACGAAAACTCCTTGACAGCCCGAGAAACGGGCGTATATTGAAACTGCCGGGGTGGCCGTTTGGTCTGAGATTATACCCGTGGAACCTGAACCGGATAATGCCGGCGTAGGAAGCTATCAGGTTCCGTTTGGAGCCTTTTTTTATTGACTCAATCGAGGAGGTCGAACATGGACAGAGACTGGAATGCAATCGTGAAGGCGAACCTTCAAGCCGTCCGCGAGAGCGCGCCGCTGGTTCACAACATCACGAATTTCGTCGTGATGAACTCATCGGCGAATATCTTACTGGCGCAAGGTGCACAGCCCGTTATGGCGCATGCTGTTAATGAGGTCGAGGACATGATCAAAATCGCGAGCGCTCTCGTTATCAACATTGGCACATTAACCGACGAGTGGGTGCGCGCGATGATACTCGCCGGCAAGACTGCCAACGAAATCGGCGTGCCGGTAGTATTCGACCCGGTCGGCGCGGGCGCGACGAAACTCCGCTCGGAGAAAACCGAGGAGATTTTAACCGAAGTTAAGCCCTCCGTGATTCGCGGTAACGCATCGGAAATCAACGCTATCGCAGGGTTTGAGGGCGCTCGAGGCGTGGACTCGGTGCACGATGTGGACGGTATCGGCGAGTTCGCAAAAGCGCTAGCAAAAAGCCATGATTGCGTTGTGGGAGTCTCCGGCGAGCGAGACCTCATCACCGATGGCGAGCTGACAATCCGCGTTGCCAACGGAGTTCCCTTGATGACACGCGTGACCGGCGTGGGTTGCGGCCTCAGCGCGACTGTCGGCGCGTTCATCGGCGTTAATGAAAATGTTTTTGACGCAACGGTCTCCGCGTTCGGCTTCTATGCGCTGGCTGGAGATTTGGCGTTCACAATGGCCAAGCTCCCCGGAAGTTTCATGCCCGCGTTCATCGACGCGCTTCACTATCTCGATGAAAATCATCTCGACGCGCTGAAAATCAACCATGAATAAAAGGCGCGCAGACATAGACTATTCGCTATATCTCGTCACCGACCGCGAGATGGCTGGCGAGAGAGGACTGGCGGACATCGTCCTCGATGCCGTCCGCGGCGGCGTCACCGTCGTGCAACTTCGGGAAAAGACCCTCGAAACGGGCGAATTCTTGCGCACGGCAATCGAGCTGAAAGAAATCTTAGCGCCGTTCCAAATTCCCCTTATTATCAACGACCGCATCGACATCGCCCTCGCGGTGCAAGCC
>OMKS01000362.1_pt1 | contig 42820 bp, 30 predicted proteins | sample 1674721 | NCBI WGS metagenome assembly OMKS01 (sample SAMN06264996, study PRJEB25208) | sediment metagenome | isolation source: hot spring sediment | place: USA: California | collected 2014-09-02 | reverse complement strand
CGTCGGATGTCTTCCCGATGACCGAACGCACTGAGACGGAAGAATCCCTCGCCGCTCGGCCCGAATCCCGCGCCGGGCGTGCCCACGACGCCGGTCTCATCGAGCAGTTTGTCGAAGAAATCCCAGGATTTCATCCCGTTCGGGGTCTTGAGCCAGAGATAGGGCGCGTTGTCGCCTCCATAGACGGTGAGTCCGATTTCCCGGAGCCCATCCCGGATCGTCCTTGCGTTTTCCAGATAATAATCCACGAGGGCCCGGCATTCCTTCCGGCCCTGGTCGGACAGAGCGGCGATGCCGCCTTCCTGCGAAATGTTGGAGGCGCCGTTGAAAAAGGTGGTCTGGCGGCGTTGCCAGAGCGCGTTGACCCGACCCGGTTCCGTGTTTTCCACGGTCAGCGTCTTGGGGACGACCGACCATCCCAACCGGACACCCGTGAATCCAGCGATCTTGGAGAAACTGTGGATTTCTATGGCGCATTCCTTCGCGCCGTCGATTTCATAGATGCTTACCGGCAGGGTGGGATCGCGGATAAACGCGGCATAGGCCGCGTCGAAAATCAGCACGGCCTTGCGGGCGAGTGCAAATTCCACGAATGTTTTGAGTCTGGCGTGAGTCGCCACCGCACCGGTCGGGTTGTTCGGGCTGCAGAGATAGATCAGATCGGCATGTTCCTTCGGAGGCGGAGAGAAAAAACCGTTGGCTTCGGTGCAGGGCATATATATGAGGCCGTCGAAACGGTTCGTCTCCGGATCGAAGCGGCCGGTCCTCCCGGCGATGACGTTGCTGTCCACATACACTGGGTAGGCGGGATCCTGCACGGCCACCACATTGTCCGTACTGAAAATGGACTGGATATTGCCCGAATCGGGTTTGGCGCCGTCGCTTACGACGATTTCATCCAGGCCGATCGAGATACCGCGTTCGGCATACAGGGCGGCGATGGATTCACGCAGCCGGGTATCGCCCAGGTCTTCCCCGTAACCCGTGTAGGTCTCGACACTGCCCAGCCGTTCGACACCCGTATGGAGTCCGGCGAGGACGGCGGGGGTGAGGGGTTCCGTTGTGTTCCCGATGCCGAGCCGGAGAATCTCTCTGCCCGGATGGGTCTCAATGAAATGTTTCGTCCGCCTCGCAATTTCAGGAAAAAGATATCCGGCGGCGAGTTTGTCATAATTGGGATTGAGGGTTGCCATGTTGAATCATGCCTTTCAGATTTGGACCGAAAATGCCTCCCTGTCCATCTCGCCTTCGCAGATCCGGGTCACCGGTCCGGTCATGCGGATGTTGTAAGCGTCATCGATCAGGATTTGAAGCTGACCGCCCGGCATATGCACGGTGATATCCGGGTCGCATAACCCCAGGCGGCGGGCCACGGCGGCGGCGGCGCTGCTGCTCGAACCGGAGGCGAGAGTGTAGCCTGCGCCGCGTTCCCAGATTTCGATCCGGATGTTGTTTCTGTCCAACACATCGAGGAACTGGACATTGGTGCGCTTCGGAAACAGGGGGTCTGTCTCGATGAGCGGACCGGCATCCCGGGCGAGGGTATCCGAAATTTCTTCTCCGGTCACGACGCAATGCGGATTCCCGACCGTGGCGGCGCAAAACGTAAAATCCCGTCCCCGGACGGAAAGGGTTTCGTTCAACACTTCGCGAGGCGGTCCGGTGACGGGAATGTCTCGGCTATGGAAACTGACACGCCCCATCTCGACATTCACAAGGGTTCCGTTTTCCAGGATCCGTGCGTGGACCACGCCGCCGAGCGTCCGGATCCGGAACGGTTTCTCGTCCACCCTTTTCCGGTCCCACAAAAACCGGGAGAAAATCCGCAGGCCGTTGCCGCTTTTTTCAGCCTCCGATCCGTCGGGATTGAAGATGCGCAGCGCGAATTCGGCCACCTCGTCATCCAGCGGCCCCCACAGGATGCCGTCCGATCCGGCACCATAATGGCGGTGGCAGACGAGCCGGATTTCCGATTCCGTCAGCTCCCGGCCGACTTCGGCCGGATCCATTACGATATAGTCATTTCCGAGTCCGTGGTACTTGTAAAAATGCATGGATCATCTCCTGACAATAAATATAAATTTAATAAAATTTCATCCGGATTGCAAAAGAAACAACCGCGTATAATAATTTCAGTTGAAACTATTCCGTCTCTATTTAATTTTAAGACTATATTTTCACGGTGCAGCCGATTCTTTCGTCCTGTCCTTCTTGACATTGCATGCCCCTTTCTGTATATTGAACTGATAAAAAAATGTGACATTTCTATGATTGTGATGAAATTCGGGGGCATGACGACCGCCGATGCGAATGCGATCGGCCGTGTCGTCCGGATTGTCCAAGACCGCCTGTCCAGGTATCCCATCGTCGTGAATTCGGCCATAGGGAAGACCACGCGGAATCTGCTCGATATCGCGCGGCTTTCCGCATCCGGTGAGACGCGTCGAGCCGAGGAAAAACTCGAGGAGATTCATTCCTTTCATGACGCTCTGATCCATGACGTATTAAATCAACCGGAGGCTTCCGATTCTCTGCGCCGGCTGTCCGAGTACCATGCGGAATTGCAGAAACTGCTCCACGGCATGACCGTGTTAAAGGACCTGACGCCGCGCAGCCTGGATCATTTTTTATCGTACGGAGAGCGGATCGCCACGGCGATTATCACGGAACATCTGAGGCAGGAGGGCATCGCCGCCGTGCTGACCGACGCACGGACTTACATGATTACAGACGACCGGTTTGGACAGGCGCGGCCTGTCGAACCGACGGCTGCCGAAAAAATCCGGCGGATCCTGATCCCGCTCGTGGAATCCGGCAAGGTCCCTGTGGTTCAGGGATACATCGGCGCGACCGAATCAGGCGCGACCACGACACTCGGTTTCGAAGGCTCGGACTTTTCAGCCACCTTTATCGGTGCGTCCGTCCAGGCCGAAGAGATCCAGATCTGGAAGGATGTGCCGGGCATCATGACCACGGATCCCGCCATTTATCCGGATGTGAGGACCGTAAAAAGGATTTCATTCGAGGCGGCGGCTGAACTGACCCTTTTCGGGGCCAAAGTCCTGCATCCCGCTGCGATCGCCCCCGCCAGGAGACTGGGAATTCCGGTCTCGGTGAATCATGTCCGCCATCCGGATGCAGAAGGAACGAAACTCTCATCGGAATCATTTGACTGTCCGAACGCCATCCAGTCGATCACGTATAAACGATCGATGAGTCTGTTCCGCGCGGTCTCGAACTGGCTGCTCGCGCCCAATGAGTTCCTGCGAAACGTATATACCGCACTCGACCGGGAAGGCGTCACCTCCTTTCTGACTACCGCCACCGCTTCGAGCGTCTCACTGGCCCTTGAAACCGGCGATTCCATTCCGCATATCGAAAAAGACCTCGGCCGGTTTTCGGAGGTGACATTCGAGACAAACAAGGCCACGGTCACGCTCGTCGGGGAATCGCTCCGGAAACGGAGGGATATTGTATTCGAGCTCATTCGTCTGATTGACGGCTTTCCGGTGCACATGATGGTGCACAGCGCCTCGCCGATCAACATCACCCTGTTGATCGATGAGGCAGACTTAAATCACGTCATTACGAGAATTCACAAACATTTCTTCGAAGAAGCGGATCCAAACATATACGAGGGGTAGGCCATGAAAGCGGCACTGGTGGGATACGGACAAATGGGCCATATGATCGAGAGTCTGGCCGGGAAGCATGGGATCGAAATCATCCAGCGATACTGGGATGAAAGGCCCCTCGGAACGGACGAGAAGACGCGTTCCGAATTGAATGACGTCGAAACACTGATCGATTTTTCCGTCCCGGATGCGGCGCTCGAAAACATCCGGAAGGGGGTTGTGCTCGGAAAACAGATGGTGATCGGAACCACGGGCTGGTTCGACCAAATCGAATCAATCCGCGCTGTAGTAGAGAATGCGGGACTGGGCCTCGTGTACGCCAGCAATTTTTCTCTCGGCGTCAATCTGTTCTACCGAATCGCAGAACATTCGGCCCGTCTCATATCAACCTTTTCGGAATACGATCCCTTTATCGAGGAGGCACATCACCGGCTCAAGAAAGACGCGCCATCCGGAACGGCGCTCGAAATTGCAAAGCTGGTCGAATCGGCGTATCCCGATCGAGAAATTCCGGTCAGCTCAGTCCGTGCCGGATACATACCGGGCACCCATATCCTCGGTTTCGATTCACGCGTGGACACCCTCATCCTGTCTCATACGGCGCGCAGCCGGGAAGGGTTCGCGGAAGGCGCGCTGATCGCGGCGAAATGGATCACCGGAAAACAGGGCTTGTTTCACTTTCGCGACGTATTGACGGACATCCTGAGCATCCAAAAGTAGGGGAGGCAAATCCGATGCATGACTTACACGCTCTTAAAGGCTGCGGAACGGCCCTGGTGACGCCGTTTCAGGAAGACGGATTACTGGACATCCCGGCATTGAAACAGTTCGTCGCATTTCAGCTAGAATCCGGCATCGATTTCCTCGTGCCCTGCGGTACCACCGGCGAAACGCCTACGCTTTCACCCGAAGAACACCTCGAAGTCATCCGCACGGTCGTCGATTCGGTAAACGGGAGGGTTCCCGTCATCGCAGGCGCGGGAGGATACGATACCAGAGAGGTTATTAACCTGGCGAAAGAGGTCGCCTCCCTGGGTGTGGACGCCCTGCTTTCCGTGTCGCCGTATTACAACCGTCCCTCACAGGAGGGAATTTTCCGCCATTACAAAGCCATCGCGGAGGCGGTCGATATCCCGATCGTGGTGTACAACGTGCCGGGACGGACCGGATCCAACATCCTGCCCGACACCCTGGTCCGTCTGAGTGAGATCGAAAACATCCTCGGCGTCAAGGAGGCTTCCGGAAACATCGCGCAGATCGGAGAGATGGCGGTGAAATTGCCTTCCCGGTTCAAGATGATTTCCGGGGATGATGCGAACACCCTGCCCCTCATCGCCTACGGTGGATGCGGACTCATCTCCGTGGCCTCCAACGAGATTCCCGCCGAAATGACCCGTTTCACCTGTCTCTGTCTGGACGGACACTTCGACGAGGCTGTTGAGCTTTATAAAAAAATCTACCCGCTTTTGGTTCACAATTTTGTCACAGTGAATCCTGTACCCGTCAAAGCGGCCCTGGCCATCATGGGGAAGATCCGGGAGGTGTACCGGCTGCCGCTCGTCCCGATGGAATCCGCCCCACGTAAAAAAATGGAGGAGATCCTTCGCGGGCTCGGTGTGATCTGAATGGATTCATGACGACGCAGCAGCGTATATTTCAAGACGAACCGTCGCTTCGCATCAAGGTCGCGGAAGGAAAAGAAGTTCTTGACTTGAAGTCGGAAGGTCCTTTCTCGGTTCGCGATGCGACGGGAAAAACTGTATTCAGCCTGGATGATCCGTCCGTCTCATTGCGGGTCAGCATGGAACGGTATCGTGCCCCCCGGTTTGAATATACCTTGATTGTGGAAGACCGCCAGATCTTCACTGCGGCGGTTGAATGTGTTCAAAAGTGGAATCGGGAGGGGTTTGCGGCGCGTCTCCATCAGGCGGGATGCGAAATTCTCATCGGCGGAACCAAAATCGGTGACAATCTGGTTTACCAGGTCCGGATCGGTCCTTTCGATACGGCCGGGGAAGCCGAGTCCCTGTGCAGTCGGTTTCACGACGGCCGGATTGTTCGTGAAACGAGGGACAGGCCGAAGGCGGTGTTCGAGATTTACGATACCGCCTACAGCAAATCCGCCAGATTTGAAGAAACCGCCGTGATTGTGCCCGGGAATCCGGGGCAGGGGTTCACACTGCTGAACGCATGTCACGATACGGATGAACGGAAGGGTCGATATGTTCGCGGCGGGATCCATTTTTTACCGGATTCACGACAGGGCTTCATCACCGTTGCCGACATCCCCATCGAAACGTATCTTAAACATGTCCTTGCGGCTGAAATGCAATGCGATTATCCGGTCGAGGCGCTGAAAAGCCAGGCCGTGGCCTCGCGAAGCTGGACACTCTCCACCCTAGGGCTGCAGCATGCGGGTGATTTGTTTGATATCTGTTGTGATTCGCATTGTCAATTGTTTTGCGGAAAACCGTTTTTTGAGGAGCAGACCGCACGGGCGGTTGAAGAAACGCGCGGAGAGGTTTTGTATTGGAAGGGCCAGTTGTGCAAGACCCTGTACACTCCGGTATGCGGCGGCCATACAGAGGATGCGATCCTGGCCGGGATTGCGCCTCCGGTTTCATATCTGAAAGGCATACAGGATGCCGTCGAAGGAAAAATGAATTACGGCAGCCTGCGGGATGAAGACCGGGTCGCCCTGTGGGTTTCGTCCCAGCCGGATGTCCTGTGCAATCCGCGGCGGCGTAACGGTTATCCGGACGACCCGATCCTCAAGGCATTTCGCTGGGAGTTGAATTACACACGGCCGGAATTGGAGAAAATTCTCCAGGAGAAGACCGGAGTGGATCTCGGCATATTATTCGACATCATCCCCAGGAAACGCGGTGTATCCGGCCGTCTGTCTGAGGTCGAGATCCTGGGCAGCCACAGGAACCTGACACTTCACGGTGAGACGGCAATCAGAAACGCCTTTTCACGGGACAGCCTGTCGAGCAGTTGTTTTATCGTCGAGATGGATCTGGGTGCGGACGGCGTGCCGGTCGAGGTAAGCCTGGTCGGCGCGGGACACGGTCTCGGTGTGGGGCTGTGCCAGGCCGGTGCGGTGACCCTGGCCGCCGCGGGATTTACCTGTGAAGACATATTGAAGCATTATTTTGCGGAAGTGAGTTTGAAGAAGTTGTATTAAGCTGAATGACAATTTCTGTTTCCGGAATTCTTTGAGTATGAAGACCGGACGCCCGACATTTCGCCGGTGTTCAACCAGAGGACGCTGAAACAAGAGAATAATGAGAAACAAGAATCGACTTGACTTAGTAAACCGCATTAATTAGATTCTAATTCGGAACCAGAATGGTATCATTCGCAGGAGGTGCCATGCACAGCATCACGCTTAAAAATATTCCGACCGATCTGTAAAGAATTTCCTGGAATCGCACTCTCTGTCCATCAATCTTTGAAACAATGACAACCATGCTGTTCCAATATGCATGAATCAGGACATTAGATAAAATTGGCATGGTTGTACCGTCCATGAAAAAGCATGGTACACCGGAAAACAGAAAAGGGACTATAATGTACGACGAACTCATCAAAAGACTGAAAAGACTGACGCAGCGGGAAGAGGAACTCCGGAGGCATCTTTGACATCCCGGCGAAGAAAGAACGGATCGACGAACTAGAAAATCAGTCCGCATCGCCCGGTTTCTGGAACGACAACGAGAAGGCGCAGGGCGTCCTCCGCGAAATAAACGGATTGAAGGAATGGACTTCCGCATGGGACGGAGTCCACATGAAACGGGAAGACCTGACCCTGCTCCTCGAAATGGCCGGTGAAGAAAACGACGAAGCCACCTTCCGGGAAGTGGAGGAAGGATTCGATCGTTTGGATACGGAGATCGAAGAACTCGAATTCCGCAGGATGCTCGGCGGTGACGACGACAAACGCAACGCCATCCTGACCATCCATCCGGGCGCGGGAGGCACGGAATCGCAGGACTGGGCCCAGATGCTGTTCCGGATGTATCTACGGTACGCCGAGCGTTGCGGTTTCAGGACATCCATTCTGGATCTCCAGGACGGGGATGAGGCGGGAATCAAGAGCGCGACCATCGAAATGACCGGCCCGTATGCGTACGGCTATCTCAAGGCCGAGGCGGGTGTGCACCGGCTCGTCCGGATTTCCCCGTTCGACGCCAACAAACGGCGTCATACCTCGTTCGCGTCCGTTTTCATCTATCCCGAACTCGACGATACAATCGAGATCACGGTCAATCCCGCCGATTTGCGGATCGATACGTATCGCGCATCCGGTGCGGGCGGCCAGCACGTCAACAAGACCAGCTCGGCCGTACGGATCACGCATCTCCCGACCAACATCGTGGTTCAGTGCCAGAATGAACGGTCCCAGCATCAGAACAAGGAAAACGCCATGAAGATCCTCATGGCCAAGCTTTATCAGAAGGAACGCGACGAAGAAGAGAAGAGGCGTCAGGACATGGAGAATCAGAAAATGGACATCGGATGGGGGAGCCAGATCCGCTCCTATGTCTTTCATCCGTACAATATGGTGAAGGATCACCGGACCGACGTGGAGACCTCCAACACCCAGGCGGTCATGGACGGAGATCTGGACGAATTCATCAAAAAATACCTTCTCGCATACAGCCAGACAGGATAAAGGAGTCTGCTTGGAAGAATTGGATGACCTGAGGCGTCAGCGCCTCGAGAAACTGACGGGCATACGCGAACTGGACATTCAGCCTTATGCGTACCGGTTCGACCGAACCCACACGGCGGCGGATTGCGGGGCGCTCCATGACCCCGAACAGGAAGGGCAAAAGAAAGTCCGCCTGGCCGGACGGCTGATGGCGATCCGCCGCATGGGCAAGGCGAGTTTCGGCCATCTGATGGACCCGTCCGGCCGTATCCAGATCTATGTGAAATCCGATCTCGTGGGGAATGAATCCTACAATTTGTTCAAGTTATTGGACATCGGCGACGTCATCGGCGTCGAAGGCGGTATTTACAAGACCCGGACGGGTGAGCTGACTGTTTTCGCCGATTCCATCGTGTTGCTGGCCAAGACGCTGAGGCCCCTGCCCATCGTCAAGGAAAAAATGGAAGGTGACGAGAAGGTCGTTTTTGATGCATTCGCGGACAAGGAATTGCGTTACCGCCAGCGTTATGTGGACCTGATCGTCAATCCGGACGTCCGGCAGACCTTCATCCTGCGTTCCCGGATCGTCTCGGCCATGCGCGCCTATCTGGAAGGCCGGGGCTGCCTCGAAGTCGAAACACCCGTGCTTCAAACCCAGTACGGCGGCGCCTTCGCCCGTCCGTTCATGACGCATCACAACGCGCTCGACATGCCGCTCTATCTGCGCATCGCGGATGAACTCTATCTCAAACGGCTCATCGTCGGCGGATTCGACGGCGTCTTCGAGATCGCCAAGGATTTTCGCAACGAGGGCATGGACCGCGACCACAATCCCGAATTCACCATGATGGAACTATACGTGGCGTACCAGGATTATCATTTCATGATGGACCTGGTCGAGGACATGATCCGCATCCTGTGCGAATCCGTATTGGGAAAAACCGAAATCACTTACCAGGGCAGCGCGATCGACTTTTCCAAACCCTGGAAACGGATCGGATTCTTCGACGCCATCCGGAACGAAACCGGAAAAACCGTCTCCGGACTCGACGTCGAGGAACTCCAAAAAACTGCCGAAGAACTCGGCCTGCCGGTGGAGCTGGATGCATCCAGGGGTGCGGTGCTGGATGCCCTGTTCAGTCGCTTTGTGGAGCCTCAATTGATTCAGCCCACATTCATACTCGATTATCCGATCGAATTGTCGCCACTGGCCAAGAAACACCGCGATAAGCCCGGTGTGGTCGAGCGGTTCGAAGGATACATCGCGGGCAGGGAAATCTGCAACGCCTTCAGCGAATTGAACGATCCCATCGACCAGAGGCGTCGTCTCGAAGAACAGGCCGCGCTGCGCGCCGGAGGGGATGAAGAGGCGATGACCATCGACGAGGATTATATCCGCGCCCTGGAATACGGGATGCCGCCGACGGCCGGACTGGGCATCGGCGTGGACCGCCTGGTCATGCTGCTGACCGATTCCCCCTCCATCCGGGACGTGCTGCTCTTTCCGCATATGCGGCCGGAGACATGAGTCCGCGAATGTCCGGAATTCGGTTCAGGGGTTCCGATCTGTTTTCGCAGAACGACTGAATGAAATAACCGGTGTGAATCATAAACCGCAGGTGGACAATGCTGAAAGGGTTACCCTTTGAACTTTTCATCGCCCGGCGTTATCTGAGCAGCCGGCGCAAGACCGGATTCATCAACACGATCACGTATATTTCGATCGCCGGAGTCACGATCGGCGTGGCCGCGCTCATCATTGTGCTCTCCGTCATGAACGGATTCGAATCCGAGGTGCGTGAGCGGATCATCGGATTCGACACGCATATCCGGCTGCGCACCTTTCACGATCAGGGAATGCCCGATTACAGGCAGGTCATGCAGACCATCCGCGGAATTCCGCATATCGTCGGCATTTCCCCCTATATCTGGGAGAAGGGGCTCCTGCGCAGCGGCAAATACTCCGACGGCATCATCCTGAAAGGTACGGATCCGGAAACGCTTGGAGAGGTGTCCGATGTCGTCAGAAACATCAATTACGGCGAATTCAACCTGGGGATGGTCGGCCAGGCCGAGGGTCCAGATCTGCCCGGCATCCTGATCGGAAGCTATCTGGCGGACCGCCTCTATCTATCATTGGGTGATGTGGTCACCATATTCAGCCTGACCGGCGTGCGCTCCATGTTTCAGATGCCGCCGGTACAGCAATTCATCGTGACCGGCTATTTTGAAACCGGCATGTACGAATTCGACAATACCTACGCCTATGTGTCCATCGAGGCGGCCCAGAAATTATTCAAAATGGAAGATATGGTTTCCGGGCTTGAAATCCGTCTCGACGATCTCTACAAGGCCAATCAGGTCGTGAAAGAAATCGACAGGCGTCTCGGGTATCCCTATACGGCGGACACCTGGTTTGATTTACGCCGAAACCTTTTCGCATGGATTCAAATCGAAAAATGGGCCATGTTCATCATCCTGTGTCTGATCATCATCGTGGCCGCCTTCAACATCATCAGCACCCTGATTATGGTGGTCATGGAAAAGACCCGTGAAATCGGTATCCTCAAGTCCATGGGGGCGACATCCATCTCGATACGCCGGATTTTTCTTTTCGAGGGCGTGGTCGTCGGCGTGATCGGGACAATCACCGGCTGCCTGATCGGATTTGCGGTTTGCTGGGCGCAACTCAAGTACAAAATACTTTCACTCCCTGGAGACGTCTATTTCATCAACACCCTGCCGGTCCGGATGGAGCCGCTCGACTTCCTCTCCGTCGCACTCGCGTCCCTGGCGCTCTGCCTGCTGTCCGCGGTCTATCCGGCCCACCGCGCGTCCACACTCGAACCGGTCGAGGCCATCCGTTATGAATGAGGTCCATGTGAAAACCATCCTGTCCGCCAGACAAATCATCAAAGACTATCCGGTGCCCGGAGGCGCTTCTTTGCGTATCCTCAAAGGGATCGACCTCGAGATTCATGCCTCCGAGATCCTGGCCGTCGTCGGAGAATCCGGCGCCGGGAAGAGCACCCTCCTGCATCTTCTCGGCGGACTGGACCGGCCGACCGAAGGATCCGTGGCGATCGGAAACACGGATATTTCGAGGATGAACGACTCCGAAATCGCCCGTTTCCGCAACCGTCACATCGGATTCGTATTTCAGTTTCACCATCTGCTCCCCGAATTCACCGCGCTCGAAAACGTGGCCATGCCGGGGTTGATCCAGAGGGGCGACCCGAAAACCCTTTTTAACAAGGCTACAAAACTGTTGGCCGAGGTGGGACTGGCGGAACGGACGACGCACAAACCCCGTGAATTGTCGGGCGGTGAGCAGCAACGCGTGGCATTTGCACGCGCCCTGATCAATGACCCGGTTCTGGTGCTGGCCGACGAACCTTCAGGAAATCTCGATATCAACAACAGCACGTCCCTGCACCGTCTGATGTGGAAACTGGTCCGGGAAAAAGGATGCACTTTTCTGGTGGCCACGCACAACCGGGAACTGGCGAAGGAGGCGGACCGCCGCATCGAACTCAGTGACGGACGGATCCGCATCGGCTGATGCAATTTCCCTCAAGGGAAAAACTTACCGCCCCGTTTCCGGCCTTTCCCGAATAAAAGGGTTGATTCACTCGGAGGGGATTGTTAAATTGTACCTGCACGACGGAATCCGGGAACGTTCAGGATTCCCGGTTCGTTGAACGAATAGATGATTTCAAGGTGGCTTGGTATTTGCTCATTTTTTAGCTCAAAGGCTGTCTGCACCCAAAATCATCAGTTCGTTTCGAAGCCGACAGGGGTCATGTTAACAATAAGGATATGAGTGCATGCTCAGAAATAATTTCTCCCAGCGTGTTCAGGTGGTGATCCAGCTTTCGAGAGAAGAAGCACTCCGTCTGGGGCATGATTATATCGGAACCGAGCACCTGATGCTCGGACTGATACGCGAAGGCGGGGGCGTCGCAATCGAGATACTCCAGAATCTCGACATCGAACTGGATGATTTGAAGAAATCAATCGAAGACGCGGTTCGTTCGTCAGGCGGGACGATCACGGTAGGCAATATTCCTTTTACCAAGCGGGCCGAACGGGTACTGCGTGTCGCCGCGGCGGAAGCCGATCGCTTCAAATCGAACGTGATCGGCACTGAACATCTCCTTCTCGCCCTGCTGCGGGATGGAGAAGGGGTAGCCGCACAGGTGATCACGAGTTTCGATGTCAGCTATGAAACCGTCCGGGAAGAACTCGAGAATGTCCTGCGCGGTACATCGGGTACGAAACAGGCCAAGGCCAAATCCCAGACGCCCGCGCTGGATCATTTCGGACGTAACCTGACGGAACTGGCCATAAAGGGTGAGCTGGATCCTGTAATCGGCAGGCATGACGAGATTCAGCGCGTGGCTCAGATCCTGTCCCGGCGCAAAAAAAACAATCCGGTTCTGATCGGAGAACCCGGCGTCGGCAAGACGGCGATCGCCGAGGGCCTGGCCATGCGGATCATCGACAAGAAAGTGTCGCGCGTCCTGCACAACAAGAGCGTCGTGACCCTGGACCTGGGTGCCATCGTCGCCGGGACCAAATACCGCGGCCAGTTCGAAGAACGGATGAAAGCCGTGATGAACGAGTTGATGAAGAACAGGAATATCATCCTCTTCATCGACGAACTGCATACCATCGTCGGTGCGGGCGGAGCATCCGGCTCGCTCGATGCCTCGAACATGTTCAAGCCGGCCCTTGCCCGCGGTGAACTACAATGCATCGGTGCGACGACACTGGATGAATTCAGACAATTCATCGAAAAAGACGGCGCCCTCGAACGCCGTTTCCAGAAGGTCATGGTCGATCCGCCTTCCACTGAAGATACACTCGCCATTCTCAACGGGCTCAAGGATCGGTATGAAAAGCATCATCGCGTCGGGTATACCGAGGAGGCCATCCGGGCATGCGTCCATCTTTCGGATCGTTACATCACGGATAAATACCTTCCGGACAAGGCCATCGATGTGCTTGACGAAGCCGGTTCTAAAGTGCATCTGGCCAATATCTCTGTTCCCCGTGAGATCACGATCCTCGAAGACCGGCTGAAAGTGGTGCGGAATGAGAAAGAAAATGTAATCCGGAATCAGGAATTTGAGAAGGCCGCAGTCCTCCGGGACCGTGAAAAGCGACTCTCCGCCGAACTGGAAGAGGCGAAACAACGCTGGGAATCCGAGGAAGGTGAAGTAACCATTGAAGTCACCGAAGCCGATATCGCCGAAGTCGTCTCCATGATGACGGGTATTCCGGTCAGCCGGGTCGCACAATCCGAATCCGAGAAACTGCTCAAGATGTCCGAGAACCTGAAAGAAAAAGTGGTCGGCCAGGATGAAACCATCGATATTCTCGCCAGGGCGATCCGGCGCACCCGGGCCGGATTGAAAGATCCGCGCCGTCCGATCGGTTCTTTCGTCTTCCTCGGCCCGACCGGGGTGGGGAAAACCTATCTGGCTCAGGTTCTCGCCCGGTATCTCTTCGACGACGAGAATGCCCTGATCCGGGTAGATATGTCTGAATTCATGGAGAAATTCGCGGTGTCACGCATGACCGGAGCGCCTCCGGGTTATGTGGGATACGAAGAGGGCGGGCAGCTGACCGAGAAAGTCCGTCGCCATCCCTATTCCGTCGTCCTTTTGGATGAAATCGAGAAGGCCCATCCGGATGTGTTCAACATCCTGCTTCAGATTCTCGACGAAGGCCATCTGACGGACGGCCTCGGACGCAAGGTGGATTTCAAGAATACCATCCTGATCATGACTTCGAACATCGGCAGCCGTGCCGTCCGGAGAGGCGGATACGGATTCGGACAAAACGAGGATCAGGTGGATTATGCGACCATGAAGTCCGTGATGCTCGATGAAACCAAGCGAATTTTCAATCCCGAATTTATGAACCGGCTCGATGAGGTCGTCGTCTTTCGTTCGCTCTCCCGTGACGACATCCTGAAAATTTTTGATGTGTCACTCGATGAAATGCTGATCGGCATGAAGGAAAGGGACATCACGGTCACGCTTTCCTCAAAGGCAAAATTATTTCTCGCGGACAAGGGATTCGACCCGGTCTACGGAGCGCGACAAGTCCGGCGAACCCTGCGGAAATATGTCGAAGATCCCATCGCAGAGGAGCTTCTCAAGGGACGATTCACGGATAACAGCCATATCCTTGTCCGCGTCAAGAAGGATGAACTCACTTTCGAAGATGGCAAAGAGACTGAAGAAACAGCCCGGAACATCGAGAAAACGGAAGGGGTCGAACCCTGACCCGTTTTAATTTTTTTAAAAAAAGCTTCGCGAAGCAGGGTATCGGAATAACCTGCATAGTGAAAAGCAAGTTCAGTTTCATCTTATTCAACGTGTTAACTATGGCCGATGTCGTACCGCCAAGGGTCGATCATTGGAGTTCATGACCAGGAGACTTTGATGAAACGCCGGGAATTTCTCAAGTCGGGCGCGATGATCACCGCGGGGACGTTTCTATCCTGTCCGCGCGGACGGGTCGGCGCGGAGGAGAACCCCCTGGATATGGTGATTGTGGAGCAGGGCGAACCCCGCCCGATGGTGGCCGGCGCCCTCGACGCGTTGGGGGGGATGTCCCGATTCATTCAACGCGGGGATCGGGTGGTGATCAAAGCCAATATTTCCTGGGACCGGGTACCCGCACAGGCCGCGAACACGAATCCGGATGTGGTGGCCGAAACAGTGAAACTGTGTTTCGAGGCCGGTGCGCGACAGGTCAAACTTTTCGACAATACCCTGAACGAACCGAGACGCTGTTACAGGCGCAGCGGTATCGAAGCCGCCGCAAAAGCCGAAGGCGCGGACGTCGAACATATTTTCGAACGCAAATTTGTCGAAACCGCCTTTCCCGACGGAGAACTCGTCCGATCCTGGCCCGTGTACAAGGACGTCCTGGACGCGGATAAATTCATCAATCTGCCCATCGCCAAGCATCACAGCATCGGCGGCGTTTCCCTCGGGATGAAAAACCTCATGGGCGTGATCGGAGGCAATCGCGGCACCTTCCACCGGGACTTCGACATCAAGATCGCCGACCTGAACAACCGCATCCGGCCCGTGCTCACCATCCTGGACGCCTACCGGATGCTGATCCGAAACGGTCCCAGCGGCGGAAATCTCGCGGATGTGCGATTGCAAAAAACCCTGGTGGCGGGGATCGATCCGATCGCCGTGGACAGTTACGGAGTGACCCTGTTCGATGACACACCCGTACAGAAGGGATTCCTGATCAACGGAGAGAAGCGCGGGCTGGGCACGATCGATTTCGGGTTCCTGCGCGTGAAAACCGTGACGATGGCGAATTGATCCGGATTCTCCGAATGCAGACGGCCAGACGCATCAGTCAGATTCTCTTCCTCCTGTTTTTCTTTGTTCTCTTCCTTCTCGCGGCCTATCCGTATCATTCCGTCATTCCCTCGGAGTTGTTTCTCCGTCTCGATCCGCTCCTGGGGCTGACGACCTCGATCGCCGCAAGAAGGATTATCGGAAAAACACTGATCGCCATCCCCGTTCTCGCCGTCACCGTGATCATGGGGCGGTTATTCTGCGGATGGTTCTGTCCGCTGGGTACCGGCATCGATGCGTCGGATTCCTGCGTCGCACGAAAACGTCCGAATCAGGCCGCATCCGCCCTGTTCAGGCTGCGCTGGCTGAAATACGCCGTATTCATCGCCGTGCTGACCGCGGCCTTTTTTTCGTTTCAACTCGCCGCCTATCTCGATCCCATCCCGCTGTTCACACGGACGGTGGTGACGTTCATTTACCCCCTTTTCGTTTTCATCGTGGATGGTTTCATCGGATTCATGTACGCCATTCCCTTTCTCGAAGAGACGTCTTTCCGTGTTCATACCTTTCTCGTCGGGAAATTGCTTCCCGTTCAAATGGCGACCTTTCAGGGCGGCGTTCTCTTCGGCATCTTTTTTGTCGGAATTCTTTTTCTGGCTGCCCTCCAGAAACGTTTCTGGTGCCGGAATCTGTGTCCGCTGGGCGCCCTGTTGGGCCTGTTCTCCCGGTTCCGGCTCTACCGCCGGCGAGTATCCGATGCATGTACCTCCTGCGCGCTCTGTTTCAAATCATGCAGGATGGGCGCCATCGGCCCGGATTTTAAATCCACCGATCAGGCGGAATGCATCAATTGCATGGATTGCGAAGTCGTCTGTCCCGTGGATGCCATCCATTTCGGATTCTCAAAAAAAGCGGTGCCTTCACCGATCGATCTCGACCGCAGAAGGGTGCTGGGCTCTGCCGTCGCAGGATTTCTGACCCTCGGGATCTTCAGCATCGGATTCAGGAACACGGTTCAGAATCACAAGGTCGTCCGGCCGCCGGGATCGGTTCCCGAACCCGCATTCCTCGACCGATGCGTGCGCTGCGGCGCCTGTGTGAGGATTTGCGCGACCTCGGGTTCAGGGCTCCAGTTAACCGGACTCGAGAGCGGGTGGGAAGGGCTGGCGACTCCGGCCCTCGTGACCCCGATGGGATATTGCGAGTACCACTGTAACCTCTGCGGAAAAATCTGTCCGACCGGTGCCATTCGCCCCCTCGCGATGGAAGAAAAACACCGGATCAAAATGGGAACCGCCCATTTCGACAAGACCCGGTGTATACCCTGGTATTACGGTGACAACTGCATGGTCTGCGAGGAACATTGCCCCGTTCCCGACAAGGCCATTAAATTCACCGAACAGACCGTGGCCACGATCGACGGAAAAACCGCCACGGTCTATCTGCCCTATGTGGATGAATCCCTCTGCATCGGTTGCGGCATCTGCACCAAGGTCTGTCCGGTCTTGGGAGAAAGAGGCATATTTCTTACAAGTGACGGAGAGGAGAGGCGGGAAGCGTGATATTCCTATTCCAGATCCCTCCTGTATCCGATCCTTTGATATACCATATAATCCGAAGGTCACATGAATTATATTGAACTGGCGAAACGCGTCGCGGTAGCCGTCATCGGGATTCCGCTGATTTTTTTCTTGACCATCAAAGGGGGACTTCCCTTCGTCGTTTTGATCGGGACGATTCAGGCTTTGATGTTGTGGGAATTCTACGGGATTTGCCGGCAGAAAGGGGTTCGTCCCCTGAACTCGCTCGGGATCATCGCCGTCGTTTTCCTGTCCATTTTAAGTTTCCTTGTTCCCTCTCCGATGGCGTTTTTTCTCATCCCGCTGATAACCATCGTGGTCTTGATCGTTGAATTGTTCAGGGGGAAACCCGGTCCGCTATCGAACGCGGCGGCGACATTGCTCGGTATCGTCTATATTGGATTCTTCTCGGCTTTCATCCTGATCCGGGAAATGCCCGAAACGAAAGGGATTGCCTACCGGGACGGAGGTCTCTCGATTATCCTGCTCTGGGCGGGCATCTGGATTTGTGATACAATCGCTTATTTCTTCGGATCTTATTTTGGAAAACATGCCCTGTTCAAACGCGTGAGTCCGAGAAAAACCTGGGAAGGTTCAATCGCCGGATTAATCGGGGCATTGTTCACGGTCTACGGATTTGCGAAGATTCTGCTGCCCGCTATGACCATTATGGATATTCTTGTCATCGGGGGGATCATCGGCGTATTCAGTCAAATCGGCGACCTGGTGGAATCTTTATTCAAACGGGATGTCCAAATCAAAGATTCCTCTCACATTCTACCGGGTCACGGAGGCTTTTTGGATCGATTCGACAGTCCCTTGCTCATCGGCCCCCTGGTTTTTCTGTATTTCCTCCTCTCCGGGTTTCCTGGGTAATTTGTCGTCCGTTCATAAATGTGACACCCCGGAAACGTCTTTGAACAGATAGCAAAAACTGCCTCGACACTGGCATTTTTTTCCTCCCCGCGGTCTCCTGTTTTTTTTATTCAGGACCCTCCCGAGTAATCGAAACGTTCTGGCATGACGATTGCCTTTATGCGTCATCGAATAGATTCGACTTTTTGAATCGGGAGTATAACCATGTCAGAACAAACCCTCATCACCCTTGTGCCGGATGAATTAAAAAGCCGTCTTCAAAACGGTTTTGCCCGTGCCGGAATGACTGTGGAAAATGTAGAGGAACCCCGCGCATTGTTACAATCCCTTTTTACCCGGAGAGTGAATGCGATTATCGCGGATGCGGCCCTGATCGCGGATCAGATAAAATCCATCTGTCAGATACTGGAGACAGAAAACAAGACAGCCCTGTTAATCTTGCTGACGAATTCTGAACAAATCATGGCGAAAATCTATGCGCTGGAAGACGGTGCCGATATCTGTTTTGACCAGCCTGTGCAGATTGAAGAGCTGGTCGCCCAGGTCAAGGCGCTTTTCAGACGCTGTGACCGAATCCGCGAAGTACCCAGGGATTTGACGATAAAAGACATCCACATCAACCTGAATACGCATGAGGTGCGAAAAAACGGAAGCCTTATCGATCTCACCTATACCCAGTTCAAACTGCTCTACTTGCTGGCTTCTCAACGTGAGATTGTATTTTCCAGAAACGACATTCTCAAGAAAGTCTGGGGAGAGAATGCCTATGTCACCGACAGGACGGTGGATGTCCATGTGAAACGCCTGCGAGAAAAACTGGGTGAAGGCAAACAAACCTCAAGATATATTCAGACAATTCACGGGTTGGGATATCGTCTTGCCTGAATTTGGATATGATCCTTGTATATCTCTGTGAGTTTTTGTATTATAAAAATGACCCTGGAATACAGATTGATGACTCAGTTTGACACACAATTTTCGCCGACAGTCGAATCAAGTACCCCGGCCTCAATATTCAATATATCGACAGGGAGTCTGGATACGGTACGTACCCGGCGAAAAGAACCTGCGCACCTGGAACTCGATCTCGTCGGAAAACGAATTCTGGATATCTTTTTCTCTTTTCTCTTTATGGTTCTTGCGGTTCCGTTTTTCCTGTTGATCGCGGTGGCGATCAAATTCACATCGAAAGGTCCCATTTTTTTTCGTCAGGAACGGGTGGGATTAAAAGGGCAGAGGTTTCAAATCTGGAAATTCCGCACCATGACGGTGGAAGATTCGAAAAAGGAGCATCAGCAGTTTGTGAAAGAACTCCTCCATCAGACAGACGAGGGAGATAATACGGGGCTGGTCGATCAATATATGCAGTATATTGAAAAACGGATTACGCCTGTCGGCCGTTTCCTGCGTGCGACCAGCCTCGATGAATTGCCTCAGCTCTTCAATATATTTGGGGGCCGGATGAGTCTGGTCGGTCCCCGTCCTCATCCGGTATACGAGGTGGATGAGTACAAATCCTGGTACCGAAGGCGTCTCGATGTCAAACCCGGTCTGACGGGCTGGTCTAAACTCAACCTGCGCCTGACGCCGAAAAACTATGAAGAATCGATTCTTTACGATCTCTGGTATGTGGATCATCGAAACCTTCTTCTTGATTTGCGTATCCTGTTATTGACCGTCCCGTTTGTCCTGTCCATGAAGGACGCCCATTAATTAAAAGGATTCTGACGATGCGTTTTCGTGGAAAGAATGTATTGATCACGGGAGGTGCCGGATTTGTGGGTTCGAATCTCGTCGATCAGCTGGTCGAAGAAGGGGCGAGGGTGACGGTGCTGGATGATCTGTTTTCCGGACGAAAAGAAAATATCGCACATTTCAGAGAAATCACCTTTATTCAGGGTTGCGTGACGGACGTGGACAAGATTAACCAATTGGTCCAGGAAAACGAACTGGTATTCAATCTGGCCGTGAGGAATATCATCGTTTCCACCGTGTCACCCGAACTTGATTTTCAGGTCAATACAGGAGGAATGTTCAATATTCTGCTCGCGGCCAAGAAATTCGGTGTTGAACGGATTGTCTATACCTCATCGGCCTCTGTATACGGCAATTCCAGATATTTGCCGATCAATGAGGATGATCATATTTCCACACTGAATCCTTATGCGGCCAGTAAACTCTCCGCCGAAAATTACTGTCACGCGTTTTTCGAGACCTATGACGTTCCGATGGCAATTGTCCGTTATTCCAATGTGTATGGCAAGAAACAGTCGCCCACGAATCCCTATTGCGGCGTCGTCTCAAAGTTCTTCGAAAGTTTGATGAACGGCCAATCTCCTCAAATCCACGGCGACGGCGAGCAGACCCGCGATTTCACCTATGTGGCCGATGCGGTCGAGGCGACGCTCCTGGCGGCGTATCATCCCAGGGCCGTGGGAGAGGTATTCAATGTCGGATCGGGGAAGGAAACCAGTATCAACGAACTGGTCTCGCGAATTATCGAGATCATCGGAACCAAAGCCCGTCCTCAATATATCGATCGGAGGGACATTGACAATATCCGCAGACGTGTATTGAATATCGAAAAAAGCCGAAAAATACTGCGCTGGAGTCCGACCCGGACGCTGGAGAACGGACTTAGAGAAACTCATGAATGGCTCTCTTCCATCCGGTAGAATAGAAAACGACTTTTATTTTCGGATTTTCATGCCATTATTCGCCTCGAATCATGAATCCTGTTGAATTGATCAGATCGCGCCTGGAGATGCGTTCGGCCGCCCATATCGTATCGCGGATTGCGAACATTACAGGACGATACGGACCCGGACCGGAACCGATGCGTGCTGTATTGCTTGATTTCGCGCTTTTCTCGGCAAAGAGCGGATTTCGTCCCACCTTTCCGGTAACGGCATCGGTCGTCGAAAGACACCCCAACCTGTTCCGCCTGATGCAGTCACTGGATGTCGAATTGGCCGTTCACGGTTTTCGCCACATCGATTATACGCAAATTCCTGAAAAAACTGCGCAGGAACATTTCAAAAAAACCCGACACATCTTCAATCGGGCTGGACTATCTTATACAGGATTTCGTTATCCATTTCTGAGGAGAAGTGCGGATCGGATCCGCCTTTTGGCGGAATATGATTTTGTCTGGGACAGCAGCGATGTGATCACTTGGCATTTTGAACCACCCTCATCTGTAAAACCGGAAGCATGGCAAAATTATTTACGAATCCTCGAAAGTTATCGTCCCGAAAATGAAGAAACAGCCATCTCCCTCCCGCGTCGCGATCACGGTTTGATCGAAATTCCTGTTTCCGTACCGGATGATGACATTCTCATCGAACGGCTCGGGTGTTCGAAAATGGAGATCGCACACATCTGGAAGGATATATTTATCCGGACACACCGGCGAGGAGAGTGTTTCGTAATCCAGCTGCACCCCGAACGGTTCCCATATTTCAAAGGGGCGCTTCAGAGCCTCCTTGGCTTCGCAAAACGGGAAGGCACTGTCTGGATCGCCTCACTCGGGGAGATTGCTTCCTGGTGGAAGAGGAAGACGGGTTTTCATGTTCGTCTTGAACGAGATGGAAGGACAGGCTGGACCATCCGCACGGAGGCGACGAATGAGGCGGCGCTTCTCGGATTGAACATTCCGGAAATGAGCGACACCTGTGCGTTGTGGAAAAACTGGAGGATCCTGCCGCCTGCCTGCCGGATTCCAGGGAAAAAGAAGCCCATCATCGGACTTTCGCCGCGTGTGCCGGAATCTTTGAAAATATTCCTTGCGGATGAAGGTTTTATTTTTGAAATTACAGACGAACCGGATAATTATAGTATTTATCTCACTGATTATTATTCGGTTGAAAATATCTCACGGCGACGGGTATTGGATTATATCGAGGAGTCTGAGCATCCTGTAATTCGTTTCTGGCGCTGGCCGGCTCCGTTTGTGAGTTGTTTGGCAATCACCGGAGACATCGACGGCGTGGATCTCTGGGATTACTGGAGTCGTTTTTATGGGTCCTGAAAAGATACACATACATCCCCACATGGTATTTCGTCCCCTGATTCGGTATTGGTGGATGATCCTGCTCGTATTTTCCGGGGTCGTGGGCGTGGTTGCTCTCTTAACGTTTCAGGCTCAGGAGATCTACGAAGCCAAAGGCACGCTCTATCTCCGCCAATACGGGGGGCCGGAAGGGGAAATCTTTCAGTCTGCTTCCACGGCTTCGGGTCAACGGTATCTGGTGAAAAACCAGATACCGATCCTGAAGAGCCGCAGCCTTGCGGGCGATGTGATACAGAGGCTTCAGGCGTCTCCCTATGCGGATTCCCTGTGCGTGCTGGGGAATTGTCCTCCGAAAAAAAGAATTCTTTCTCTATATTTTCTCAGGAGCGACCGCTCCCGGAAATCTCCTCCTACGTTTCAGGAAATGGTACAGGCCTTTCGTGAAGCCACACGGATCATCGAAAGCTCGGAGACCAGTATCTTCGAACTGAGAGGACAAGGACCGACGGCCTGGGAGGCTGCCTGTCTCGTCAATGTCTGGATCGATGCGTATCTGGATTTCGATATCATGAACAGCCAGGGAGATATGGGGCAGACGCGTGATTTCATCGAGCGGAAGATGCGCGATGTCGAATCAAATCTGAATCGGTCCGAACAGACGTTGGCCGCGTTCCAGAAGAAGAATCGGGTGGTCGCTCTTCCGCAGGAGACCGAGGAACTGGTCGCCCAGATTTCACGGTTCGAGTCGCTTTACGATCAGGCCCGGACCGATCAGGAGGCGATTCGCCAGCAATTGACATTCCTGAAAGATCAACTCGACACCAGCCGGAAGAATCTGGTCGAGAACATGACCAAATTGTCTAATCCCATCCTGCAGGAGTTGCAGAACCAGATGGCCCGGCTGGTCGGAGAAAAAGCGGCGTATGAAGCCCAGTTGGCCGGAGCCGGACTCTACTATCATCGAGACGGCAAGCTGATCCAGATGGAAAACAGGCTGCAGGGGATACAGGAACGCATCGTGGAGGAAACCAAACGGGTCGCACAGAACGACCTGAGCGGCATTAACCCGCTGACCTATTCAGAGAATCTGATCCATCAGATTTTGGAACTCGAGACACGCCAGATATCAGTGAATGCGACTGCGACAACCTTGAAAACGATTGTTGACGAATATGCCGATAAATTAAAAACCCTGCCGGATAAAAGCCTTCAGCTCGCACGTCTCGAACGGGATGTGAAACTCAACCGTGAGACCTACATGCTCCTGGCGCATCGGTATGAGGAGATGCGCATCCGGGAAGCCGGTGAAATGGCCAACATCCGGGTGATCGACAGGGGAGAGGCGCCTGCTGATCCTGTATTTCCGCGAAAAAAACTCAATTTCATTCTGGCCGGTTTTTTCGGACTCCTTTTGGGAGGCGGTCTGGCATTCGGCCGGGATTATTTTGATCAGACCCTTCGGACACCGCATGATTTACATGAAATGAATGTCCATCTTATTGGAAACGTTCCCTCAGTCTCGGTGAAACCTCCCAGGTCCGGCAAAAACAGAATTTCGAACGGACAGGATTATCGGCGTGCACGTGCCATATTGCCCTATCTTCTGAACTACCACAAAACCGATCCGGCTATCGAGGAAAGTTACAGATCGATTCGAACCAATGTCTATCAGTTGCTGAAAGAGAATTACGGCCGGATCATCCTGATCACGAGTCCGGGTGCGGGAGAAGGCAAATCGACCACTTCGGTGAATCTGGCGATTGCGATGGCCAGAAAAGGCGTGAAAACCCTGTTGATGGATTGTGACTTGCGAAAACCGGTGCTCGATATCCTGCTCACGAGTGCACAGCGCAAGACGGGTTTGACATACCATCTCAGTCAGGATGCTGACTGGCAATCGTCCATTATTCCGACGACCCAGGAAGATCTCGATCTGATGCCGTCGGGTCCAACGGTTAAAAATGCGCCTGAATTGTTGGGTTCGAAAGCCATGACCCAGCTCCTCCTATCCCTGAAAAAACATTACGGTGTGATCCTCCTGGATACCCCGCCCATCCTTCCGGTCACCGATACGGCCGTGCTGGCCACGATTGCGGACGGTGTGCTGCTCGTCGTCAAGGCGCACGCAACGACCCGGGTCGCCGTTAAACATGCCCAGGAACAGTTGCGCGGCGTCAAAGCCCGGTTCTGGGGCGCCATCCTCGTCGGTGTCACACAAAAAGAACTTCATTCTTACGGTGATTATTACTGATGCGGATCGCCGATCCGAAACCGGATACGGGTACCCAGTTCTTCGCAGACCATCCGCAATCCGCGGCGGGTGCAGTGGTGATCGGTGGACATTTTCACGCGCTCGGCCTGATCCGTCAGCTGGCACGGCGCGGCGTATCTGTGATCCTGGTCGACCATGAACCCTGCATGGCCCGGTTTTCCAGATACCTTCAAGGTTTTTATCGCTCGCCCCGCTGTGACGATGCAGAACGGTTCTCTTCTTTTCTCATCGAACTCGCGGAACGAAAACGTCTTTCCAGTTGGGTTCTCTTCCCGACACACGATGAGAGTGTCTATTATCTGGCCAACCATCGGGACCGCTTGAAGGATGATTTCCGGATCTCGACGCCGGCATGGGAAATCACACGGAATGTTTATAACAAACGGCTGACCTACAGGCATGCCCGGAAAATCGGCATTCCCATACCCGATACGTTCTTCCCGGCCGATGAAACAGAATTGATGGCGCTCGGACTCTCCTATCCCGTGATCCTGAAGCCGGCTGTCATGCGCCATTTCTTCTCAAAAACCGGACGAAAGGCGTTTCTCGCACAGAATCCGGATCAATTGCGCGGTCTGTACCGTGAGGCCTGTCTGATCATCCCGTCCGATGAAATCATGATCCAGGATCTGGTCCCGGATTGTTCCGAAAACCTCTACGGATACTGTCCCTATATCCGAAACGGTGAAGTCTATGGACGGATCGTCGCGAAACGTCCGCGTCAGCATCCCAGGGATTTCGGACAGGCGACGACCTACGCACGGACCCTCGCGCTGCCTGAAATCGAAAAAATGGGAAACCTTTTCCTCAAATCGATCGGATTCGAGGGTGTCTGCGAAGTGGAATTCATCCGTGACCGGCGTGACGGCCGTTTTAAACTGCTCGAGGTAAATCCGCGAATCTGGGGATGGCATACCCTGGCCGAAGCGGCGGGAGTCCCGCTGGGATATCTCGCCTACCGGGACGGGATCGGCCGGCCCGTTCGCGTGGAAGGATACGAGACCGACGTTTCATGGATGCGTCTCCTCACGGATATCCCCACGGTATTCAAGGAAATCGCACGAAAAGAATTAAGCGTCACGGACTATCTCAAATCGCTCCGGGGACACAGAGCCTTTGCCGTGCTGGCCAAGGACGATCCGGTCCCTTTCTTCTCTGAACTGATGATGGCGCCGTATCTCTGGCGCAAACGGGGCTTTTGATGAATATCCCTTTGTTTCCTTTCTGGATGTGTGTACTCGTCCCGTTCATCCTGACCCTTTTCGTTTTCAGCCGCTGGAAGCTCAAACTCCGGCTCGCCCTGATTCCCGCCGGCTGCGCCGCATGTACTTTTCTATCATTCACTTTCTTCTTCCGGATTCCGGGAATCGTCTTTCCGCTCACCCTTGCGGTCCTGTCGACGCTGGCCTGGATCGGCGTTTTTATTCTCCTCTCCTTTTTCAGGGATCCGGAGCGCTTTCCTCTAGAGGAACCCGGAGTGATCCTCTCGCCGGCCGACGGTACCGTCCTTTCCATTTCCACCGTATACGGCGGAGAGGTTCCCTGTACTGTCAAAAATGGGCAACCGGTCGAACTCTGTGAACTTCTCCATCCGGGAAATCCGATTCGAGAGGGAACGCTTATCGCCATTGAAATGCTTCTTACCGATGTGCATGTGAATCGCGCGCCCATCTCGGGCAGGATCATCCATCAGGAATATATTCCCGGACGGTTTTATTCCCTGAGGAATCCGGAATCCCGTTCTCAAAACGAGCGCGTCTATACAGTTTATCAGGATTCGGAGATACGAATCGGAATGATCCAGATCGCATCGCGTCTGGTCCGACGGATCGATATTTTTAAACGGACAGGTGACACGATAGAGCGGGGTGAACGGGTCGGCCGGATTCGTTTCGGGAGTCAGGTCGATCTGCTGATAGATCAGAAAACGGATGTCCGGATCAGGGTCCGCGAAGGCGATTATGTCCGCGCAGGGGAGACGGTCATTGCCGGCATATCCGCAAAAACATAACCGGATGGTCGATTTGAAAATCGTATTATTGGCCTATCCGGACAACCCGGTAGGAGCCGCATTCATCCGTATTTTCCGGGATCATCATATCCCCATCCAGGCCGTCCTGTTCGAAACCCAAAGAACCGGATCCCGCTGGAAACGCTTGGTCACCAAACTGCACAAGGATGGCCCCCGGGCGACCGTCGGCCGTGTCGTCCAGATGGCTGTCATGCGGGTCATGGGGAAGAGAAGTGCTGATCTGTGCCGCCGGTACGGGATCCCGGTATTTCAAGTGGAAAGGATGAACGGAAAGCGGTGTGAGATTATTCTGGCCGGACTCGATCCCGATCTCCTGATTATCGTTTCCGCCCCCGTACTCCGTGAGCCTATTTTCAGTAAAGCGCGGATCGCCTGCCTCAATCCCCATCCGGGATGGCTGCCGAAATACCGCGGTCTCGGCGCGAATGCCCATGCGTTACAAAAAGGAGACGATCCGGGCGTGACCGTCCATTTCGTAAACAGCGGAATCGATACGGGACCCGTCATCGTGCGTGAACATATTCCCCTTCGCAGAAGGGACACGGTCGCAAAAATCAACGACCGTGCCATGAAACGCGGCGCCGAACTGCTTGCCGGTATCATCCGGGATATTCAGATGAATTGTCTCCGGATGGAACCAATCGACGAACCGCGGGGATCTCTTTATCGTGACATGCCCTATCGGGAAGTCCGGCGGGTCAACCGGATGATCAGAAAACGGATGCAATAACCAAATTCGATCGGTTGGATATGATCAAACAAAAACGCTTTAGCCGTGTGCTCCTCGTGAGTCCGCCTAGTTCCAGTTATCTCGGGGCGGCACGTCCGCCCCAGAACCTGGGTTACCTGGCTGAATCACTCTTCGCGCAACAGATCGATTATGACGTGCTGGATATGCGGCTGGGATACGGTTTTTCTCGTCTGAGAAAGAAAATCGAAACCTATCGTCCGGATCTCGTCGGTTTTTCACTGGTGTCTCTCGAATACAAACGGAGTTACGATCTGATCGCCCGGACGAAATCCGTTTTCCCGGATCTGCCCGTCGTGACCGGAGGCCCGCATCTCACTGTCCTTCAGAGTCAGGTGCTCGAGGAATGTCCGGCCATTGATTTCGGCGTGGTTTACGAAGGCGAGAACACCTTGCTCGAACTGTGCGATGCGTCTCTTGGTTTATCCGAAATCAAAGGACTGATACGCAAAAATAGAAACCGCATTGTGTATAACGGAAACCGGGAGTATGAAAGAAATCTCGATCTCATTCCGTTTCCGACATACCGGAAATTCGAACTCAACCGGTATATCCGCGAATTGCCCCTGAATTCGAGTCGCGGATGCCCGTACCGTTGCGTTTTCTGCCCCAACAAAATGATCACCAAACGATTCCGATGGCGGTCTGCGCAGCATGTGGCCGATGAGATCGCATTCTGGGTTGACAGGGGATACCGGGTGTTTAATTTTGATGACGATAATTTTACATTCCACAAAGACCGTGTCTACGACATTTGTGACGAAATTGAAAAACGGGGTATTCGCCATGCGGAATTCCGCTGTTCCAACGGACTCCGGGCGGATCGTGTCGATGAACCCTTGTTGAAACGGATGCGTTCCGTCGGTTTCAATTATATCGCATTTGGTGTCGACGGCGGAAATGATAAGATGCTCACGGCCAACAAAAAGGGGGAAACCCTGTCCCAGATCGACGACGCGGTCCGGACGGCCTGTGCGCTGGGATATGACGTCAAGATTTTCTGCATTCTCGGCATGCCCCGGGAGACGCAAGCGGATACGGAGGATGCGTTTCGTTTCGTTCAAAAGTATCCGGTCAGACGGGTCATACTCAACAATCCGATTCCTTATCCCGGAACGGAACTCTATGAAACGGTGTTGAAAAATAATTGGTTCATCATCGAGCCGGAGCATTATCTGAACGAAGTCACCGAGAATATCAACCATCCGGTTTTCACGACGCCCGAGATGGGATATGGGGAACGGATTGCCCTGATGAAGAAAGCCCGGAAAATCGAGAAACGGGTCACACGCCGCGCGGTTCAATCCCTCTACAGCCGGTGGTTTCCCGTCAATTATCTTCTAGCCGGGGTGTTTGCGACCGGTTTGGTCGAGCGGATGTTTTTTGAGAACAGGTGGTTTCGCCAGTGGATCGAGAATATGCGGTACCGGCGTATGTTTTCCCGGTCACCCGGCCCGGAAAAGAGAGCCCTATGAAGATATGCATGGTCGGATATACCGTGTATGAGAAAGATGGCAGACTGCATCGATACGCCACGTCTCTGGCCGAACGCGGAGACACGGTGCATGTGATCGGGTCGGGCGAAGCAGATTCCCCTGCCCGCTCGGAGGTCGGCGGTGTGCGTGTGTATCAGCTTTCATCCAGGGATTTCTCCGAAACCACGCCTGCCACCTATCTGAGAAACATGATCCGTTTCTTTTATTCCTCATCTTTATTGTTGACGCGATTGCACCACAAAGAAAAATATGACATTATTCATTATCACAATATCCCGGATTTCGGGGTTTTCTGTGCGTGGTATCCGAAACTGACGGGTGCGAAAGTGATACTCGACATCCATGATCTGGTGCCGGAATTCTATATGCGCAAATTCGGCGTGGGGGAGGGGGAACCCATCATCCGGCTCCTCAAATGGGTGGAGAAGATCAGCTGCCGCTTTGCCGATCATGTCATCACCGTGACGGACATCTGGAGGAAACGTCTGGCGATGCGTGCCGTGCCTTCCCGGAAAACATCGGTAATCATGAACCTGCCCATGGATGCCGTATTCCGGAAAGTCCCCTTCCGTCTCCATCACCCCGGTGAGCCGTTTATTATCCGGTATCACGGAAATGTCGCCGAACAGACCGGCGTGGATATCGCGGTCCATGCCCTTCATCTGCTCAGGGATCAAATCCCGGATTTACGGTTCCGGATCATCGGAGAGGGACGGGATTCCGATAAAATTCAGGCACTGATCCGCAAATACAGGCTGCATGATCGCGTGTCTCTTCATCCTTCTGTTCCGGTCATGGAACTTGCCCGGCACCTCAAAGACGCCCATCTCGCAGTCGATCCCAAACGCTCGGGCGTGTACGCCGGAGAGACGTTGAGTGTGAAATCCATGGAATATCTCCGCCTCGGTATCCCCCTGATTGCATCGCGTACGGTGGCGGCGGATCATTACTTTGACGAACGCTTCGTGCGGTTTTTCGATCCCGAAAATCCCGAATCGCTCGCGGATGCGATTCGGGATCTGTACGCCGATCCGGCCAAAAGAAGAAACCTCTCAGACAATGCGGCGCTTTTTTTTGAACGCCATGACTGGGAAAAGACCCGGGTGACGTATCACCGGATTCTCGCCGGATTAACCGGCCGATCCGTGAATTCCCAGGATAGCCCTGCATGTTGATCCGGAGAAAAGAAGAGACCGATCGGATGAAATATTTCCAGGGGCCGGGATGGATTCTCGCCCTTCTGTTCCTGAGCCTAATTTGCGGCTGGGCATTATTTCAAACGTTCGATCTAAACGGGTCCATCATGAACAGTCTGGCCTTGATGGTTGTGATTGTTTCTCCGCTTTTTTTGATTTATGAAGACTGGGCGAAGAAAGGGCTCGTCGCAATCCTTTTGCTTACACTGCCGCTGAATATCAGCCAGACTCAGTTTTTAAGACCCCACATCGGAGGCGCACAGGGCTTGATCATTTCCCTGAACGGACTGGCCCTGTTTTTCCTGTATCTGTTGCTTTTTCTGGATCTGATCCGGGATCGTCAGACCGATTTCAGGCTCTTGCCTTTTGCCGGTCTGCCGTTGATCGGCATGCTGTTTTTTGCCGCACTCTCACTGATCGGCGCTCCCGACAGGATGCTCGGTTTCTTCGAACTCCTCGAATTCGTCAGGATGTATCTGAATTTCCTTTATATTTTCCACTATGCAAGAACGGAAAAGAACAGCCACTGGATCCTCTTCGTCCTCCTGGCCGGACTCTGCCTGGAGAACGGCATCGCTTTGCTCCAGCAGGTCACCGGATCATCCCTGAATCTCAGGATATTGGGTGGGCATGAAGCGGAAGCCATTCAAACCATCGGTGGCGATCGGGTTTTTCGCATGGGGGGGACTCTTGGCAACAGCAATTCACTGGCGTGGTATCTGGATTTCTTGCTCCCGCTCACCGTGTCCCTGCTGTTTCTCAAGCATCCGCGATGGATCCGTACCGCGGCATTTTCCTGTTTCTTTCCCGGTATCGTGGTCCTTGTTCTGACATTCTCACGGGGCGGATGGATCGGCTTTCTCGTCGGCGGGTTGATCGTTCTGATCATGCGTCTTCGTCGTGCATCTCTCAGGCATCGATTCTATCTCGGAATATTCGTCATACTCCTGCTGGCCATGACACTTACCCTCCTGGCCGGTTTTGATAATCCGGTAAAAGAACGTTTCACGGCGGATGACAACCAATCTGCATATGTACGTCTTCCATTGATGCGTGTGGCCTGGAATATGATCAAATCCAATCCGATAACCGGGGTGGGACTCAATAATTACACACTGGTCCATCATCTATATGATCAAACATCCGAGCAGGTTTCATCCCATTTTCCCTATCCGGTGCACAACCTGTTTCTCCAGCTCGGAGCCGAAATCGGAATTATCGGCCTGGGGTTCTTTTTTCTCTTTTTACTCATGACGCTATGGTATGCGTTTCGATTGGCCTCGCATTGTTCCGGTCTGGAACAGACCGTGGGTATCGGTGTTTTGGGCGGAATCGTCGCCGGTATGATACAGGGACTCGTCGAGAACGCCACAATCGGCAGTTATCATCTTCTTCCGCTGTGGATACTCGCAGGCTGGGCATCGGGTCTTGCTCACGAACTGAATAAACCGGCCGAAGGGACCCAATAAACATGGCTTCCCTGATTGGTATTTTTAAGAATACGGCGGCCATGCTGTTCGGCACCATCCTGCGAATGTCCGCCTCGTTCATCCTGGTTATATTCATCGCCCGCCATCTGGGCTCGGAAGGAATGGGAAAATTCTCCATTGTCCTGACCTTGTTTTGGATCTTTCAAACCATCGCGAGCATGGGAATCCAGCCGCTGCTGATTCGCGAGGTTGCGAAAGACAGATCCCGGACCTTACCTTTCCTCTCCACCGCTTCATTTCTGTCCCTGATCGCGGCCTTGCTGATGGCCGCTCTCATGATCGGATTTGCATGGTTGCTCCGTTATCCGGAAGATGTCTTCCTGGCAACAGTATGGATCGCCGTGGCACTTCTGTTTTCCACGCTGACAATCGTATTTCAGTCCATATTTATTGCCTTTGAGAGATCCGAACTGGTCTTATGGGGAATGACAACCGAGAATCTGGTCAAACTCGCTGCCGGCATTCCGGCTTTGTTTATCGGAGGCGGAATCGTCATCCTCGCCGGGGTATTCGCCCTGTCGTATTTCTTCGCGCTGTGTATTTCTGCAATATTGTCGAGGAAATACATCGGGGCGATTCCCAGGAAGATTGACTGGCATGTCGCGAGATGGTTGATCCGCGAGACGCCCACCTTTGCCGGAATTTCCATCTTCAACACCCTGTTCTGGAATGCAAATGTGATTATCCTCTCCAAAATGGTCTCTCTGGAAATGGTCGGGCTTTTCAGCGCCGCGTTCAGGATGGTGAATATGGTGAAACTGGTTCTGCAGAGTTACAAGCTGGCCATCCAGCCGGTTGCGGCGAAAACCTTTGAGGAATCGCTGGAAGCATTTCAGTCGTTTTGCAATCAATCTCTTCGCCTGGTTTTCATGATTACGATCCCGGTGTGCGTGGGGGGGACAATCCTCGCAAGGCCACTCATGGAATCGGTTTTCGGTGTTGAATTCGGAGATGCAGCGGTTCTGTTCCAGATCACCCTGTGGATGCTTCTTTTTTACGGTATTGTCCTGGTCCTGGCAACTTTTCTGATCGCAAGCCGCAACCAGAGAATCGACCTCAGGGTCAATGTGAACAGCACGGTGCTCAGCCTGATTTTGCATTTTGTACTGATCCGGGTCTGGTCCGGTCTGGGCGCCGCGATCGCCCTGCTCCTGTCCATCGCCGTGTTCTTCCTGCAGCAGGACTATTCTGTGCGCCGGATATTATTCCCGGTCCCTTACTTTCATCTTGCATGGAAGATTCTCCTCGCCGCGATTCTGATGGGCGCCGGATTGATCCTTTTAAGCCCTGTTCCCCTGGGGTTCAGGATTCTTTCCGGCATACTGATCTACGGCGCAGGCCTGGTTTTGCTCGGCGGTGTTTCCTTCAGGGAGATTCGTTCGTTCAGGAATTTGGGAATCAACAGGAGATGACTTCATTGCGCGAATTAGCCATCATCATAATCGGAAGGAATGAGGCGCGGCATCTGTCCCGATGTATCCTTTCCGTGCTGAAGGGAAGTGAATCCGTTCCGGACACACAGATCGTCTATGTGGATTCCGCCTCCACGGATCAATCCGTCCGGATCGCGTCCGCCTATCCGATCGATATTCTGCGTCTGAAAGACGATTGGTTTCTTTCCGCGGCTGCGGGACGTTATACGGGATTCCTTCATACCGAAAGCCGTTACATTTTCTTCATCGACGGCGATTCGGTGTTGTTCCGGAATTGGCTGACAAACGGAATCCGTTTTCTGAAAGCGCATCCCGAAATCGCCGGCACGGCCGGCGTCGTGCATGAGAACATGCTGGACGCGGAAGGACGCATCGAACGAATCCGGCGCAACCGTTACGGACAACGGAATCCGGTCGAGGAAACGAGGACGCTGGGAGGAATCGCACTCTACCGGCGTGAAGCGCTTCTCAAAAGCGGCTCGTTTCATCCGTATATACAGGTCGACGAAGAACGGGAACTGGCGTTACGGATTCGCAGCCAGGGATATGCCCTGGTCCGTATCCTCGAACCGATGGCCGTGACTTACGGACCATCCCGGGAGACTGTCCGTGAAATTTTACGACGGTATCACGGTCATTTGTATACCTTCGGGCGAACCCTGCGCCATTGCCAGGCGGAAGGTTTCTTCACCCGATACTTATTCGAACGCTTGTCTTTCATCACGACAACCATTGCGGGGTTTGTTGTCGTCCTGCTCGCAACCGTAATCGCGGTCTGGTCAGGTCTGTGGCATCTGATTTTGGCTGTGGGGGTGGGACTGGTCATCCTCTTTTTGTTGCTTAAACGGAACCGGCTGCATGAAATCGGGACGAGCCTTCTGAAACGGTTCCTCATGACCTGGCGGACAATCCAGAGCTACTTCACGACCCGTCCTCTTGCGATGGACACATATCCGAGAGATGTGATCGTCGTCCGGAAGACGGGGCAGGCAGGCGGGTGATGAGTATGCGTATTCTGACCGTGACGAACATCTATCCCACCCCGCAGTTTCCGGCCCGCGGCAGTTTTGTGAAAGCCCAGGTCGACTCGCTTATTCGCGAGGGGATCGAATCGGATCTCGTTTATATCAACAACATCGACACCCGTTTCGCGTTTGTAAAAAAATCAGTCGAGATTCTGGGCCGTTCATGTTTGTCCCGATACGACCTCATACATGCCCATTACGGCACATCGGGTGTAGCCGCGCGCATGCAGATCCGGCTTCCTGTCGTGGTCTCGTTTCTCGGGAGTGATCTGCTCGGAAATCCGGATGATCAAGGCGGCAAGACGCCCTACAGCCGTCTGGTTGTTCTGGCCGGACGTTTCCTCTCCAATATGGTGGATGCTGTAATCGTCAAATCTGCGGAATTACGTTCCCTGATACCCCGCAAGGACAACGTCCACATTATCCCGAACGGCGTGGATTTCGACCGGTTCCAACCGGAAGACCGCATCCTGGCCCGGAAAAAAACAGGACTCTCTCCCGGCCGGAAATATATCCTTTTCCCCTCGAATGCCGAGTGGACGCGCAAGGGATTCGCCCTCGCCCGGGAGGCCGTCGCATGCGTCCGGGCCCGGGGAATCGACGTTGAACTGATTCCTGTCTACGGAAAACCCCAGGAAACGGTGCCGGATTACATGAATGCGGCCGATGCCATGGTGATGACCTCGATGTGGGAAGGATCCCCGAATGTGATCAAGGAATCCATGGCCGTGAATCTTCCCATCGTCTCGATGGATGTGGGAGATGTCCGGGAAATCATCACCGGGACGGAGGGATGTTTCATCTCGCCGCGTGATCCACTCGTCATCGCGGACAGGCTGGAATGGATTCTGAAGTGGGGGGGGAGGACGGACGGCAGAAAGCGTATCCGGCATCTGGACAGCCGGCGTGTCGCCCGGAGAATCATCCGTATCTATCAACAGATCGTGAGAGGCAAGCCACATGGAATCGACGCTGCAAACCGCAATCGATTTGTATGAATATTCGCGGAATCATTTCTGGAACGGAAAGTCCCTGATCGGACCCGATCCGGGCGTGCGCTGGAACCGCGTGCTCTGGCGTTTCCTTAAAAGCATGCTTCCATTCGTGAACTGGAATGATGACCGGTACATGCTGCAGTGCCAGGGTTACTGGATCCGGAACAACTGGACGCTGTTTCATCTGACCGGGGAGGCGCGTTTCCGTGAAACAGCCATTCTCGCATCCGGGGAAATCCTCAAACAACAGCACGCCGATGGTTACTGGACGTATGCGCTTCCTGGGTGGAAGGGACGCATCGCAACGGTCGAAGGCGATTATGCCGCGTTGGGTCTGCTGGCGACGTACCGCGAGACGGGCGATCCGGCGATGCTCGACGGGGCGGTCCGGTGGTACAGGTTTCTGATCACGCACACGGGATTCGAGGAATACCGGGGAACGCGATGCATCCGTTACTTTGCGGGGCATGGTAGGGATCTGGTTCCGAACAACGCCACGCTCACACTGGAATTCTTCGGCGAACTGGCCGGGGCGGCCGGAGATCCGGCCTTCCTTGAACACGCGGACGGCATGATCCGTTTTCTCGAACTGGCGCAGCTGGATTCCGGCGAATTGCCCTATTCCTTCGATGTACCCTGGGCGAAAGGCAGAACCCACTTCATGTGCTATCAGTACAACGCATTTCAGTTTTTGGATCTGGCGTCCTTCTACCAGACATATCCGGATGCAACGCTGAAAAACATCCTGCACCGGTCGATCGGATTCCTCCGGACCGGATTGCATCCGGACGGTCATTGCCGGTATGCCTGCGGCAAGGATTATCCCGAAGTGACGTATTACACGGCCGTCCTGGCCGCCGCCTTTTTGAAATCCTCCGAAATCGGCCTGAGGGAACTGCGCGAAGAATCGGAAGCCGCCTACCGGCGTCTGTTGCAGAGACGACGAAAGAGTGGCAATTATGTCTATTCGACCCGGAATTACGGTTGGCTCCGGGACACGCGGGCGTATCCCAGGTATCTTTCGATGATTCTGAAGCATTGGGTGATGCGGATCGAAAGTGAAAAAAAGAAGCCTGAGGCGGAAAAATGTGCTTCCCCTTAGATTCCCTCACCATTGGAGTTATTTTTTAATCCTTTGAATAACAATGGTTTGTATTTCATTATTCCATTGGCAGGGAATTTGCTTGTTTCCCGGATGAGTATCATTTCGGGAATTAAATTGGGAGTGCGTCAGGTGGAAATTCGAAAAATCAAATCCGCCGGGATCATTCTCGGAGCGACGATCCTTCTCTCTCTGACGGGAGAGGCATGGGCAAATATCGCCGTTTACAAAAAGATTTCCCTGGGACAAAACCTCAAGCATCACCGGATGACTATCGGTGACCTGAACGGCGACGGAAAAATCGATTATGTTTTCAACGACGGCCGACGCAGTATCAAGGCGTTCGACCATGACGGCGCCTTGCTCTGGGAAAAAATCAATCCGAACGACCCCGGTGTGGAAGAACCCTATCACAATTTCACGATCTCCGTCTATGACATCACCCTCGACGGAAAAGCCGAAGTCATCTGTTTTCTGGAGATCAACGGGGAACACCATCTCGCAGTCGTCGAAGGCGCGACCGGAAACGTCCTGACCTCGATCCAGCTGCCCTTCGTCGCCCCGCGTGACCATGACCGGTGGGGACTGACCAACTATTATATGCAGAATCATGTGGCGATCGCCAATCTGCGGGGACTGCCTGTTCCCCAGGATATTCTGGCCATCCACGCCAGCAAACTCAAGGTAGCCGCATACAGTTACGAGAACGGCGTCCTGGTTTACCGCTGGTTCTGGATCACGGATCACGAAGGATATTCGAGCGGACACCATGCCTATCCGTACGACATTACCGGAGACGGCCGCGACGAGGTGCTCGCGGGTGTGGATATTTTGGATCCGGACGGAAACCGGATGTGGAAAATCGAATTGCCGCCCTTCAATCCCGAGAATCCGAACTGGGGACCCGATCATGTCGACGCCATGACCGCGGCGGACATCGATCCGGACAATCCCGGCAAGGAAATTGTCGTGGTGGCTGCTACCGGGATGTGGCTCTATTCTTCGGACGGTACGCTGCTCTGGCATCATCCGACCAAGGTCACCGATCCCGTCGACGGATATTTTGAAGGAGAGGGCGTGCAGGAAGTGATGGTCGCAGACCTGCTTCCGGACGTTCCAGGCCTCGAGATGGTGATTTTCTCCGAAGACATGTACACCCACAATTCGGTAGCGCTGTTCGATTGCAAAGGCAATGTCATTCGCTGGGACAGCCAGAGCAACGGTCCCAGACGGTGGATCACGGCGGCGATGGACTGGAACGGAGACCGATCCGTTCCCGAAATATATTCACGCACAGGGATTTTCGACAGTGAGTTCGACCGGATCTCCTCTTCGATGATCTGGAGCGCGGTGACGACCCTGGATAAAGACGAGTTCCCGCCGGTCGTGGCCGATGTGCAAGGCGATCACCGCGAAGAGATCCTTTATTATGACGAAGACGAGATCGTCATCTTTCACAACGCCGCGTCCTATGACGGTGATCCGCTTTCTTCTCCGTGGGAGGATTTACGCTACCGGCTGCGATATGCAAACCTGAACCATACCAGCCCGATGTATTTCGACTGGAAATCGATCGGTTCCGATCCCGAGCCCGCGCGCATGCCGCCGGAACCCCCGGAGAATCTGGAAAGTCCGAACACGACGGAAAACAGCATCTCGCTGCGCTGGTCGGCCGCTCCGCCCGCGGCCGACGGCAATGAAGCCGTGGCCTATCACCTCTATCGCGGAGGCATACGGATCGCCGTGGTCGCAGGCACGACATACACCGATACGGGACTCAAGGATGATATGCCTTATTCTTATCGGGTGTTGTCTGTGGACGGCACGGGCAAAGAGAGTCTGACCTCGGCCGACGCCACCTTCCGGACCGTCGCGCTGTTTTATCCGCATGCAGGCTCGCCGCCTGAAACCTCCACGTTGGGTGCGAAAATCACGGTCGCCGGCTTGGTCGATTGGCAGGACGGGCACGCCCTGGAATTGATTCTGACGACCACGGAACCGGTGGTCCGGTGTCCGACGCCGTTGATTTTTGTCGAAAGCGACCAAACCGTCACCCAAATTCTGATGACGGGCACGTTCCCCGGATCCCGTTTTACGGGGTATTTGTTGATGACTGAGTATTTGGCCGAAGGTGTCGGAACGTTTCGTCTTCCCGAGGGAAGCCTCGTCAGCACCCTCGGAAACACGGGCAACCTGATTGTTGAAGGAGCCACATTAAATATTCGTCATCCGGGAATCAATGACCCGAATTATAAACCGCCGGAAACGCCGGCCCATCTGACCAGCCCCCTCCAGACGGATCATATGATTGTTCTGAACTGGGTTACATCCATTTCCGGCGGGGAGTACGCCCTTGCATCCCGGTTCCGGATCTACCGGGACGGAGAATTCGTGGACCAAGTCGCCCGGCCCGAATTCGCCGATACGGGGCTGAGGCCGAATACGGCTTACCGATATGCCATCTATGCGGCAGACCCTGCGGGCAATCTTAGTCCACAAGCCTTGGAAGGGATCTTTTCGACCCGGTCAGATCCCGCGCCGGCGGGAACACACTTTGTTTATGCGTTCATCACCGCAGGTGATCCGCTGCGACAGGAGGGCCGGTGCGTGCTTCCTGTGGTGCTGACGACATCGGAACCCGTCGTCCAGCTGCCTTCTCCCTTGTCGCTGCACGGAAGCGATCAGACCATTACACGGATTTCCTTATCGGGAAAATTACCCGGAGACCGGTTCACCGGCACGCTGCCGATTTCGGATCAGATGGCAGGGGGTGAGGCGATGTTTTCCCTCCCGGAAGGGAGTCTCGTGACCGCGACCGGAAAACGAGGCGAGGAGATTTTAACGGGCGGGTCGATCTTCATCAACAGGACGCCGCCCCCGACCCCCAAACTCTCCATTTCTCCGTGAACCGGAAGAGTCTTCAGATTCGGAAATGGATCCTGATTTCCGTGCCGGATTCTCTTTCCGGCAAATCGATATGCCCGTCCAATTGATCTTTCGTGATCATAAAGACCAGCGAAAGGCCGAGAGACTTCGTTTGATCCATGTCGAAATGTCGCGGCATGCCCCCACCGTTGTCGCGCACGGTCAGCACGATATCTCCCCCGGCGTCTTTTTTCAGACTCACTTCGATTGTTTTAGTGTCGGCGGAACTTTCCGAGAACGCATGTTTGATCGCGTTGGAAAGCAGTTCATTCAGGATGAGTCCGCAGGGAATTGCGATACGGATGGGGAAATCCATTTCCTCCAGGTCGATATTGAGTAGAATGTCATTCGCCGTGTCATAATGATTTCTACACAGGCTTTTAAACAGGCTGTGGATATAACCGCTGAAATCCACTTTGCTGAAATTGTTCGAGGTATACAGCTTCTCATGTACCAGGGCCATTGCGAGGATGCGATCCTGACTCGTCCGGAATAAATCGACCGTTTCAGGATCCCGGACGAGCCGCGATTGCAGATTCAGCAGACTCGAAACGACCTGAAGATTATTTTTCACCCGGTGATGGATTTCTTTGAGCAGTTCCCCCCGGTCTTCTTCGAGGGCGTGCCGTACCGCCTTATAATCCTTACCTGATGAGGTTGCGTGCATCCACTGAAGCAGATATCCGGTGACTTCTTTTCGCTTGTCCAGAATCGCCGTCCTGCTCACAAGGAAAGGTTTTCTCGATCCGTCAAGAAAGACGACGCGGTTTGTTTGCGATCCGTTCCGGTTTTCATCCGGAAACGGGTGTTCTTCGGATTCGTCCCAACCTTCGGAACGGATCATCTCGCCGAGGATCCGGGTCGAGAATTCCCCGGCATCCTCACCGAGAAGTCCATAAAAGAATCCGTTCGCCTTGAGAAATCGGCCGTCCAACGCATGAACGGACATTCCCACGAGGGCACACTCAAACAGCGGATTTGAATCCAATTGATCTGCTTCGAAGGGTGTGTGTACACAGGATCCTCGATTTGAATCGGAAAGGAAATGGATCAGGAAACCGTCCGGCGTCCGATTTCCAAACAGTGCCTCGTGATCCGATTCCCGGTCGTTCAATCGGTAAGCTTGGGGGATCCACGAGACGGATTCTTTTCCCGAAACGAAACGGGTTTCATCTCCTGGATTCTTGCCCTCGAAACCCGGAAAACGGTCATTTTCATGGCGATCCATTTCTTGCCCTTCCGACTGAAGAAATCCGAATGGAGCCTTCCTATTATATAGAGACAAGAAAACAGCCCATTTTTCCCGTGGTTTTTAAAAAATCGTATCGGGATGTCGCGGGCCGCAGGAGGAAACGGTCGATTTCGCTGCGACGGTTTACTGCGATGTCCGAAATCGATGCGGTGGGTTTATTCGGAATGCATGGATTGGGTCAGAAAGAAGCCAGCCCACAGGTAGGGGTGGGGTTCTCTGTAGTAGCTGTCACGGCTCAGATCCCGAATCATGTGTACCTGGACCTGCTGAAGCGCCCTGGCCGATCCGTTTTCGAGGGGGGAGTTCCTGAAGAATTCCGTCATCTGGTCGATGGCCGTGCGTGCGTCGATTTGCCAGTAACTCGCCAGGACTTGTTTGGCACCCAGTGTGAGCATGCTTTGCGAGAAACCCGTCAGCCCGGATCCCTGATATAGTTTGCCCATTCCGGTTTCACAACCGATCAAACACACGATCTCCGTATCCGTCCAGTCGATGCGTTTCAGATCGGCCAGGGTCAACCGGACCGTGCTTTGTTTCATACCGGAAGGATTCAGGACGGCCAGATCAAAACGGGAAGAATCAGGGCGCACGGTATCTGCGGTGCTGTGCCCGAGCAAGATCATCAGATGATATTTCCGGTTCAACGCCGATAAAACCTTTTCCTTGGTATGAACAGCTCCAGGAACGACCAATTCTTCCGCGAGCGGGAACCGGGTCTTGATCGATTCGATGAACCGGTCCGCTCCCGGAAAATTACGGTCCGCGCTGATCAACACCCGATATGCGTCCGCTTCTTTCCCGGCCGGTATCTTCCGGGGGTATTGCAGGAATGTCGCACTCGGCAAATGAACCACGGCGGTCTGTTCGATGAGGAATCTTGGATGGGTTTCGGTGTTTTCCATCAGGCAGTGAAAGGGGAGGGTGTGCAGAATTCCGTCCGGGACGATATACATCACATCGGTTTGCCGTAACCGCGCCTGTAATGCGGGCCATCCGAATAAAATTGTGTAAAGGCGCCGGCTCCTTTGTGTGATCGAACGATAATTCGCATCCCAGACGGTCGGCCGATGGGTTTGGAAGAGTCCGGGGCTTTTTTGAATATCCTCCAGTAAGGCATGGACTTCTCTCTCCAATTCATCTTGCCGCACCGGATGCCTCAACAAGCATACATCCCCGGGAGTGATGACGAATGCATACAGCGTGTCTTCCGTCAGAAAATAACTCACAAGAGACCGCTTTCGGTCGAGGCGGGTCCTGACCGAATCGAGATTCAAGAACCAGGAAAATGGGTTCGGCGTCCATTCTTTCGGATTCAGCAGCATATTCTTGGCGGCGCGGGACTTGAGATAATCGAGTTTGATCAGCGCCGAATCCACACGCCCCAGTTCGATTTCATATCGGACGGCGTTATGCAAATGCGTATGGATTTTCTGACGATAGAATATGAGATTGTCCGGATTGCTGAACCGGGCGCTGACGGTTTCGATCGCCCGAATCATCTGATTCGATTTGTGCACCGCCTCTTCGATCTTCCCCTCTTTCCGGGCGATCTCCGCCATCATGCCGATCGCATCGATCCGATGCCCGGCGTCGTCTATTTCCTCGGCGACCTTCAGGGTCTCTTTCAGGAGTTCTTTCGCCTTCTGAAGTTCCGACAGCCGCATCAGGCTGGAAATCATCTCGTTCTTGACTTCGAGACTTTCGCGCAACAGGCCGTTTTTTTCGTAGAGCCCGACGGCCTCCCTGAACCGTTGATGTGCGGCGGCATACCGACCGAGTTTCAGATTCAGGCGGCCGACCGACTGAAGCATTTCACCCTGTACGGTCGGCAGATCGAGGAGCCGGATGAGCTCTTCGGCCTTTTCGATCAGGTCTTCCGATTTCTCCGTGACTCCCTGTTCGGCCCGGGTCTCGGCGAGGTTGAGAAGGAGCCGGCATTGTTGTACGATGTTATCCGGAGAATGCGTTTCCAGGATCTGCATGGCGTTTTCAAAATAATGGATGGCTTTCTCATGTTCGGTCAGGCGGAAATACAACAGGCCGATGTTTCGGAGTGCGATGATCTGATTGGGGATATCCGAATGAAGAATCGCCAGGTTTAATGTCTTGTTGTATTCGGATTCCGCTCGATCGAAATCTCCCAGATAGAGATAGGTGATACCTCTTGTCGTGTAAATAGAAATTAGTTGTCCGACGTCAATATGTGATTTCTCTATCATATTACAAATTGACAGTGCCGATTGATAGTCTCCGAAACGTCGTTTTGTTCTCGCGATACCAAGATAGGCACTCTTTTGATACCAATCCATTTCGGGGATCAACCTAAATTCTTCGGCCTTTTGAATGGTTATCTGAAATATTTCTGAGGCTTGAATATTTTGTCCGCCGAAAAGAAGCGCAGTCGCATAGTGAAAAAGAAACCCGGTCGTTCTGAGCGTATATCGTATTCTCTCGGTGTTCTCGATTTCTCTTTGAAAGCAAGGATAAGACAAGTCATACAATCCTCGGTCCTGATAGATAATGGTCAACAATCTCTGGTAAATATCCTGCCTGATCCGATCGTCTCCAATCTTTTCGAGAAACTGAAGTCCTAGCGCCCCATGGTATTCTGAGACCAAATAAGCAGTCCGGTTGTACCGGGTGCACAATCTTTCGGCCTGGTCGGCGGAAAGCCAGATTCTCGCCTGATCCGGATCCAATCCGGCCAGACGGGCGAGGGCAGGCCGCCAGTACTCTTTCCGGGTTTCCGTGTCGATG